>Ga0255759_10001798_pt1 | contig 19239 bp, 17 predicted proteins | sample 101ome_20_FD_179959 | JGI IMG/M metagenome (GOLD analysis project Ga0255759, IMG submission 179959) | Coastal salt marsh microbial communities from the Groves Creek Marsh, Skidaway Island, Georgia - 101404AT metaG (version 2) | ecosystem: Environmental > Aquatic > Marine > Intertidal zone >...
ATTGGGTGTGGTGGTGTGGGAAAAGTCGGGGCGCACTATACAATTGACCACAGCCGGTTTGTTTTTGGTGGATGCGGCGAATCGAATTTTACCGCAATTGGAGCAGCTGGGGCACGATGTAAAAAAGTTAAGCGCAGGCGTTGTGGGGCATTTGCGTATTGGCATGGAGTGTTATCCGTGTTATCGGTGGATTCGACAAATTATTGGGACCTATTTAATGGATTGGCCCGATGTGGATTTGGATATTTTGAAGCAATTTACGTTTAAGGGGTTGCAAGCCTTGCTGAATCATGAGGTTGATATTTTAATTACACCGGATGCGGTGAGCCATCGGGGGGTTGTGTTTTATCCGGTGTTTGACTATGAACAGGTGTTGGTGGTTGCCAATGCGCATCCGTTTGCTGGGCGTGCCTATATTCAGCCCGATGACTTAAAAGACCAGATTTTGATTACGTATCCAATTGAAACGCATCGACTGGATGTTTATAAAGACTTTATGACCCCCCATAAAATTTTGCCAAATAAGCATATTTATATTGAAGATACCGATATTTTATTGCAAATGGTAGCGGCGAATCGTGGGGTATCGGCATTGCCCCGTTGGCTGGTTGAAGAGGAGCAGCGTCAGTTTGATATTACCCCGGTTTCGTTGGGGGATCCGGGGGTGTTTCAAACCATTCATTTGGGGGTCCGGGAGGATCGCAAGCGTCCGGCATATCAGCGGGCATTTTTGGAATTAGCCGGGGCTCGGCTAAGCGAATAATGGGCGTATTACTTAACGAAATAAAGAATGCCGTCCAGAATCATGTGAATGCCGATGGCACCCATGAAAAAGCCATTGAGCCGCATAAAAATTCCCATGTATTTATCAAAAGCAATTTGTTGACGCCGTCTGAATTGGTCTTTGATAAACACAAATAGCCACACAAGACTGTAGTTCAGCAGAATAACGCTAAAGATTGTACCTAGTATTACGCCAAAACTGCTGGCGCTTCGACCAATTAAAATAGACAAATACAGGGTTCCAGAGCCAACCATGAACGGTAGAGCAATTTCCGAGGCTAGGTCATCCAAGTTTTCTTTGGTTTGGATCATACTTTTAGCGCCATACATAATAAACGAGAAGGCATAGGCAAAAATAATAATGCCACCAAAAATTTTAAACGATTCAAACCGTATTTTGAAAAACTGGGTAAAAATCTCATCCCCAATTAATGCAAAGATGACGTAAATAGCGAAAGAAATTATCGACGCTTTTGCATAAATTAATGAAAATGTTTTGACATCCAAATCATCAATAACACTTTTAAGATACAACACTTGTGCGAATGGGTTGATCATAATTAAAAACGATACGGCCAATTCAAGCATGATGATGGCCTAAAAATTCAGTGATATGGTCAATCAGTATGGTGGGGTGTTCGGCATGCAGCCAATGGGAGCCGGGCATGGATACAATGTGAGCATGGCTAAATAAGCGATCAATAGTCTCTCTGTCTGTATCCAAGACATAATCGGAGTCCACACCCCGCAAAAACAAGGCCGGAATCTGAATCCGATTGGATAATACGGGTGCTGCCATAATGGCCGGTTCTTCTTGGCGGAGCATCGCCAATGGAATTCGCCAATGGGGTTGTGGGGTCATCACTAAATTATGAAGTAAAAAGGCACGGATTTCCGGTTGCTTGACGCCCTGTTTGGCTAAGGCTTGATCCGCCTCTGTTCGGGAGGATAAGGTCTCACAGGGGATGGCTAAGCAGGCGTTCATTAATGGCGTTTGACGCCCCAACGGGTATACTTTCGGGGCAATATCGACGACGACAATGGACCGAAATAAATCGGGGTAATTGTGGGCCACTTGCATGGCGACTTTCCCCCCCATTGAATGCCCAATAAAGCACACCCCAGTGGTTAGGTTTAGAGCCGTGCACAACTCAGCAATATCGGTGGCCATAGCCGCATAAGTCATAATCGCATGGTGTGGGGAATCTCCATGGTTGCGCAAATCAGGTAAAATGACCCGGTACTGCCGACTCAACTGCTTGGCAATGCTGAGCCAGTTTCGCTTAGAACCAAACAAACCGTGGGCAATCAAAAGGGTGTCTGCTGTGGGTTGGCTAGGTTCTAGAATTTGATAATTTAATTGCATTGTCTTACGCTATAGTTTAACCCATGCCGTTGGGTATCGGCTACTGACCCGATCAATATAAACGACAGGGGGGGTTGTTGGGCTTGGTTGTATTTGATATAATTATTAAACTGTAAAAATTAAAACATATAAAGTAGTGAGAGAAGTATTATGATTGCAATTATTGAACAAGGAAGTAAACAATTTAAGGTTTCAGTTGGGTCTATTGTTGATATTGACCTTGTTGAAAATCCGTCGGAGTCTATTTCATTCGATAAAGTATTGCTTGTTTCGGATGAGTCTGGAACCACTATTGGGAAGCCGTATGTTGAATCCGCTGTGGTTCAGGCAGAAGTATTGGAGCCGCTTCACAAAGACGAAAAAGTCACAGTATTTAAATTTAAAACAAAAACGGGGTATAAAGTCCGACAAGGACATCGCCAAAAATATACCCGGGTTAGAGTTACGGCCATTGAGTCGGGTAAATAGAAGGAGTCGATCATGGCACATAAGAAAGGAAAGGGAAGTACTAAAAACGGTCGCGATAGTCAAAGTAAACGACTGGGCGTTAAACGATTTGGGGGCGAATTGGTTTCCGGGGGCGAAATTTTAATTCGTCAGCGAGGTACGCAGTTTCACCCAGGCGATAATGTGGGGTTGGGCAGAGACTACACGTTGTATGCTAAAAAGACAGGGACGGTGACATTTTCTCGCTTTTCAAAGCAGCGATTAAAAGTGTCAATTGTTCCAGTTGAAGCTGTTTAATTGCGCCCCGTTATAGGGGGTTTTTATGGCGTTTGTTGATACGGCAACCGTATTTGTTGAGGCTGGGCATGGGGGAGCGGGTGCTGTAAGCTTTCGGAAAGAAAAGTTTGTCCCTAAGGGTGGACCGGATGGTGGCGATGGCGGTCGTGGAGGATCGGTAATTTTGGAGGCCAATGCCGGTTGCCAAACCTTAATGGATTTGCGATTAAAAAAACAATACAAGGCACCCAATGGGCAGCCGGGTCGTCCGCGCAAGCAATATGGTTCCAATGGCCAAGATTTGATTTTACCGGTTCCCTGTGGCACGTTGATTTACAAGGCCGATACGCAGGAATTAATGGCCGATTTGGTGACCCATGGCCAACAATGTGTGGTGGCGCGTGGCGGTAAGGGGGGGCGTGGCAACACGCATTTTTCAACGGCTAAACACAAAACCCCTCGCTATGCGCAGCCAGGGCTTCCGGGTGAATCCGAGCACATTGCCTTGGAGCTGAAATTGTTGGCGGATGTGGGGCTGGTGGGGTTGCCCAATGCGGGCAAATCGACCTTGCTTAAGGTGCTCACCGGGTCCAACGCTAAGGTGGCCGCTTATCCATTTAGTACATTGCGTCCCAATTTGGGTGTGTTGGAACACCATGGAATGGGCCGAATTATTGCCGATATTCCGGGTTTGGTGGAGGGCGCGGATAGTGGCGTTGGGTTGGGCAATGCGTTTTTGCGTCACGTGTCACGGACCCATATGCTCATTCATTTGGTGAGTGTTGCGTATCAAACCCCGGAGTCTTGTTTGAATAATTACACGATTGTGTTAAATGAATTGAGAAAGAGTGGTATTTTAGATCATGTGGGCCGTCGGGCGATGATCACGGTGTTGAGCCAAGTGGATGTGCTAGACACGGGGGTTGTGGATGACTTCGTTTTGGCGTTTACTCAGGCGGGGGTTGATGTGCATGTGATGTCATCGATTACACAATTGGGATTGTCTGAGCTAAAGCAACTCATTTGGGAGGCCTTTGAATGACCATTGTTGTCAAAGTGGGTAGTCGGGTATTAACAACGCCGGATGGCCAGCTCAATTTGAACCAAATGCGCCAATTGGTTGCCGATATTATGGCCTGTCAGCAGCGGGTATTAGAGCCAATCATACTGGTTACGTCCGGCGCCATTGTGTGTGGGTCTGTGGCACTCAAGTGTCCGGTGGATACATTGCCAGACAAGCAAGCGGCTGCAGCGGTTGGGCAAGGGCTACTGATGACAGAGTATCGACAGTTTTTTAGGGATTTTGGGGTTCAGGTTGCCCAAGTATTGGTGACTCATGACAGTTTTGAAGAGCCAGAAAAACGACGCAATGTTAAAAATACATTGGATGCATTGTTGGCCAAGCAGGTGGTACCAATTATCAATGAAAATGATACGGTATCTACGGCTGAAATTAATTTGGGGGATAATGATCAATTGGCGAGTTTAACCGCACGGTTGGTGGAGGCTAGTCAATTGGTTTTGCTTAGCGATGTGGATGGTGTCTATGGACCCAATGGGGATGTTGTTGCACAATTGGATAGCCGATCTGTTTCAATCGATAGCCTTGTGGATGATGCCAATCGGCGGGTATCCAATGGGGGCATGCGGTCAAAATTATTTGCAGCGTACGACGCTGTTGCGGCGGGGGTTTCAGTAACCATTGCCAATGGGACCACGCCCAATATCGTGGCACAGGTGATTGAGAATCGGGGTGTTGGAACCCAAGTTATTTAGGAGCGTTATATGGAAATCGAACAACAGTGTCAAATGGCTAAGCAGGCATCCGGAGCGATAGCGGCTTGTTCAACTGCGGATAAAAATGCAGCCTTACTTGCCATGGCGGATGCCTTGGATGGGGCGCATGCGGCCATTTTATTGGCCAATCATGCGGATATCCAGAATGGCCAATCCAGTGGCTTAAGCACGGCGTTGTTGGATCGGTTGAGACTCACAGAGGATCGGCTCCTGGGCGTGGCCAATAGTTTGCGCGATATTGTGGCGTTGCCGGATCCGGTTGGCCGTGTTGCTACAGGGTTTCGACGGCCCAACGGTCTTCAGATTATTCAACAATCCGTTCCCATTGGCGTTATTGGCATTATTTATGAAGCACGACCCAATGTGACTGTGGATGCGATTGGATTGGCGATTAAATCCGGGAACGCTGTGGTGTTGCGCGGCAGTCAATCGGCCAGTCATACCAATCGGGCGTTGGTGGATGTGTTGGTGGCGGCTGCGGCACCCTGGATTCCAGATGGTGCTGTGCAATTATTACAGGATACTAGCCGCGATGGCGTTAGTGTGTTTTTGGGGATGCGGGATTGTATTGATGTGATGATTCCACGGGGTGGTGCGGGCCTAATTCAACGGGTGGTTCACGAAGCAACCATGCCAACTATTGAGACCGGTGAAGGGGTGTGTCATGTGTATGTGGATGATCAGGCCAATGTGGACCAGGCCTTGGCTATTGTACTCAATGCCAAGACCCAACGCCCATCGGTGTGCAATGCGTGTGAAACCGTCTTGGTTCACGAGTCGTTGGCCCATTGGGTTCCCACGTTGGTGGGGGCGTTGGTCGAGCGTGGGGTCACCGTTCGGGGGTGCCCAGGCGTTCAAGCTTGTCATCAGCAAGTGGTTCCGGCGCAGGATTCGGATTGGGGCACGGAGTATTTGGATTTGATTGTGGCGATGAAGTTGGTCCCCAGTTGTGACGCAGCGATCCAGCATATTAATCACTATGGATCCAAGCATTCGGAAGTGATTGTTAGCGATGCCTATGCGTCCATTACGGCGTTCACCAATCGTGTGGATGCTTCAGCGGTGTTGGTGAATGCGTCCAGTCGGTTTACCGATGGCGGCGAATTTGGATTTGGCACTGAAATGGGCATTTCAACGCAAAAGCTCCATGTTCGTGGACCGGTGGGTCTGCATCACTTAACAACCACAAAATATATCGTCTACGGCACGGGTCAGGTTCGTCAGTAAGCCTAAGATGTATATACATTTAAGTCAAAATTCGCTACACTAAGACCATGGAATCATCAACAGCAACAGAAATACAGCGGTGCCTAGAATCGCTGGCTTATATTCTTCAATTTAAAACCGAAGCCGAAGCGGAACATTTGCTTCGAACCGTTATGGACCAAGCCCATTTGTTAGGGTTGCCCATTAAAGTCACCAATACGCCGTATATTAATACAATCCCAGCCGATAAGCAGCCGGAGTACCCAGGGGACATTGAGTTGGAAACGCGATTGCAAAACATTATTCAATGGAATGCGATGGCCATGGTGGTTAAAGCCAATCGTGAAAACGATGGGATTGGGGGGCATATTTCCTCGTATGCATCCAGCGTGCATTTGTATGAAGTGGCATTTAACCATTTTTTCCGTGGATACGGGAAAAACCACAATGCAGACCAAGTGTATTTTCAAGGCCATGCCTCTCCGGGTATTTATGCACGAGCCTATGTTGAAGGCCGGTTGTCGGCCAAGCATTTGCATCACTTTCGCCAAGAGTTGGCCGATGGTGGCGGGCTGTCCAGTTACCCGCATCCGTATTTAATGCCCGACTTTTGGCAATTCCCCACTGTATCCATGGGACTTGGGCCCATTATGGCAATTTATCAGGCCCGGTTTAATCGATATTTAGTGGCCCGCGGTATTTTGTCTCAAGACGATAGCCGGGTGTGGTGTTTTATCGGCGATGGGGAAACCGGTGAACCAGAAACACTGGGGGCTTTGTTTATGGCGTCTCGGGAAAAATTAGACAATTTGATTTTTGTTGTGAACTGCAATTTGCAACGCTTGGATGGCCCGGTTAATGGAAACGGTAAAATTATTCAAGAACTGGAATCGGTGTTTAGTGGTGCTGGCTGGAACGTTATTAAACTCATCTGGGGCAGTGATTGGGATCCATTGTTGGCATCGGAGCAAAAAGAGACATTGGTAAAACTGTTAAATGAAACAGTCGATGGCCAATATCAAAAATACTCCGTTGCGCCTGGGAGCTATACTCGAAAACACTTTTTTGGTAAGTACCCAGAATTAGCGGAACTAGCCAATCAATTAACCGATCAACAGATTTTAGACATGCGGCGCGGAGGCCATGATTTGAACAAGATTTATGCCGCCTATCAGGCCGCTGTGTCTCATGAGGGACAGCCTACCGTTATTTTAGCTAAAACTGTCAAAGGATACGGGCTGGGTGAGGCGGGTGAAGGACGCAATATTTCCCACCAACAAAAAAAGATGAATGAAAAAGAGTTGCGGCAATTCAAAAAGTGGTTGAACATTCCGTTGGATGAAGATGAAGTAGCCAATGCCCCATTTTATAAGCCAGATCCAAACTCACCAGAAATTCAGTACTTATTAAAGCAACGGGAACAGTTGGGTGGGTTTTTGCCAGAACGCCGGACCCAAAAAACAGAATTTGCCTTGCCTGATGAAGCGGCATTTGACTCATTTTTTGGGGATTCTGGGGATTCAAAAATGTCCACAACGATGGCGTTTGTGCGCATTTTAACCATGTTGTTGAAAGACAAAACCATTGGGCGGTACATTGTACCAATTGTCCCGGATGAATGCCGGACATTTGGTATGGAGGCCTTGTTTCGGCAAATTGGTATTTACGCTTCAGAGGGTCAAAAGTATGAACCTGTTGACCGCGATTCGTTGTTGTATTACCGGGAAGCCAGTGATGGCCAAATGCTGGAAGAAGGTATCTCAGAAGCTGGGGGCATGGCCTCTTTCTTAGCATCCGGAACCAGTTACGCAACCCACGGAGTGACAACAATTCCATTTTATATTTATTATTCAATGTTTGGATTTCAACGGGTTGGGGATATGATGTGGTTAGCCGGTGATATTCGGGCCAAAGGCTTTTTGTTGGGCGGAACAGCCGGCCGAACAACGTTGAATGGGGAAGGCTTGCAGCATCAAGACGGCCATAGCCATCTAATTGCCAGTACGAATCCAGCCTGTGTGGCCTATGACCCATCATTTCGATTTGAAATTGCCGTGATGATTCAACAAGGCATGAAACGAATGTATGCCGATAATGAAGATTTGTTCTACTATATCACCGTTGGCAATGAAAACTATGCGATGCCCGCTCGGCCAGACTCTGCAAGCACCGATAGCATTATGCGGGGGCTTTATAAATTTAAGCCAGCGAGTGTTGCCGCCAAGACTCCAACCGGTCAGGCCCATTTGCTGGGCAGCGGGGCTATTATGCCATCGGTTTTGGATGCGCAATCGGTGTTAGAGTCTGAATACGGCATTCCCACCCATGTTTGGAGTGTCACCAGTTACCAACAATTGCGACGGGATGCTCTGGATGTCGAGCGACGCAATCGATTGAATCCCGAAGCAGAGCCCGAGACGCCCTATGTTCAACGCTGTTTTGAGCATGAAACCGGGGTGTTTATTGCGGCATCGGATAATATGAAAGTGGTATCGGATCAAATTTCTGCTTGGGTACCCGGGGGCTTAACCAGCTTGGGTACCGATGGGTTTGGCCGCAGCGATACCCGGGAACAGTTGAGACGATTTTTTGAAGTCGATACTGGGTTTATTGTGTACACAACGGTGTATACGTTGTATCGGCGTGGTGATGTATCGGTGGATTTAGTCAAAAAAGCGATGGCACAATACGCCATTGATCCAAATAAAACGTATGGGAGAACAGTAATCTAATGGATATCAAAATTCCGTTTCTAGGTGATGGCATTGAGTCAGCCAATATATTAAGTATCGGGGTTCAACCCGGGGACACAGTTGCTGTGGATGATGTGATTTTAGAGCTTGAAACCGATAAAGCCGTTGCACCCGTTCCAGCGACTAGTGCTGGTACGGTGGATTCTATATCCGTAGCTGTCGGTGATGTGGTGCGTGAAGGCCAAGTGATTGGCCAATTATCGGGTGGTAGCACTGGCGCAACCGCGCCCGCGGTAGCGGGCGCGGCACCGGCCGCACCGGTTGCACCGGTGGCGGTTGCGCCCAGTGTGTCAGTGCCTCAAGCGCCTGTTCCACCAGCCGTGGTGGCTCAGCCGGTTGGGGATGCTTCGGCGGTGGTGACATCCCCATGGATTCGGTCTTTGTGCACCCAGATTGGGTTGGATTTGGCGCGTGTCGTGCCAACGGGTCGTGGTGGGCGTGTGGTGTTGGATGATATCCGACGCTATGTCGCTCAGTTGCAGCAACCGGTTGCTGCGGCTCCGGTTCAGTCAGAATCGAAGCCGGTGGCCGAGTCCATGCCGGACTTCTCAAAATGGGGGCCGGTTGAGTCTGAAACGGTGTCATCCCTGCGTGTTAAAATAGCGGACAAGATGAGCAGTGCGTGGCGCATTCCGCATGTTACGCAGTTTCATGAGGTGGATATTACCCAGCCCATGGGGTTGCGCAAGCAGTGGAATGACAAGTACAAGAAGAAAGGGGCTAATTTAACGGTGACGGCGATGGCGGTGAAAGCCGCTGTTTCGGCCTTGCAAGCGTTTCCAGCGTTTAATGCCAGTTTTGATGGCAAGCAATTGGTCAAAAAAGCATATTATCACATTGGAATTGCGGTGGACACGCCCTCAGGTTTGATTGTTCCGGTGATTCGAGATGCGGATCAACTGTCCTTATTTGAATTAGCTGTTCAGATTGGTGTGGTGGCGGATAAAGCGCGGGATCGTACCCTGACGGCAGCCGATTTGCAGGGTGGCACGTTTACAATTTCAAATTTAGGTGGCCTAGGCGTTGGCCCATTTACGCCGATTATTAATACGCCAGAAGTGGCTATTTTGGGCTTGGGTCGTGGGGTTAAGCGCCCCATTGTGACCGCTGAGGGTGATATTGGGGTGGGATTAATGCAGCCCTTGGCCTTGTCGTATGATCATCGGGTCATTGATGGTGCCGATGGTGCCCGATTTATGACCCATTTGTCGGATGCATTGGCCAATTTAGAAGAAGCGGCGGTGAAGGAGTCATTATGAATAAAGTAAAGACAGATGTTGTTGTATTGGGGGCTGGCCCGGGTGGGTATGCGGCAGCGTTTTATGCGGCAGATCTGGGGTTTAATGTTATCTTGGTTGAGAAAGAGCCCGCATTGGGCGGCGTTTGTTTGAATCGGGGATGTATCCCATCCAAAGCCCTACTGCATGCGACGGAGGTGTATCATGGTGGGCAGCATGCCCGCGATATGGGGATTCATTTTGGGGATGCTAAGCTAGACCTGGATCAACTGCGCACTTGGAAAAATGGGGTTGTTGAGCGTTTGGGTGGGGGCGTTCGCCAGTTGGCGGCGGCCCGAAAGGTTACGGTGATTTCTGGCCGTGGTTATTTTGAAGAGTCTCAACTGCTTCGAGTTGAAACGGCGGATGGTCAACAGTTTATTGAATACGATAAGGCGATTATTGCGACAGGCTCTCGGCCGGCTATGCCCCGCGCATTTGATTTGGGAAGTCCTCGGGTCATGACCTCGACAGAGGCCTTGGATATTCAACAGGTTCCAGAGACTCTCTTGGTGATTGGCGGCGGCTATATTGGGATGGAGCTAGGGATTGTGTATGCCCGTTTGGGAGCATCCGTGAGCGTGGTTGAAGCTGCCGGGCAATTGCTATCGGGTGCAGATCCGGATTTGGTTCGACCCGTTGAAAAAATGGCAAACGCCATGTTTAAGAGTATTCAAAAATCAGTCAAAGTCAAAGAAATGGCGACCAAAGGCAAAAAAATTGAGGTTGTGTTGGATGACAACGGATCCCTAAGTAGCCATGCGTTTGATTCCGTTTTAGTATCGGTGGGTCGAGCACCCAATACTGACGGGTTGGGTTTGGAAAATACAGGCGTAAAATGCAATGATCAAGGCTATGTGATTACGCATGACTATCAGCAAACCGATGATCCGAATATTTTAGCCATTGGGGATTGTGCCGGTGGTCTGTTGCTAGCGCATAAAGCCAGCAAAGAGGCGCGTATTGCCGTAGAGGCCCTGAGCGGGCGTCAGCCAACAACCGCATTCACCGTTCCGGCCGTTGTCTTTACGGATCCTGAATTGGCTTGGGTGGGGCTAACTGAAACCGAAGCCAAAGCGGAAAAACGAGCGGTTAAAGTCGCGAAGTTTCCTTGGACAGCATCGGGCCGTGCCATGACATTGGGCCGAACGGATGGCCTGACTAAATTAATTGTTGAGCCAGATACCCATCGGGTTTTGGGTGTTGGTATTGTGGGGCCACATGCGGGTGATTTGATTAGCGAAGCGGCGATGGCCATTGAAATGCAAGCAACGGTTGAAGATATTGCGCATATTGTCCACCCACATCCAACGCTTTCAGAAAGTATGCTTGAAGCGGCAGAAGTCTTTTTGGGTCATTGTACCCATGTGGCCAGTGCACGATAAAACCCCTCCGCGCCCCATATTTTTATATGCTGCTACTATTGGCTTGGTTTGGTTTTCATTAATCAATTTATGGCCGTTTGTAGCGTCATTTTTTGAAGCGGTTGTTTTGTTTGTTTTATTTAATGCCTTGTATCTCAAAGCCGAGCGGTTAACCGGCTCCCGCATGGTGGCCGCATTGGGTGTGATTCTATTAACGTTTATTATAATTATTGTTCCCATACTATTTGTGATCCCAACATTAATTTCTAATGTGCCCCGATTTTATAAAAGTTTAATGTGGTTTTTGAGTCAGCCGGTGGAATGGCCCGGATTTTTGCAAGTATTTGTTCAGTCTAATACCTTTTTAGTGAATCAATTGTTACCCGGCGCTGTGGGGCAATTGGTATCCAAAAGTGGGGATTTTGTCTTGGCGGCCATTACCAACGTGGGTGGATTTTTTATTAATATTATTATTATGTATGTTATTTTATTTTTTGCGTTTACAGAGCAAACCCGGTGGATTAGTGGCGTAATGGCTTATTGGCCCAGCAAGCGCATTTACTTAGACAAAATTACGGATATTTTTCAAAAAACCATTCGCTCGTTTGTCATTAGCACGGTGGTTGTGGCCTTGTTTCAAGGATTGTCATTGGGCGCTGTTCTGTTTGGTACGGCAACGCCGAACGCCTTTGTGTTGATGTTAATTGCCTGTGTTTTGTCGTTTATTCCCATGATTGGAGTGCCCTTTATCTGGGTGCCGGTGGCGGTGTATCATCTCATTCATCAGCAACCCATTCAGGCGGTTATTGTTCTAGTGATGGGGGTGTTAATTAGCAATTTGGATAACTTAATTCGGCCGTGGGTCCAAAAGCGAATCGGAAAAATTCATCCATTAACGACTATTTTTGGTATTATTGTTGGGTTGCCGTTATTTGGTATTTCTGGCTTGGTTATTGGTCCGGTTATGATTGGCTTAACGGCCAGTTTATCCGGATTTGCCTTAGAGCAATACAATCAAGATTTAATTGCCTAGCTGCCTAGCGTGGTGTATGCTAAACAGATAATGAAAAACACAATGTTGGTTACCAGTGCGTTGCCTTATGCGAATGGCCCGTTGCATTTGGGGCATATGGTGGAATACATTCAGACGGATATTTTTGTTCGATTTCAGCGCAGCATGGGCCGAACCTGTCATTATGTGTGTGCGGACGATGCGCATGGAACACCAATTATGCTTAGTGCTCAAAAACAAGGGGTTGCCCCGGAAGACTATATTCAGACAATATATCACGAACACCGTGCGGATTTTGAACGGTATCATGTTCAGTTTGATTATTATGGGCAAACCCATTGTGAGGCCAATCGTGTCCGCAGCGAGCAATTTTTTCAAGCGGCTACTCAGGCCAAGGCGATATACAAAAAAACCATTGTTCAAATGTATTGTGCGGCGTGTTCGTTGTTTTTGCCGGATCGATTGGTAAAGGGCACCTGCCCAAAGTGCCAAGCACCGGATCAATATGGGGACGTGTGTGAGCAATGTGGGATTACGTACAAACCCAGTGATTTGATAAACCCGCAATGTTCGCATTGTTCAGCAACGCCTATGTTGAAAGATAGTGATCATTATTTTTTTTCATTGCAATCGTATCAAGATTTTTTGCAACATTGGCTGAACCAGTCGGCGTTTCGCGATGATGTTAAAAACAAATTAAGCGAGTGGTTTGATGGGGGGTTAAACGACTGGGATATCTCACGAGAGGGTCCGTATTTTGGGTTTAAAATTCCGGGTTCGGATCAGTATTTCTATGTCTGGGTGGATGCCCCATTCGGGTACATGGCAATGACGGATCAATTGGCAATGGAACACCCGAATGATCGTGCATTAAGTACCATTTGGTTTCAAGATTCAGTTGAAATTCATCATTTTATTGGGAAAGACATTTTGTATTTTCATGGATTATTTTGGCCGGCGATGCTATCGGTTTTGGGTGCTAATTTACCCACGCAGTTGCATGTACATGGTTTTTTGACGGTTAATGGCGAGAAGATGTCCAAGAGCCGGGGGACCTTTATTTTGGCCCATGACTTTGCCCAGCGGTATGAGCCAGAATTGTTGCGGTATTACTATGCGGTTAAATTATCGGGGGATATGCGAGACATTGATTTTAATGATGTGGATTTTGTGCATCGCATTAATGCCGATGTGTTGGGCAAATTTGTGAATATAGGGAGTCGAACAGGCTCTATTCTAAAAAAATCCCTCAATAATGAATTATCAACACCCGATGCAGCGGGCGCTGATATTATTGCGGCGATTTTAGATCAAAAACATACGCTTGCAGAGTATTACAATCAGTTAAATTACAACAAAGCCATGTCGGTAATCATGCGGTTGGCTGAGCAAGTGAATGGGTATATTCATGAGGCTGAACCCTGGGCCTTGGTTAAAACAGATCCAGTCGCTGCACAGGCCGTTTGCACAACGGCCATCCATGCGTGGCGCTATTTAGCGATTTATTTGCAACCGGTGTTGCCCGAATTAACGGGTAAAATTAAAGATATTCTAGCGGTTGACACGTTAACGTGGGCTGATTTAGAGACGCCATTAACAGCTGGGCATCGGATCCAAGATTATTATCACATTATTAAGCGAATTGAGATAAAGGCTTAACCTAAAATTTTCATGGCTTCTTTATAGGCGGTATCAATGGCTTTAAAGCCGGTGTTTTGGACCATGGTTAATAGGCGATTAATATTCACCATTTCAATATTGGTGGCGGCAGCGTTCACGTTGGATAGTTCCCGTTGTTGGCCAATAACAGCGCTCTTGATAGTACCTGATGGGCTATTGGCAGCTTCGATTTTATGGGGTTGGCCGGTAATTCTGGATGGCCGATACGATAGGGCATCTTCGATTTCCAGATGCTCTGGGTTGTGAAATTCCGCTAAAGCCAATTGATAGAGTGGGGTAGGGGTATCGGAATCGACATCGGCGACAACCGTTCCATTGGGTAAAATGCCAACGTTGGTGCTATCTGTAATATCAATCACCTCGGCTGTTGAACGGGTAACGCCATTGATAATTTTGAATCCCAGCGCTTTTCTGCCCCGAATGCCGTAAAAGATTTTTCCATTTTGCTGAATGACTGAAAATTCGCCGGCACGGGTGTAGATCAAGTCATTGGTATTGGATTGTGTGATAAATAGGGCATTACCTTGAATAGCCGCATCGTTTTTGGAACCCGCACCCATGTCGCCTTGACTAAAATTCAGTTTAACGGCTGACATAATACCACCCGTTTTGTCGGGTAGCATGGTGGTGATCATTTCTTTAAATCCCGCCGTAGACATGTTGCTGGCATTGCGCTGCAATACATCAATTTGTTGTTGAGCCATGATTAAGCTTTGGGATGATTGGGCCAGCATGGATGAAAATGTGGCCATGGGTAATGTGGATGCATTGTAACTATTCATTTTTTTTCTCCTATACGTTTGTACAAATAGACCGATATTGATTTGCGGAAATATCCGCTTGTTTGGATTCAACTGGCACTGGTTCTGCCGATTGAATTCGTTGGTGAACCCGCTTAATTTGAGCCAATCGCTCGCTTAATGCATGCCGAACAGGTGACGGGACTTGGGGTTCGTCTAGTATTGTCTGAATGCTTGCCTGTTCTAGTTCAACAATGGGTTTCATAGCCCGATTGGCTTGGGTGATTTTGTGCAATAAAGTGTCTGCATCAATTCCCACATCCAGTCGCTGTAAGTTTCGGATAATACCTTTGATTTTGGTGGCGTTGGTGTCCCAGTCGGTTCCAAATTCAGTATGAAAAGATGCACGTTCTAGCAAGGCTTCATTTAACATGGCTTGAAGCTGTGTGATGGCTTGTTGTTTGGCTTCTGTAGTCAGTTTATGTTCCATTTTTTTGTTATAAATGCCTAGTTTAACACCCCTGCGTTTATCTATAGTGAGTTTGAATTTGGCAACAAGCCCTGCGATAAATGACCCTGAAATAGCCAATTGCATTAGATTCGCTCGGATACGGTCTAAAACAATGTTATGCTCGTCGTCTGGGGTATAGCTATACGCATGGGTGTTTGAATGGGTGTCATCGGAATCGGTAGAGTTGCCAAAATCCAATAGCATGTGCCCCAAGTCAAATAGATCCACAGTCATGGAGTCTTGGACTCCGTGTTGGGTAGTATCCGAAATAATTCCCATTTGTTGAGCCCGTTCAAACATTCTATCGATAGTCAGAGCGTCTGAATCCTTCGGCTGCCCCTCTGAGCCATTCGAATCGGACTGGTTTTGCCTAACAATTGTTTGTAAGGCATAGCGAACCTCTTCTTTGGCTTCCTCTAAAATAGTGGTGTGTAAAGCATCAATGGTATCGGAATGCCCCAATTTTCGGGATGATTTTAATGAATTGATTACAGATACGTAGCTGGACTCGAGCGCTTTGGCATCCAGTTGATCGGACACCGTTTGATTGTTAATCGTGGCCAATAAGCTTTGAACGACCAATTGCTTCAAATTTTGTTTCATCGTCTGTTTCATCGACTGTTTAATAATGGATTCGCTTAAATGTGAGAGAGAATCCAGATCGGACTCTGTTACCCCCAATGCCAGCATATCAACTTTAGTTAGGGGTTCGGATTTTTGTTTGCTCGGGTCTGTATTGGTTTGCTTGCGAATCGGGGTTAAGTCAAAGACATGGGCGATGTATTGCTGAACGATAGCTTTGGGTGTGGTTGTTTTATTTTTAATGTTGTTTTTGAGTTGCTCAATTCTTTTTGCGTGTTCAGGATCCTTGAGTTGCTCATGCTCGTGTGTTTGGTCCAAGGTTTGCATGAGATCTTGATTTTTGAATTCGTGTGTTTTTAAAGCGCGTATAATTGAAGCTTCAATCGCCTGTGTCAATTGGTGAATTTTTTGTTTTAAATGGGCGGTTTCAATCGTTTGCTTATGCTTGGCGACAATGTCGGACTGCTGAGTGGATAGCCGTTTCGATTCTTGAAAAACTGAGTCGAGAGTTTGCGCGGTTTGTCGTGCACGCTCGGTATTTTTCATGGCCAGTTCTTCAAGTATTTTTTCTCGTTGTTTTTTTTCAAGCAGCTGTTTCTCAAGCATCTCTTGAACCCGTTTCTCTTGTTCGGTTTGTTGTTGCTGCTTTTCCAGCTCATCCAACACATGGGATCGATTGATCGTATTCATTGCACAACCCCTTGTGGCTTTAGACCCAATACATCTTGATGAAGCACCGCTTCTTCGTCAGTAATTCGGTTGGCATGCTGCCAATGAGTTAGTTGTTGCTTTAAGTAAAGGGTCCGGGTGTGAATTTTATTGAAATAGACCATTAATTGGGCCTTCTTTTTTTCTAAGTCATTGCGAGAGTCTACCTCAAAATCTGAAAGCCGAACCTGAATGCCAGTGGTGGCATCGGAATGGTGCCAATAGGTTAGTTGATCCTCTGTTTGGGTGTGCTCATCGGTAAAATTGGCGTGAATACGGTCCAGTTGTTCCAATTGAATACCCGTTTGGCGTAGGGGGGTATACCAATCGGATTGCCCCAATTTTTCCATATGCACAGACAATTCTTTGCGTATTTGGATCAAAGATCGCGTGAGCTTTCTATTTTTTTTGGATTTGGTGGTTGATACAATTCCCAAGAGCTCTAAATTGTATTCATTTTCTGCAAATTTAGCTTGATTATCTTCAATTGCTTTTTTGATAATGTCCCGACGGCGTTGCTGTAAATCAGCGGGCTCAATGCCAGCACCCAGCAGCACAGCGATCAGGCCATTTAACTTTGCTAAGCTATAATTGGCCACTAACACATTCGGCGACTTTGATTGCATAACCATGTGATCGTATTCAGATAGTAACTGATTAATTTTAGATTCATCAAATAGTATTTGAATAGCCGGACGAATGGTTTTTCCAATATAAGAGACAATCGTTGAGAAAAAACCTTTAGGGCTTTGATTAACGGAATCCCACTTGAACGCAACGCTAAAATCAACAGTATCACAAAAGTAATGCTGAACATCAGGGCTTGATTGCTTTGGGGGCGCCTCTTGTTTGGCATGTACAGACTGCTTAGCCGCTGAATGAGCCGCTGTTTGTGGTGATTGATTGGGGGTTAGCATTACATTCCAGCGGCAGCTTTGCTCGTGTTTTCCATAATTTGTGTGGTCTTTTGAAGCATTATTGAGATAATCTCACTACCACGCTCATAAAATTCTTCTTGAAACGTAATGGCTCTCAATGTTTCAGGGTCACCGGGCGATACCGGGCCTAAGCCTTCAACGAATACCAACAGGTCATCACTCTCATCATTATTTAAGTTTCGAACGGTTGCATCCACAACACCCGTTTGAAAGGCCAGTAACTCACTAAAATACGCTTTAGCTGCATCCAAGTCACTCGCATTGCGTTGTATTTGTGGATTAAATTGAAGGACTGGTTTTGTTATTTCAGACATTTATACACTCCCATAGACTACAGTGTTCATACTATTATCTATATCGTTAAGTGTTTATAAAAACTTGCACGGTTGGTATGCATGCGTGACTATCTAGCTAATATATTGATATTTGGGTCGAATAATGCGTCGTCCAGACAGCCCTTCCTCAATGTAATGTGTGCACCATCCCGATACGCGCGCCATGGCAAACATGCTGGTAAATACCGATACGGGTATCCCCAAACATTGGTAGACAAAACCACTAAAAAAATCAACATTGGGGGAAATAACTTTGGTAGTTTTTTTAACGGTTTGAAACAAACGTGGCCCTTCGATTTCAATGGTCAAATATAATTGGTAATCGGTTGATTTTCCGTACTGGACAGCCAATTGCTCTGCTTTTTCTTTAATCAAAATAGCTCTTGGATCGGATAATGTATAAACGGCATGCCCGAGCCCGTAGATTTTGCCGGTTTTGTCGTATGCTTTTTTATCTAAAATTTGGGTTAAGTAATCGCATACAGCGGATCGTTGATCCCAGTTTGGGAGCGTGGCTTGAATGTGGTTAATCATGTCGCAAACTTTTTGATTGGCCGCTCCATGCAAAGGCCCTTTGAGGCTGCCGATGGCACCCGCCAATGTAGAATACAAATCCGATGCGCTGGATCCAATGACCCGTGTGGTAAACGATGAGTTATTTCCCCCCCCATGCTCAGCATGAATAACCAACGTTAAATCCAATGTTTTTTTATCCAGTTCTTGTACCGGCTTGCCTTCATGCAACATGTATAAAAAGGCTTCTGCGGTTCCCATGGTGTTGGTTGGGGTGACGTAGTGTGCGTTGGCTCCTTTATGCTGAGACAAATACGCATACGCAACAATCATGGGAAATTTGGCAATAATTCCCAAGCTTTTTTCAAACAACGCCTCCGGTTCAGTGGCCAGGGGATTGGCATCAACGGTATACAACAGACTAATAATGGTTTGAGCCGTATTCATCACACTGGTTGAGGGGTGATCCTGAATGACTCGAATAATGCTGGGATCAAGCTGGCGGTTTTCGCCCATCCAGGCGACTAGCTCAGCGAGCTCTGTGGGATCTGGTAATCGACCCATGAGCAATAAAAATACCGTTTGTTCAAATTGATAATCAGGGGATAGTTGGCGAACCAATTCATCCAATGAAGTCCCTCGATAGGCAAGAACTCCGTGGCAGGGTTGGACCCCATGCTCGGTTTTTTCAACCCCTTTGACGGACGATATTCGGGTTAAACCGGCTAATACACCGGTCCCATCGGCATTGCGCAATCCGCGTTTAACATCCAACTGCGTAAACACATCGTCTGAAATCCCATAGGTTTCGGATAATGTTTCGCTTAGTTGGTGAAGAATGGATTGAAGAACAGCCATTAAGATGTCATTATACCATACAATGACAGCAACTCAAGGCATTCGGTCTTCACTCAATTCCCTTATTCAAGTCATAAAACCATTGGGCGTTTT
>Ga0255759_10001799_pt1 | contig 19235 bp, 18 predicted proteins | sample 101ome_20_FD_179959 | JGI IMG/M metagenome (GOLD analysis project Ga0255759, IMG submission 179959) | Coastal salt marsh microbial communities from the Groves Creek Marsh, Skidaway Island, Georgia - 101404AT metaG (version 2) | ecosystem: Environmental > Aquatic > Marine > Intertidal zone >...
TTCCACCGCGACGGGCTCTAAAGTTATGGCGGGCGCCGCTGGCCTCCTGAAGCGCATCACGCTCGAACTGGGTGGCAATGACGCCGGCATCGTGCTGGACGACGTCAACCCGAAGGAAGCCGCACCGAAGCTGTTCCAGAGCGCGTTCCAGAACTCAGGCCAGGTCTGTATCGCCATGAAGCGACTCTATGTGCACGAAAACATCTACGATGAGATGTGCGAGGAACTCGCTACCATCGCCAATGAAACGCACATTGGTAATGGTCTTGAGCAAGGCACGCAGCTTGGCCCGCTGCAGAACAAGATGCAGTACGACCGCGTCAAGGAACTGATCGAAGAAGCCAAAGAACAGGGCAGGGTCATCGCCGGCGGCGAAGCACCCGAGGGCAAGGGTTACTTCATCAAGCCGACCATCATCCGCGACATCAAGGAAGGCTCCCGCCTTGTGGATGAAGAACAGTTCGGCCCGGTACTGCCGGTCATGAGCTTCTCCTCTGAAGAAGAAGCGATCGAGCGCGCCAATGCCTCTGACTGGGGACTCGGCGGTTCGGTCTGGTCATCTGACCTCGACAAAGCCTATGCCGTGGCGGACCAGATGGACGCCGGTACGATCTGGATCAACAAGCATGCGGAACTGGATCCATCGATACCGTTTGGTGGTTCCAAGCAGTCCGGGCTTGGCAATGAACTGGGAGAGGAAGGCCTCGAAGAGTTCACCCAGCTGAAGATTGTGAATATGGCGAAGGCTTCCTAGCCTGCCTAGTCAATCCAGCGGGCGAACCGCTAACCGGATTCGCCCGCTGGCCCTTTCAATGTAATCACCACCAGCTTGCCATTCAGGGCATCCGGCAGCCATTTCGGTACCGTCGGCCGCAACCGGCTGAAAATATCCTTAATGTAGTCCTGGTCGTCCAGCTTGGTCACCGCATGCCCCTCGTAGGTTTCACCCTTGATGAACATGCTGACGGGCTGGCCTTCACCGACAAAGTCGCGCCACCAGCGACCATCAATCCCCATGAAGACTTTGTTGCCCTCATGAAGGTAGTTGACGGGATACATGCGGCCATCAGCCATGGTCAGCAGCATGGTTTTCGCCGCCCGTGCACCCTCAGGGTCCTGGCGGATGTCCTCTGCTACCCTGGCGTTGGTAGCTTCCCGAGTGAGAGCGAGATACCCCGCCGCACCCAGGACGATCACCAATAAACCGACTAAAAACCAGCCGATGACTTTCTGCATGGCGGGCGTCCTTCAGCCTCTGGCTATCAGGATGACGACGAGGTCGGGACTTCCGTGAACGGAATACCCTTGTCGAGCCTCACATCCTGCGGCAGGCCAAGGACGCGCTCAGCAATAATATTCGCCATGATTTCATCGGTGCCGCCTGCGATCCTGAGGCCCGGCGCCCCCATGTACCCACCCTGGAACAAACCGCCCGCTTCTGACAGGGAGGAATCCCAGATCGCTCCGGCCGCTTCCTGCAGATCGAGGGCAAAGGCCGCCATGTCCTGCCGCATCGGCGCGGCGACGAGTTTACCGATTGAGTTTTCCGGCCCTGGCGTCTCACCGCGGGACAGCGCACTCATGGAGCGGTAACCCGTAAATTTCAGACCGGCTTCTTTCACGTACCAGTCCGCCAGCTTAGCCTGCACCGCACTGTCTTCAATCGCCGGCTTGCCATCCAGGTTGATGGTTTCGCACAGCTCCACCAGTGTGTCGCAGGTCACGGTACCGCGACCAGAACCGCCACCGCCGATCGAAGCACGCTCGTTCATCAGCGTGGTCAGTGCTACCTGCCAGCCCTGACCAACCGCGCCCAGACGCTGGGCATCCGGCACACGCACGTCAGTGAAGTAAACCTCGTTGAAGTTAGAAGCACCGGAGATCTGTTTAATCGGTTTGATCTCGATACCCGGCGACTTCATGTCAAGGAAGAAGTAACTGAGACCCTGGTGCTTCGGCACACTCGTGTCGGTACGCAGCACAATGACGCCGTAGTCAGAATAATGCGCACCGGACGTCCAGATCTTCTGTCCATTGATGACCCATTCGTCGCCATCCTTCACCGCCATGGTTCTTAAAGCCGCCAGGTCAGAACCACCAGCAGGCTCGCTGAAGAGCTGGCACCATATGTCTTCACCACTCGCCATCTTCGGCAGGTACTGTTGGTTCTGTTCGTCAGTCGCCCAGGCCATCATGGTTGGGGCACACATGCCGTGGCCAATTGAGAAGACGCCTGGCTCGAGGTCGAACTTCGCTTCTTCCTGGTTGAAGATCACGTTCTCAATGGTTGTTGCGTCGCGCCCGCCATAATTTTTTGGCCAGCGCAGGCAGGCCCAGCCTGATTCGTACTTGCGCTTCTGCCAGAGCTTGGCCCGCTCAATCGGCGAGAGCCCCTCGAGCTCTTCCTTTGCCGGTACATTCGCTTCGAGCCAGGCTTTCACCTCGGCGCGAAATTCTGCTTCTTGTGGCGTATCGTTAAAATCCATTGTCGTTCTCTCTATATCCTTCCTGATCCGGCGCTGTGCCAGATCGATGTATTCACCTTCTTTTTTGCCGTATGAATCAGCACGCTGAAGGCTCTCCCTTACGCTGCCGTTCGCATCGCTGCGACTAATTTCTTCTGCCAGACCAGTTCACCACCGATTACCATCGACAGCAGGCGTGCCCTCCGGTACAGAAACTGGCAGTCAAACTCCCAGGTGAAGCCCATGCCACCGTGGGTCTGAATGTTCTCTGACGCGGCGAACTGGTAAGCCTGAATACCGGCAACCCGCGCCGTGGCCGCGGCGAGCGGCAGTTCTGCAGCGTCAGTCGACAGCGCCCAGGCACCGTAATAGCTGTTGGATTCGGCCAGCGTTGTCTTCACGTAGATGTTAGCCAGCTTGTGCTTGATGGCCTGGTAACCAGCAATGGGTCGACCAAAAGCATAGCGCTCCATGGCATAGTCTCTCGCCATGTCGAGCGCGGTTTTTGCACCACCGACCTGCTCCCAGGCAAACAGTACGGCGGCACGGTCCTGGATATCAGCGACAGCATCCCAGCCTTTACCGGCCTCGCCAACAAGGGTGGCAGCCGCGTCGCTGAAGGTCAGTGTCGCGTGAGAACGACTCGGGTCAAGCGTCTTCACCGTCTCGCGGCTGACACCACTGCCTTCAAGGTCGACGAGATAAAGGCTGACGCCGGCATCATCTGCCGCCGTCACAATCGCAAAGCTGGCAATATCCCCATCGACGACGCCGATCTTGGTGCCGGTGAGGCCATTTGCACCCATGGCACAGCCTGTGCCTGATGATGACGCCTGACCTGCCTGTTCAGCTGTAGCCAGCGTGCCTATTGCGGTGCCCTCAGCAAGCTTACCGAGCCAGGCTTCCTTCACGTCATCAGCGCCATAACGCAGCAGCGCTTCTGTCGCGAGGTAGACGGATGAAGAAAACGGTACCGGGGCAACAGCGCGACCCAGCTCTTCGGCGATCACGCAAAGCTCCAGGTAGGACAGCCCGAGGCCACCGTACTCTTCCGGGATAGTGGTGGCCGTCCAACCCATTTCGACGATCTTCTGCCAGAGCCCCTGGTCAAAAGATTCATCACCGTCAACGATTTTTCGCACCGTCGACATCGGGCAGTTGTCGCGCAAAAAGGCGCTCGCCTGCTCCCTGAGCATGTTCTGCTCTTCTGAAAATTCGAAGTTCACGACTTCCTCCTACTGCTTATCAATCGTTGTTTTTTTAAGATCTGTCTCAGCCGTCCACCATAACAAAATCGGGCAGAGGCGTTCCACCTGGGCGTAAACTAAAACTGACCTGGCGGCAGGTGCTGCGCTTTCAGCTCACGGGCGAAATACTGATAAACCGGCAGACCCACCAGAATCAGGGCGATGCCCGCCAGAGCCCGTCCGGGCGTTACCATCAGCGTATTGACCAATAAAAACGCCGACACCAGTATGAATACGACCGGTACCACCGGGTAGCCCAGTGTCCGATAAGGGCGCTCGGCATCCGGGAAGCGCTTACGCAAAACCATCACCGCAGCACCCGTCAGCGCATAGAAGACCCAAAGCACGAAGACGTAGATATCGGTCAGGATATCGAAGGTGCCACTTGCTGCCAGTACCATCGACCAGACACCGATACCCACCACCGCGACGGCTGGCACCCTTAGCGTGTTGAGGCGCGCAAAACCTTCTGGCAGCAGGTTGGATTTAGCCATGGTATAGGGCACCCGCGGTCCCGACAGCAGTGTCGCATGCAGCGTGCCGTAAGCCGAAATCATCAGGCAGATCGACATAAAGGCAGCCACCTCGGGCCCAAGAAAGCGCGACGCCGCCGCGTAGGCAACGGAGGTATCCTCGCCCACACTGGCCACCTCGGTTGGCGTCAGCACATAGAAGTAGGCAGCGTTGGCCAGCAGGTACAACACCACGATCAGCGCCGTACCACCGATCAGTGCCCGTGGTATGGTTCGCGCCGGGTCCCTGATCTCGCCGCCAACGGCAGAGAGTATGGACCAGCCGTTGTAACCCCAGAGTGCTCCCAGCATGGCCGCACCAAAGCCTCCAATACCCAGCCGGGCACTTTCCGGTACGCCCTCGCAGCTGCCATCGGCACCCGACAGCGCATAATGCCCCCAGTCTCCGTCGGCCAGAAGGAAGGCACCAAGGCCAACCAGTAAAACCAGGCCCAGCTTGAACATCGTCAACAGGGTTGCCGCATGGCCATTAAATCGCATGGTCAGCAGGTTAATGATCGTGCCAATCACGATCAGGCCGAGGGGCAATAGATACAGGGCCAGATCCGGCAGCGTCCCACCCAGCAGATCATTAAAAAAGACGATACAGAGAATCGACACCGCTGCGGCCGACGCCCCCTGGGAGAGGATCTTGGTCCAGCCAAACAGAAACGCAAGCCGCGAGCCAAACGCCGCCCGCAGGAAGTGAAACTCACCGCCGGGCCGCGGCATCATGCTGCCGAGCTCGGCATAAACCAGCGCTCCCGCCAGCGACAGCAGGCCGGCGGCAAACCAGACCAGCAGCACCATGTCGGGCGTACCTACGTTGCAGGTCATGACACGTGCTTTGACGAAAACGCCGGTGCCAACAACACTGGCGACAATCAGCGCAGCAGCCGGCACCAGCGTCAGGGCGCGGTCCAGGCGCCTTGATTGATCCTGCGTCATGCCGGGGCCAGCCTCCTAAACACCCGGTTCGACATTCAGCCGGGCCACCTCGGCCATCAGGCGCAGGGCTTCTTCGTCGCCGTTGATGGTCAGCCCTGTGATACCACTGTCTTCCCAGTCGCGGAAACGATTCTGGATACGCTGCCGGTCACCCACCAGCGCACCCTGATCGACAAATTCATCCGGCACCGCTGCGGTCGCCTCATCCTTGCGCTTGGCCAGGTAAAGTTCCTGGATACGCTCAGCCGCATCGCCAAAACCACGGCGGATCATCATTTCCTTATGAAAGTTCTTGTTCTTGTGGCCCATGCCGCCGACGTAGAGTGCGATATTGGGCTTGAGACGATCCAGCGCCGTCTTCACATCATCGGTCACGATCACCGCCGCACCGGAAAAAGCTTCAAAATCAGCCCGGGTCTTGCCGCTCTTCTCGAGACCGGCATCTATCCAGGGCTCATAGGTCTTGTAGGTTTCCGGCACGAGGCCGAGCGGCAGCCAGCCATCGGCCACTTCGGCCGTCAGCTTCACTGTTGACTCCATCCCGGTGCCCAGCCAGATCGGGATGTCTGGGTTCATGTGCAGGATGGACTTGAGCGGCTTACCGACGCCCATAGCGCCATCGCCCGTAAACGGCAGCGATATCTCCTTGCCCTCATGCACAACGGGTTCGTCCCGCCGCAGGATCTTTTTCATGATGGTGACGTAGTCTTTCAGGCGGTAATAGGGCCTGCCCCAGGGCTGGCCGTACCAGCCTTCAACAATCTGAGGACCCGAAACGCCGATGCCGCAGATGACCCGGTTACCACCCGCGAGCGCATCAATCGTCGCGATAGTCATCGCAGCGTTGGCCGGTGTCCTGCCTGCCAGTTGGATCACCGCCGTGCCAAGGCGGATGCGTTCAGTTTTCGCGGCGAGGAAAGCGAGCGGCGATAGCGCATCTGAGCCATAAGCCTCTGCGGTCCAGACACTGTCGTAGCCGAGGCGCTCTGCCAGTTGCACTTTTTCTACCGGCAGCTTCATCTGGCCGCCGGAATAGCCGAGAGATAATCCGAGTTTCATGCGTTGTTCCTTTTTCTTAGCACTGACACAACAGGACCAAACCACCATAGCAGAATCGAACCGCCGCTGCCCCGCTCGCCGTGGCAAGCAGCCTGAAATTCCTCTAACCTTTCAGCTCCAGATTGAAGCACACCTCTTATGTCGAAACTTTTGATAGGTACTGTTGGTTCGCCCGCCATGCTGTCCGGCGACATGACGGCAAGAAAGACGCTGATTGATCGCGTCACAGAATCAGAGATTGATCACCTGTTCATTGCTGATCACATCAGCTTTCACACAGGCCTCGGCATGGATGGTCTGATCAACGCCGCTACCCTCGCCGCTATGGCGCCGACGACGACTATCGTGATCGGAGTCTACCTGCTGGCTCTGCGCCACCCGGTGCCGGTCGCACGTCAGCTCTCCAGTCTGTCGATGTCGGCACCTGGCAGGATTGTACTTGGGGTCGGCGTCGGCGGCGAAGATCGCCACGAAATGGAGATCTGCGGCGTCGATCCGGCGAAACGCGGGCGTCAAACCAACCACGCGCTCGCGGCACTGCGGGGGCTGATGAGCGGCAGGAAATTCAGCTACGACTGCGAGTTCTTCGAGTTTGAAGACGCCCTCATCAAGCCAGCACCAGATCCGGCGATTCCGCTCTTGATCGGCGGTCGTGCCGATGCCGCAATCAGGCGCGCCGCCACGCACGGCGATGGCTGGCTGAGTGTCTGGAGTTCCGCCAACCGCTTCGGTGCGGTGCTGGCGCAGATTGACGAGATGGCGGCCGAGCGCGAGGACAAACCCGAATGGCAGCACGGCCTGCAGCTCTGGACAGGCTATGGCGCGAGTGAAGCCGTCGCCCGGGCCCATGTTGCCGAGCAGATGGAAACCATGTACCGAATGCCGTTTGAGCGCTTCGAGAAATACTCCCCATATGGCTCGGCCGAGACCACAGCTGAGTTCCTCGCGCCCTACATTGAACGCGGCGCGCGGGTACTGAATATCAAGCCCTGTGCGGCCACCGAAGAAGAAGGCATTGAGGCCGTGGCCGAGGTCGCCAGGCTGCTGAAGAAAGCGTTTCCAGACCTGACCTGAGCAGCGCGCGGCGCGGCGCATTCAAATCGTCTGCGCGCGCTGCAGAGCGAATTCGCCAAAACTATTCACCGAACCTATTCACCGAAATCATTCGCCAAAACTACAAGCCAGGCTAATTCTGGTATGGTGGCGCGAAGATCAATAACCGGGGGAAACATCAGGTGGCAAATCCCGTCTCTGTTAATGAATTTGTCCTCGATATCTCGGGGAACACGCCGCGCCTCAAAGGCGGCCGCTGCAAGTCCTGCGGCAATCACACTTTCCCCATGCTGCCGGGCTGCGCGAAATGCACCGGTGCCGAGATTGAACCTGTGTTGCTCGGCACTGAAGGCACACTCTGGGGCTGGACCGTCCAGGCCTTCCCGCCGAAGGATCCCCCCTATCTCGGCGAGAACGACCCCGATACCTTCGAACCGTTTGGTGTGGGATATGTTGAACTGCCGGAGGTCATCGTCGAAGCCAGGCTGACAGAGGCGGAGCCAGCCAATCTGGAGGAAGGCATGGCAATGACCCTCGTCACCGAAACACTTTTTACCGATGCAGACGGCAACGACATCGTCACATTCGCCTTTGCGCCCGCAGCCTGAACTAGGAGGAGCTGACTATGAGTAATGACGTCGCCATTGTAGGGATCGGCATGCATCCTTTCGGTCGCCACGAAATCGGTGGCATGGAACAGGGTGCCATCGCGGTCAGAGCGGCCTGCGCTGATGCCGGCATCAACTGGCAGGATGTGCAGTTCGCCGTCGGCGGCAGTATGGCGGCCGGTAACCCGGACCGGATGGTCTCCATGCTGGGCCTCACCGGCCTGCAGTTTGTCAACGTCACCAACGGCTGTGCCACCGGTGGCACGGCCCTGTCGACGGCCTACAACATGATTACGGCCGGCATCTACGACCTCGGCATCGCCATCGGCTATGACAAACATCCCCGCGGTGCTTTTGCCAGTGACGAACCGGTGCACCCGGTGGACGGCGGTCTCGACTGGTACGGCGGCAGCGGTATGGCAATCAACCCGCAGTTTTTTGCCATCAAGATTAATCGTTATATGAGAAAGCACGGCATTTCGCACGAAGCGCTGGCCCGGGTTGCGGCCAAGGCGACCCGCAACGGTGCGAAGAATCCCATGGCCTGGCGGCGCAAGGCCTTCTCGGAGGACGAAGTCCTGCAGTCAAAAATGCTGGCCTACCCGCTGACCCAGTACATGTTCTGTTCCCCCGGTGAAGGCGGTGTTGCCCTCATCCTCTGTCGCGCCGACCAGGCACACAAGTACACCCGCAACCCGGTTTTCTTGAGTGCCGCTGTCATGCGCTCGCGCCGGTTTGGCAGTTTCGAGGTGAAGTCATCCTGGCTGCCGAAAGAGGAGAACGTGGGCCCGACGGTGGATGCCTCGAAGGCAGCATTCGAAGCGGCAGGTATCGGCCCCGAGGATGTCGATCTGGCCCAGTTGCAGGATACCGAGTCCGGCGCTGAGATCATGCATATGGCCGAGAACGGTTTCTGCGAGGATGGTGAACAGGAAGCCATGCTGGCGCGGGGTGAGACCGAGATTAATGGCCGCTTTCCCGTCAATACCGACGGCGGCTGCATTGCCAATGGCGAGCCTATCGGTGCCTCCGGCCTGCGCCAGGTCTACGAGAACGTGCTGCAGCTGCGCGGCGATGCCGGCGAACGCCAGGTACCGGGCAATCCAAAAGTGGCTTATACCCATGTATACGGCGCACCGGGCATCAGTGGCGTGACAATCCTTTCAAGGTAAAATCGCGCTCAATCTCTATCCCCTGATACAAGCTAAAGGAAGCAAGCAATGCCAGGACTTCTGCCCGATATAGATCCCGACGGTCTGTTGGAATTCTCTGTCGTTTTTACTGACCGGTCCCTGAACCACATGTCGAACCGGTTCCAGGATGTCATGAAGGACATCTCTGCAACACTCAAGCAGGTCTACAATGCTGCCGGCGTCGCCGTCGTCCCCGGCGGCGGCACCTATGGGATGGAAGCAGTCGCCCGGCAGTTTGCAACTGACCAGCACTGCCTCGTTATCCGCAACGGCTTCTTCAGCTTCCGCTGGACCCAGATCTTTGAGATAGGCGCCATCCCCGCGAGCCACACTGTCTGCATGGCCCGCCGCGCCAGCAGCAGTGCAAGCGCGCCGTTCGCGCCGATGCCCGTCGAGGAAGTCTGCGAGACCATCCGGGAAGAAAAGCCTGCTGTCGTCTTTGCACCCCATGTAGAGACGGCTGCCGGCATCATTCTGCCTGACGATTACATTCAGGCAGTCACGGAAGCCACCCACGAGGTCGGCGGCCTGTTTGTGCTGGACTGCATTGCTTCGGGCGCGGCCTGGGTGGACATGCAGGCGGTTGGTGTCGACATTCTGATCAGCGCCCCCCAAAAGGGCTGGAGCGCATCACCCTGCAGCGCCCTCGTCATGTTGAGCGAAACCGCGATGGAACGCATTGAGGAAACCACAAGCACGTCCTTCGCTGTTGACCTGAAGAAGTGGCTGCAGATCATGCAGACCTACGAGAACGGTGGTCACGCTTATCATGCCACCATGCCAACAGACTCGCTGACGCAGTTCCGGGATACCATGATGGAAAGCGCCCAGATCGGGTTCGATAACTTGAAGGCACGTCAGTTTGAGCTGGGCGGTAAGGTCCGCGCCATGCTGGCAGAGCGCGGCCTCCAGAGCGTCGCCGCCGAGGGCTTCGAAGCACCCGGCGTTGTTGTCTCTTATACGGACCGCGGCGATATGCAGAACGGCAGCGCATTTGTACCCGCCGGCATGCAGATCGCAGCCGGTGTCCCGCTGCAGTGCAATGAAGGTGATAATTACCGATCGTTCAGACTGGGCCTGTTTGGTCTGGACAAGCTCGGCAACATTGACCGCACAGTCACAGCACTCAGCGACGCGCTCGATCAGGTGCTGGCATGATACCCATCGCCTGGACCCAGCACGCCTGCCTGCTCGCCGGCCGATTTTTACTCGGCCTTTACTTCATTCTGCCAGGCATCAGCAAGATCACGGGCTATGCAGGGACAGCAGCCTACATGGCTGAGCACAATGTGCCGATGATTGCTGTGCTGCTGCCCGTTACGATCATTCTGCAAATCGGTCTCGGCGCAACGATGATGGTTGGCTTCCAGGGTCGACTGACCGCCTTCCTGCTGGCAGGCATGACAATTGTCATCAGCATCTACATGCACAACTTCTGGGACATGCCCGAGGGCACAGAGCGCGCCCACGAAACCCAGAACTTTTTCAAGAACATGGGTATTACGGCGGGACTGCTGACGATGGTTTCGCTGGGGTCAGGCGCTTTCAGCCTGGATAGCTGGCGCCTGAGCAGAAAACCCAAAGATACGTTGGATTGACGCTGCGGCAGCGCCCCTCAGTCATTCCGTTTGATATCCCTGAACGGCCCAGTATCCATACGCTGTTCCTTCGGCATGCCGAGCACCCGCTCTGAAATGATATTGCGCTGAATTTCGTCAGTGCCGCCGGCAATCGAGATAGCCGGAACAGACACCAGCACCTCGGCAATCATGCCATCCGCTGCCGAGTCAGCACCGCTGCGCATGGCATCCGCACCGCTGATCAGTGTGTGCACGTGGGACGCCTGGCGCGCAATAACACTCGCGGCCAGCTTGCCGATAGAACCCGCCGGAACGAGTTCATTGGTGCCAGTCCTGCGCTTCGCTTCCGCGGCGGCCAGCGCAAGAGTCGCGCCACGCTGCATGCAGTGCAGTCGCGCTATCTCCTGGCGCACCGTTGGGTCTTTGATCGCACCTGTTTCCTTCGCGCGGGGGATCGTCAGGTCAACTCGCCCCTGGCGCTGCGGGTACCAGGTGTAGGGTGCATTGGCAATCGCCAGTTCTTCTTCATACTCGTCGTGACAGCGCCCGGCCACCTTGCGGCTGACGCTGCCGCTTGAGCGGTTGACGCCACCCAGCCGACGCTCGTACGACAGCGTCATCTTCGCCACTGCCCAGCCCTCGCCTTCAGCACCAACGAGATCTCCAGGTTCAACCACAGCATCTGTCATGAAGACTTCGTTAAAAGAGGCGTGACCGTTCATCTGCTTTAACTGCCGGACCTCGACACCGGGCTGGCGCATATCAATCAGGAAGTAACTGATGCCCTGGTGCTTGGGCTGGTCAAAGTCGGTGCGCGCCACGAGGATGCCATAGTCCGCATGGTGCGCACTCGTGTTCCAGACTTTCTGGCCGTTGACGATCCACTTACCGTCGATCAGCTCCGCCTTCGTCGATAAACCGGCCAGGTCACTGCCGCTGCCGGGTTCACTGAACAGCTGGCACCAGGACTCCTCGCCGGTGAGAATCGGACCCAGATAGCGGCGCTTCTGCTGATCATTACCCATCGCCAGGATTGTTTCGGCGGCCAGACGCCGCGGCCCGGTCTGCGCGGCGGGTACAATCGCACGCTCGGCAAAGGTGCGATTGACCACTGCCGTCTGTGCCTGATCGAAGCCGCGCCCGAAATACTCGACCGGCCAACCCGGTGAGGCCCAGCCACCTTGCAGCAGGGTCTCGCGCCACTCAAGCAGTGACAGTTCAGGATTCCAGTGCTCATCGAGCCAGGTATTCAGTTCAGTTCTGATCTCATCATGCGTCATGTCGTTCATGAGGTTTGCTCCAGCTCGGTCATCATTCGCTCTCGGTGCATTGTCGGCGTCCCCATAAAGACTTCAGAACTCTTCGCCCGCTTGAACCAGAGATGTGTGTCTTCCTCCCAGGTAAAACCGATACCGCCGCGCATCTGGATCGCCTCCCTGGCGGCCTTCAGGTACACATCGGCGGCCATGGCCTTGGCCATACTGCCGACGGCTGCGTCAGCCTCACCTGCCGCCAGGGCGAACGCGGCATGATGCGTCGCAGCCTTGGCCATCTCAAGCTCCATCAGCAGGTCGGCCAGTCGATGCTTCAACCCCTGGAATGAACCAATCGGCCGGCCGAACTGGTATCGCAGTTTAGTGTAATCGACGGTGCTATCGAGCAGGTGCTGGGCACCACCAATCATTTCATGCGCCAGGGCAATGCAGATGTAGTCCCAGACTGCCTGCAGCGACGCCTCGGTCAAAGCACCAATCTGCTTCGCTTCTGCATTTTCAAACCTGACGCTTGCCAGCTTGCGGGTCGGATCAAGTGACTGAACCGGCGCTGTTTCGATACCCGGGGCCGAAGCGGCAAGCCAGTAGAGACCGAGACCATCAACTGACGATGCAATGACGGCGAAATGATCAGCGTTGATGGCATCTACAACCAGCCTGGCTTCACCCGTGAGCCTGCCAGCAGCAAAGGACAATGCTTGCCCGACTTCGTGCGGGGCGTCGAGATTATCCAGCACCAGTGTCGCGATGCTCTTGCCCGCTGCGATATCCGGCAATAACCCCTGTTTTGCTGCCTCGTCCGCCCCGATCAGCACTGCACCCGCCGCCATCACGGCCGAAGCAAAGAAAGGACCGCAGTAAAGGTAACGACCCATTTGCTCAGTGGTGATACCGAGCTCCACCGGGCCAAACCCGAAACCGCCATAGGTCTCGGGCAGATGAGTCCCGGCAAGCCCAATCTCCTGGGCAAGCTGCTGCCAGACCGCCTCGTCGTAGCCCGATGCCGTTTCCATCTGCTGACGAACTGCCGCTGGCTGGGACTTATCCTGCAGGAACCGCGCAACCACTTCACGGAACTGGACCTGGTCTTCGGTGAAATCTATCTGCATCGCGACTGGCCTTTATTTAGTAATTTCAGTGAAAGCATACAACAGGTCCGCATCGGCATTTTCTATTTCAGCGAGCCCACGCACGCGCCCGTTTGACTCAACAACTTCGATCAAAGCATTGGGGCAATACGCATGCAGACAATGCCTTATGCAGGTATGCTCTTGCTCTCCGTTTTTCTGGGTGATGACCAATGAATGTATCTGAAGCCGTAGTCGCACGAAAGTCTATCCGCCGGTTTTCTTCCACACCGGTTGATGACGAACTGATCAAAACACTGCTGACCCAGGCTGCGCGGGCGCCTTCTGGCGGTAATCTGCAGCCGTGGCGCGTCTTCATGATCAGCGCGGCAACGATGCCGGTCTTCAAGGCACACATTCAGAACTCGCCGTTCCAAAAACATGCAGCGTACGACATCTATCCGCCGGATCTGAAATCGCCCTACCGCGACTCCCGCTTCAAAGTCGGTGAGGACATGTACGGCCTGCTTGGCATCCCGCGTGAGGACAAGGCGGCCAGGCTGGGTAACCTCGCCAAAAACTATGAGTTCTTCGGCGCCCCTGCCGGCTTCTTCTGCTATGTCGATCGGTGTATGGGGCCGCCGCAATGGTCTGACCTCGGCATGTTCCTGCAGACTTTCATGCTCCTGGCCCAGGAAGCGGGGCTGGGCACCTGCGCTCAGGAAGCCTGGGCAGCAAGATCAGAGGCCGTCGACGCCTTCGTCAAGCCGGAGGCCGACCTGATGCTGTTCTGTGGGATGGCGATCGGATTCCCCGATCAGAATGAGGCGGTAAACACGCTGGTATCGGATCGTGAGCCGTTCGAGAATTTTGCGCAGGTGCTTTAGCCACCCTCGCATTGCACAATTCGTAGCCGTGGGTTTTCGGGCTCAGCCCACGCCAGCCAGCAGATTGAATGGCATTCTTATTTTGCTTCGCATGATGCAACTTATTTCCAGCGTGACTCTCCTGCCAGGCGTTACATAGCGCTTACAACCGCGGCGTTGTTCGTATTTACGATTGGTATAAATGTTGCCTATTATTAACGACAAGGACAATCCGAACACAAGTTCAAGGGAACAGGTGACTTATGAGTGCGTTAAGTGCGAATAGCCGCGGCTTCAGCCTTATCGATATGATGATTACGCTGGGAATCATTGGCGCTCTGGTAGGCATAGCAATTCCATCCTATAACAGCTATGTGTCGATGGCCCAAACCGGTGTTGTGCGCGATCATTATGAGAGAGCCCGGCATACCGTGCGCTTGTCTTATTCGAAAGCGCAGATGCGCCAGGCGACAGGACATCAAATATCGTTGCCGCAGACATCAGACGAATGGATCTCAGAGATTAACCGGAATGGTGCGCTGTCCCCGGAAGGAGGGCCGGCCTACGTCGACGCCACGGGCACGGTCAATCCCGGGCAAATCGGAATCGAGGCCTCCGGTACCTTTCCGACCACCGCCGTGGTTGTTATCACCCAGCCTGCGTACAGAAATATGACAGCACGACAGGTCACCGTTGCCGCCGCAGACGTACTATAAGACCGCGGTTCACCGGCTATAACATCACGCCACAGGCGACCAACCGGCCATACTTTTTGGCGCAAACACACCATCAATGTGATATCCGGTTTCATCTCAACTACCAGTGAAATTCGGCGGGCGTTTCTCCGCAAACGCTCTAACGGCTTCTCGATGATCATGGGTAGAACGAGTCTTCAACAGACGATCTGCTTCGCGATCAATGGCGGTGGCATGATCAATCGTTAATGCCTCGTCGAGATTGTCTTTCATATAGGCCAGCGCGATCTGCGGGCCTTCGGCCAGTTGCGTTGCAAAGCCCATAGCTGCGTCCTGCAATGCGTCTGCTGCCACTACCTGGTTCAACAGGCCAACCCTTTCCGCCTCATCAGCCTGGATCCGGCGCCCGGTCAACATGTATTCACGCGCCCGCGCCGGTCCCACGACCCGAGTCAACAACCAGGCGATCCCGTAATCACCGGAAAGCCCGACGCCACGATAGCCCGCAGTGAGGAAGGTGTTGTCTGAAGCGATTCGCAGATCACAGGCCAGCGCGATAGCCAGTCCCGCACCGGCGGCTGCGCCCGGTAGAACGGCCAGGGTCGGTTTGCGCAGTTGGTAAAGCGCACCGCCGAGCCCGTGGTGGCGCATCTGCAGTTCACGAAACTGGGCTTCGTGGGACGGCGGCGGGCCATCGGACTTCCGCCCCATCGCTTTAACGTCCCCGCCGGCACAAAAAGCGGACCCGGAGCCGGCGATGACCAGTGCGCCAACTGAGGGCTCACCAGCAACCCAGGCGATACCCTCGCGCAGCGCCCGGCTAAGTTCCGGTGAAAGCGCGTTGCGTGCTTCGGGTCGATTCAAGGTCAGCACGGCCACCCTGCCCTGCTGCTGAAACAAAACCTGGTCAGTTCCCGGTGTAAAAACAGTCATCGCGTGATCTTCTCGTCCTGAGGTTGCCTGCATTGTAGCGGAGGATCTGCATTCTCGTCAGACCAACATCACGGGCAGTAATCGGCGTCAAATGCGGGCTAGCGTTTCGCCTGCGCTCAGGTCATTCTATGGACAGCTGCTCGACGTGACTTATCTGCGAGGGAAGATTGAGCACCACGAATAACGGAGCGGGGAAAACCCTGCCCACCATCAACAGCAAAACTGCCTGGATCTACGGTTCACTGGCTTTCCCGATAGCCATGCTGGGGTATCCGCTCGGACCGTATATCCCACGCCTCTACGCCAGCGAAATGGGCATCAGTCTTGCCATGATCGGCCTCGTCATCACGAGCGCGGCGATCTTCGATGCCGTGACCGATCCGGTCATGGGGCACTTCTCAGACAAGTGGCGGACCCGCTGGGGTCGGCGTCGACCCTGGATCGTGCTTGGTGCACCGCTGTGGCTGGCAGCCGTCTGGATGCTGCTGAACCCGGACCAGGGGATCACGGTCGCTTATCTCGCGTTCTTCTACATCATGCTGCGCGCATCTTCGACCATCTACGGTTTGCCTTACACAGCCTGGGGGCTCGAGCTTTCGAGCAACTATCACACGCGCACCATGATCCAGTCGGTCAGAGAGAAATACGTACTCGCAGGCCTTGTGGCTTCAGCCGTCATCATTGCCTTCTCGGAGGAAATCTTCGGCCGCGCCGAAGCGAGTTTCGTACTGCAGAACTTCTCGATCGTCGTCCTAGTGCTGGTACCGATCTGCGTACTGCTGGTCGTCACGCTTGTACCCGAAGTACCTGCCTACAATGCCCCGCCTGTCTCCATGAAAGATGGCGTCAACCGCATGTGGAAGAACAAACTGTTCTTTCGCCTGCTGATGATTGAGCTGTTGATCGCCGGCGGCGAGAACTTCCGCAACACCCTGTCGCTGCTGTTCCTGCAGGATTACGTCGGCCTTGAGAGCGTCGGCCGCGCCCTGATCCTTTACTTCGGTGCGGGCCTGCTGGCGATCCCCATCTGGGACCGGATCGCCAACCGGTTCGGTAAACACATCTCGCTGGCCTCCGCCATGGTACTGGTGGGGATTGTTTCCATCAGCGTGTTGACGGTGAAGCATGGCGAACACATGAAGTTTTACTTCCTGTTCGCCCTGAAGGGATTCTGCTTTGGCGCCTTCGCCTACCTGCCCCGGGCCATGCTGGCTGACGTCGTGGACCTGGATACAATCCGCTCAGGCTCGGCGCGCCCGGCAAGCTACTACGCCATTCTGGGTTTTGTCACCAAGTGCGCAGCTTCCTTCGGCGGACTGTCCCTGCCGATTCTGGCCGTCATTGGCTATTCGACAACGCCTGGTGTCGAAAACACAACGCGGGAACTGCTCTGGCTGGGTGCTCTCTATGGTGTCGTCCCGACGGCTGTGTTTGTCTTTGCCTTTTATCTCTGCATTACCTGGCCGCTTGATGCGAAGATGCATGCACGAGTGGAACGGATTCTCGGCAAGAAGATAAAACAGCAGGCTTGATTAAGCTGAGAGAGACACCCGGTCGCTATCAAGTATCTGGTTCACCCTGCGCCGCTGCTGCTCCTGGTCAATGCCCGCAAACTGGCACAGGCTGATGAACTTAGCTTCGAGCTTCACGGCCTGCCCAGCATAATCAGTCACCGGCTCCGACAGGTCATTGAATGCCTCATAGCGCTGCTGATCCCGGTCGATCCATACCACCTTTGACTGGAACTGACCCAGGTCTGTATCGGTTTCTACGCTGACAGCGGGCAGGGTCGCCTGTACCGCGGCACTGCCGATCACGTCGTCAACATAGGTTTTGGGATTGGCAGTATCGATGCCGCCCAGCACCAATGCCGCGGTGCCACGCAGACTGAATTTACCCTCGAGCCCGGTCCTGGGTTCGGGAATGCCACAAACATCGAGCAGGCCGGGGTGGACCGTGATGGTCAGGGCTGACAATTTCACGGGGTCAAGTTCTTCCCGCAGTTGCAGGACTGACTCAATCGCCGCATGGGTCAGGTGACAGGCCGCGTGGTGCTTAAACAGTGTGGCGAGAATCAGCCAGTCATCGGCGATCCCGGCGAGTTTTTCGACATTGCCGTCTGCATTCGACGCCGCCCGCACAAACCCCTGATTGCCAAGCACAGCATCAGGGTTGGCGGTAAAACCTGCAGCCGCCAGGCGCGCACTGTTGATGCCGCATTCGGCAGCATGGCCCGGGTGATAGGGTTTGGTCATGGTGCCGAAATTGGCTTTGACGCCACCAGCGTGCGAGGCGGCGAGTCCCATGGCAGTAGCATAGGCAGGTTCATCCAGATTCAAGAGGTACGCCACCGCAGCAGTCGCACCAAACACCCCGTAAGTCGCCGTCGTATGCCAGCCGCGTGCGTAATGATCGGTGCCCATGGCATGACCGATACGCCCTTCGATTTCGACCCCGACAACGAACGCGGTCAGCATGGCCTCGCCGGACGCGCCGATCTCTTCAGCGACAGCGAGCACCGCCGGCAATACGGGTGCAGTCGAATGACAGAGCGTGCGCGCCCCAGTGTCGTCATAGTCCAGCGCATGCCCGCTGGCACCGTTCAGAAGCGCCGCGGTCGGTGCTTCCAGCATCAGGTCTGATCCGATCACACTGCACTGACCGCTTCGATGCGCGAACTGCTCACGCAATATCCCGGCCAGCGGCTCGGTCGCGCCTGCCAGCGCACAGCCGAACCAGTCGAGCACGCACTGCCTGGCGACAGTCTGTACCTCTGCGGGCAGGTCGCGGTAAGTCAGCTTTCGATATTTTTGCCAGGCCTGCAGGTGATCCATGCTGTTCCCCTTAACGGTTTAGTTGGTCACTGGATTGAACGTCCGCCATCGACATCCAGACAGACGCCCGTCAGAAACTCGGCCTCGTCAGAGGCCAGGAAGTAAACCGAATTCGCGACATCTTCCGGGGTGGCGCGCCGCCCCAGCGGGATACCGTCGATGACTTTCTGGTTCATCTCATCCGACAATTGTTCTACCCCAAGAGACGTCATATCGAAGCCGGTCGGCGCTGAGACCGGGCACACCGCATTGACCCGGATATTCGGCGCCATTTCCACCGCCATACCCCGGGTGAGGGTGTTCACTGCGGCTTTCGAGGCATTGTAGGGGGTGAGTCCGGGTCGTGGCCGCTTGCCCCCGATTGAAGCAGTGTTCACGAAGGAACTGCCCGGCGGCATGTGCGGCGAACAGTATTTGGCGGCGAGAAAAATGCTGCGCACATTAACCGCCCACATGCGGTCAAACTCATCCACCTCCATCCGCACCATGTAATTGCCACGGTGAGGAATGCCGGCGTTGCAGCAGACCACATTGATCTGGCCAAAGGCATCCACCGCGGCCTGTGCCATGGCCTGGTTCTGTGCTTCATCAGAGACGTCGATTTCGAAGGCAATCGCAGCAGGCAGCGAGCTGGCGACCGCCTGGGCCCCTTCGAGATTGAGGTCAGCGACCACGACCGATGCACCATGGGCGCTGAACTTCCGGCACATGGCCTCACCAAAACCCGCGGCGCCACCGGTGACGATCACGCATTTATCCCTGAATTCATTCATCTCTGACTTCCCTCAAAACCATCCCCGAAACTATCCTCGAAACTATCCTCGAAAAAGGGTTAAACCACCGAAATGTCGGACCACCTCATCCCCGTTTATTTACCCATCAGGCGGTCAGAGATGATGCG
>Ga0255759_10001804_pt1 | contig 19204 bp, 22 predicted proteins | sample 101ome_20_FD_179959 | JGI IMG/M metagenome (GOLD analysis project Ga0255759, IMG submission 179959) | Coastal salt marsh microbial communities from the Groves Creek Marsh, Skidaway Island, Georgia - 101404AT metaG (version 2) | ecosystem: Environmental > Aquatic > Marine > Intertidal zone >...
CTTTATGGAACGTGGCTACTGATTATGTAATCAATGCTTATGTTCGTTATGATCTAAACATGGATTTACCTCATGGTGGATTACTAGATCGTAAGTATCATAGGTGGACTGCTGAACAAGTCTATCGAGAACTTGATACGAATGATGATGCCTTGCAACAAGCAAAAGACCAAGCCAACAACCTAAATGGTAGTGGTGAAGATTCAGATAGCAATTCGCAATCATCTACAGGTGATAAGTATTCTGATATACCTAAACTTGTAGGTGAAGTTTGGGATGCAGTTGATGAGGAGGGTAATCCTCTTAACGAATCTCAAAAAGAAGAACTTGCTAATGCGATTAGATCGCAAGTCTTTTTCGCTGATAAGATCGCTAGTCTTGAGGGAACTTCCTCCATGACTGGTAGAGTTGATGCAGTTAAGGGTGGAACTCTTAATTGGAAAGATATCTTATCTGAACTTCTAACCTCTATAACTCTCAAAGATCAATCATGGTCAAGATTGAATAAACGTCATGCTTGGAGAGGTATTAACTTACCAAGCAAGATACGTTCCAATGAGGGTGGTGAGTTGGCAGTTGCTATTGATACATCAGGCTCAATTTCTCAATATGAACTCAACATATTTTCTGAGGAACTACAAATGATATGCGAATCTTGCAACATAGATAAAGTAAGAGTTTGCTATTGCGATACTGTAGTTAGGAAAAATAGTGAGGGTGAATGGTGGGATATATTTGATCTCTCAATGGGTGAAGATATAGAGTTGGAGATTAGAGGTGGAGGAGGAACAGATTTTGACCCTCCTTTTAATCTCTTTAATCAATACTCTGATGACGTTGATGACGTATGTGCTTTTATTTACTTCACTGATGCTTATGGTGATGTAAGCGAAGACGTAGAGCCAAGCGTTCCTGTAGTTTGGGCGATTACTCATAATGGTTATGAGTATGACCCTAAATTTCCTTTTGGGGAGAACGTTTATATCAATGTTTCTGAGTTTGCCTAACGTATGATGCGATTTAAGGGTAGGGTTTTCTAGCCTATGCTAGACCCTTACCCTTATCGTTTTAATGCAATAGCGAGTGTTCTAGGAGGTCGATTTTCGAGTTTTTGTCTGAAAAATGGGTGTTTTTCACTGATGAGCCTAAAAATAGGCGAAACATAAACTTAAATAAATTCATAAAAGATAGGAGGTTTTTTATGAAAACATATACTTTCAAACAAGACACTGTTATTACTGAACAATGCGAAGTAGTTGCTGAATCTGAGGAGATAGCTATTGATCTTATGTTGAGTGGTGACTTCGACTGGGAGGAAATTAAATCACAAAGTGGTGATTGGGAATTAGTGAATGTGTCTGACGAACAGTTATCTGCTCAAGAACGTAAAGGTTTTTATGGTTATAAACAAAAGACCAATAATTACTTTCCTGAGTTAGATGATTGATAGTCTAGTTTTTCTCATGCGAGAATGTTTTAAGACTTAAAAATAAATAAACTAAACTGCAATAACTTGCCAGTTGCTAGAGTGCAAGTTGCCAAGCAAAATAAATACTAAATGCTAATGATAAATAACAGGCAATTAATATGCGTAGCAGTAAGTTTGACAAACTTACACACAAAATTGTCATAGGCGATAGCTACTTTAATTAGTGGTTATCGCCTTTTTTTTTGGCAAAAATAAAATCAAACCTGAAGAACGTGCAAACGAAAAGTAGCTATTAAATAAAAATATTTACCAGTATATAGTTTTGCGTACCATTTTTTGATAGTAGATACTCACGTGCTTGGTCGGGTGCAGATAAAATATTTACCAGTAAAATATGGATGTGCGTGGCTTGTGGATAAATTGTTAATAAATTGTGGATAACTATTGCGTTTTGCTATCTTATAGACTATATTGATCTTACTGTATGTTTGCTCAACATAGTAATTGAAACCTCCTACTGTGTTGATTAGTTAGTAAAAACCTAACACCTAAAGGGAAGATGTAAAAGTCTTCCCTTTTTTTTGGTCTAAAAAAAGTTGTCCATAGATAGTCGATTGATTGTAGTCTGAAGATGAGCCAACATAAAGGGGGGGGGTGAAGCATTTACCAGTAATATTTTATTTTTCGATCCATCTGGAAAAACCTGATACCAGTAAATATTATTTTCGCTGGATCGGAAAACGGCACAACATCTTGTGGTTTTGCAACATGAAAGACACTAGATATTGTGTTCTATGTGGAACATTTACTTTCATTTTGATAGCAATTCGCATACAATTATTGAATGTTTGCTGTTATCAGACACACCTTTGAACTAGATGTAGAAGACAAATATAACTCTGTAGGAGAGTGGAAACATTTAGTGTGGTTGTTTGAAACAGAAGTAGATGCTATGTCCTTTGCTATTACTTTATTAAATCATCCTTTATTAGTTGCCAATAAAGAATACCTTGCTCATGCAATAGAAACTTTAAAAGAGGGTAAGTTTTGGCAAGTCGGTAGAGAAAGCGTTGCAGTTGGTAAGGTTGAGGGCATGATAGATATAACTTACGAGAGGTTAAAAGATGACACACAAAAGTCTGTTCATTAGATGCTCTGAGCAAACTTATAAACTTGCTCATGCACTAGCTAAAAAAGAAAATAGATCACTTAATAAGCAAATGATTCACATGATACATTCACTAGCTGATGAAAAGAATGTGACAGTTGATGACCATGTTGAAAAAGAGGATGTGATAGTCCACCAAACACCAGTTGAGCCTAAATGGGGTTTGACAGGGCTTGTTGAAACAAGGAAACAGGGCTTTGATGACCAATAAACCAGTAAGTCATTAGGCTTTCGCTACTAGCAATCATTAATCTTATATCTCTTTGACCCAATTCTTTAGGGTTTCCTACAAAGATTTTCCACAATCTTGATTCATTACGCACCCCTAACTCTTTGCGTAGATGTTTTTGAACTTTTACTAAAACTACTGCTCTCGGAGGCGTGTCAGAATATTGACCAGTAAATATTTTATTTGCGTCTGGGAAGCAGGATGGAAAACAACCACTTCTCGATATGACTGAAAGATACTTATTAAGTATGTTATGTTGTTTTTCGTCTATGTGATTGTCGATATATAGCCTGTCGATAACGTGCTGATCGTAGACAATGGCTCTCCCTTGCCTACTCTTTTGGATTGGAACTATGCCTACTTTATTACGTTTATGTAAGTAGGCATTTCCTATTTCATTGATCTGTAGATTAGAAATCCCAGTCGTAATTGTCTGCAATGACTTCTGCTTGTTCATACTGATTATTAACAGGATTAAATATTAAGTTTACACTGCCTAGCTTACCATTCCAACCCCAACGACATTTCCAACAATGTATCTCTACACCCTCGTCACCTCTATAAACTGTCATACCCATATCGGCTTTACTAAACCATGCCATTGACTTAGCAATATCAACGCCAGTACAGACATTCTTCTTGCCGTCACGAACAAAAGGCTTAGTTGGATGTGCAACAAAGAAGACTAATACATCATGTTGCTTGGCAAATAGTTGAACTTTTGTAAGCATTTCACTAACCATGTCTGTTTCAAGTCCAGTATGTTTATCATTGTGAATGAAGTTGTAAGGGTCTATGACTAGACATCTTATGCCATTCCTCATAACTGCTGATTGTGCTTTTTCTAGGATAGCTTCAATCGTTGGCAATTCACCTCCTAAATAGTCTTGGAATAGGATGTGATCTTTAATCCATGATTCTGCAAAGTCTTTTTCTTCTTGTGTCATTCGTGGATTTTGACCCTCAAAGAAAGGTTTACCTGTAAGAACTTGTGCAAGTTGAACTGCATGTAGGCTTGGTGGCTTTTCAAAAGAACAGAAACAGGTCTTCCACCCTGACGTTCTGCCAACATTAACTATTAACTGGTCAATAAATGCTGACTTGCCATCCCCAGGGTAGCCAGTCACAACAAATAAATTTCCTGTAGCCAGTGTGAATAGCTCATCCACAGTGGGAAACCCTGTTGTCACACCTCTTGGCTTACCTTGTTCATACAAGTTTTGGAACTCGTCTTGATAGTGGTCTATGCTGTTTAATCCATGCAAAGGGATTGGTTGTGCATTGAGAACTTGCTTTCTTAGAACTTCTGCACCCTCTACCATGAGGACATCATTACTATCTTTATGACCCTTGTAATCAATGCGATAGCATCTTGCTATATTAAGTCTTCTTGCTAACTCATGTGCCAATACATCACCTGCATTGTCGTTATCAGTTGCAAGGATAATTCGGTTGACGTTTTCAAACTTTGCTCTGTCTTCCCATATATACTTAAACTTATTGTCTTCGCTTGGGTCTATCTTATTGTCCGTGATCTTACTTGGTGCACCATTTGGAACTGAGTAAACTTCTATGTTTGCATAATCTTTGAACGCTGTCTTGATTGCCAAACAATCCATTTCGCCCTCTGTAATAACGATTGTATCTTCAACATCTTTAAGGTCTTTGTGTTTAGGATTCAAACCCCACAATCTGTTTTCACTGCCCTCCCACCAAAACATCTTCTCGCCATTTGCACTGCGATACTTCATAGCTTTAACGCTACCATCCTCGTCAAGATAGGAAAAACCTATGACTGGTTTATATTTCTTCTGAGCTGGGACACACCCTGTCGCTATTGCAGTTTGCAAGCATATACCTCTCTCCTCTAACCATTTAGCAGATTCACCCTCTAAATCTTTTTTTGGTTTAACGATCTTAGTTTGTTTTACTGGTGTTTTTACTACCTCCATTTTGAAACTCCTCCTTTTTGGAATAACGCCATTACTACCGCAGTGATGACAATTAAATATGACCCTCTCTGCATCTATATTTACAGACAATGCTCTGTCTTTTTTATTTTTTCTTGAGTTTTGACAATCAGGGCAGACTATTTTGTGCTGACCCAAAGGTAAATTTCCTACAGAATTTTCAACTCTCTCATTGACATACATCATTAACCTCCTTTACTATGTATATACTTACTACTTTAGTAGTAACCTACTAATTAAAATAATTAGTAAGTACATATATATAGTATGTACCTACTAATAGTTATCTAAGTGCATAAAACTTTTATCAATCATTCTCGCTATATCATTAGCAATTTTCTTCTTAGATATAATTGGATATTCAACTAAATCTTTAATAGATTTCTGCATAGCTTTTATGTCTATGTTTAATCTATCGCATAGTTTTTTGAAATCGTCTGAATAGAAAAAGTCTTCTGCTTGATTGGATAAATCTACATCTTTAGAGGCTAAATCTCTAACTGCTTGTTTGAGAACAAGGCTATCTAATTTTTTTACCTCAACACTAGATTTATTCATATTTATCTATACTAAATAATCTTGTTGACAAATGCAACACATCATCTTAACATTATTAAATAAACATTATGAGAGAGGGTTTATGAGAAACATCACATTACAAGTGAGCCAAGAAGTTTGGGATGCTTTGAATGAAATACACAAAGAAACTGGTATTAACAAGGCAAACCAATTACAGCATGTAATTAACTATCGTACCAAGAATAAAAAACTTTTTAAAGCATATCTATTCAATGTTTGTGCTAACGAAATGCTTGTAAATGCCGAACAGGTAAACAACAAGGCAAAGGAATTATTGAATAGTGTTCGTGAAGATATCAACCAATACGAAAAGGAGGGTTTAAATGGAGTTTGAAATTAAAAGTGGTATTCCCTTACCTAAACATAGGGGTAAACCAAGAAAGTATGACATACCTTTAGGCGATATGGAGGTGGGTCAAATGGTGCTTATACCTATGCCAAAAACTAAAGTAGGAACTGAACATAAAACTATCAGAAATTTTGTTCTTAGATATACACATAAGAATCCAAGTCAAAAATTTACTGTTAGACAACGTGATGATGGTGTTGGTGTATGGCGAATAAAGTAACTATAAAAGCAACCATTGTATTAGATGATATAGATTTTGGTGATCTTACTTACGCTGATTGTAAAAGACTTATGTTTGCAAGAATTGTAAAAGATAAAGTGTTTTACGAAACAAGAAATGAAAAGGTCACAGTATTACATAGATATATTAAAGGCAATGATTGAACTATTTCCATTACTTGCATTACCTTTATTTATTTTAGTTTGGACAATTACTTATTGGATATTTATTAAAAAATGAAATACACAAACAAACACAATGTACCTGTAGAAATTATCAGGGCAATTAAAAACGACCAATACACAAAGGGGGAATCAGTTATATCTGTCACTGGATTATTACAACCTCCTAGAATACGAATACTCAACGAACAGCATAAAGATCAAATAACTGTAGATTATTCTGATGAACTATGGAAACTCTTAGGTCAAGGCATCCATGCAGTGTTAGAGAGAGCCAATGAAAACCATGATGATACTGTCACTGAGCAAAGATACTTTGCTGATGTTAATGGGTGGACTATCAGTGGACAAACCGATAGCTTGGCAAAAGATGAAAATACTTTGAAAGATTATAAAGTGACTTCTGTTTGGACTGTTATTTCTGCTTTGAAAGGTGGTAAACCTGAGTGGGAACAACAGCTTAATTGTTATGCTTGGCTACATAATTTCAACACAGGAGAAACTATAGACCAGTTAAATATTATTGCAGTCGCAAGAGATTGGAACAAACGAGAATTTCAAAGACGTGGGGGTGATTATCCGCCTAGTGCAATCACAACCATTGATATACCAGTTTGGTCACATCAAAAACAATACAGGTTTGTTAGAGATAGAGTTGAACTTCATCAAGCATCAGACATGGATGCTTACATGGATAATGAACTTCCCTTATGCACAGATGAGGAGAGGTGGAAAAAAGAAGATACTTACAGGGTTATGAAGAAAGGTAGGAAAACTGCTGTTAGAGTTTTACCTACTCTTGATGATGCTGAGAAGTATATAAAGGATGGCGAACTTACAGGAGTGTCAATAGAACATTCTAAAGGTGAGTGTATGCGTTGCACAGGTAATTACTGTAATGTCGCTGAGTTTTGCAATCAATATCAAAAGGAGGTAAAAGATGCAAACAGAGAAAATTAACTATGGAAATGGTTATGATGATACTAATTCCGTAGCTATTATTTGGTGCATTGATGATGTTAAGTCTGTTAGACCAGACTTGAATGATGAACAATGTATGGATGTTTTGTATCGTGCAGATAGTAAGCATGATGCAACAATGGGTGTGACTTGGGACACTTTAGAGTGTATAGCTGACTATTTATTTCCACAAGAGGAGGAGGTAGCTAATGGCTAAAGAACTAAGTTATAAAGATGTATGGGATACGCTTTCAAAGATTGATTGTAGCGATCACATAGAAAAGAAAATGAACTTGTCTTATCTTTCGTGGGCGTGGGCGTGGGGTATTCTCATGGAGAACTATCCTGATGCACAGGTAAGATTTTATGAGCAAAAGGACAGTGGTATTCCTTATGTTCAAATGCCTGATGGTACAGCAGAAGTTAGATGTCAAGTTAAGATAGGAACTCTTACAAGAGATATGTGGCTACCAGTCATGGACTATAAGAATAATGCAGTTGAGAATCCTAATGCTAGACAAGTTAGTGATACTAAAATGCGTTGTCTTGTTAAGTGTTTGGCAATGTTTGGTTTAGGGCATTACATATATGGTGGTGAGGACTTACCAAATACTGATGATGCCAAAGAATCTAAACCAGTTGAAAAACCTAAAGCAGAGCCAAAGGCAGAGCCAGTTGCTAAAGACCCAAATGCTAAAGATGTGAACTGGGCGATTGCTAAGACTGAGGGCATGTTAAAGATAGCCAAAGGACTTGGAGATAAAGATTCTATAAGGTCTTTGTATAAAGCTAATATCGAAGATATAGCTATTATCAAAGGAAATTTTAAAGATCAGTTTGATGCTTTTGAAAAAAGTATTACTGAGTTAGTTGCACAATTAGACAATAAGGAGGACTAATTATGGATAAAGTGCAGTGTGATGGTGCTATTTTCACCAATGATTATAAGACTGGGGAAAAGCAACCTGATTGGACTGGGAATATTGAAATTCCTAAAGAACTACTAAAAGAATTAGTAGAGAAAGTAAAGACAGGACAAACTCCTGAGTTGAGGGTAGCCTTGTGGGATAGGACTTCCAAGAATGGTAAGGACTATAAGTATGCAAGAATGGATATTCCTATGCCTAAGAAACAGGATGAGCCTAAACCTGACCCTACATTTTCGGAAGAAGATATCCCTTTCTAAAATGCTAGGAACTAAAGAAGACGTAATGGAGTTGGAAAATAATATAGACGAGTATATATTTTTCCAATTCCAGTCGGCTTACCAAGAGTTGCTGACAGAACTTAAAAAAGTGTATGGCAAGGATGCACATGCTATCCTTATGCAATATTTAGAATTTAGAAATGCAGAAGCTATTGAAAAAATAGTCAAAGACAGGGGGTTTAATTATGGCTTATCCACACACAAGAATACTGCTAGACAATAGAAGATCAGAGTTATCTGAGGAAGAAAAAGATAAAACTCTTAAATATCATCTTTATCAAGGTGTTCTCAATGATAAAGGAGAACTAGAAACTACAACGATAGATGCTTTTCTATCAGGCAGAGTTAGGAAAACTACACAAACTAGACAATTAACAGAAAAACAAAAGAAGTACCTAAGAGAAAGGGGGTATGACGTATGATTGATTGGTTAATTAAATTAGTTATTTTTGTTGTAGCCACAGGTTTTCTTTGTTGGCTTTTTCTCAAGCTAACACAAAAATTAGAGCCTAAAGCGTATGAAGACATTATTAATTGCAAATGGAGTAAAGATTAATGGATGAACAGCAACAAGAAAATTGGATGCACGAAATTAGAAGTCTTGCACCAGTTATTGAAAAAGCAGAATTTGAGGTGTTTAAGACAGATGCAGATGTTAAAAAGATATTTGCCATGTTAAAGACTAGAGCATTAGCAGAGGGTCATAAAACTAATACTGCACAAGAAACTTACGCTGAAAATCAAGATGAATTGTATCAAGCTAGACTAAAGGTGGGAGTTGCTAAAGGCTTTCTATCTTCTTGTAAGGTGCAGTTGAAAGCATTAGAGATTGGTTTTGAGGAATGGAGAACTAAGATGGTCAATGCTAGAGAAGAACGCAAGAGGTATGGTGCATGAACATAAAAAAAGCTAGAGAGTTTTATGCTTGGCTTAATGCTTGCCCTTTTAAGATATGGAAGATTCAGTATGATTCTTTTGGTAAGACTACTGTAAGTTTTATATGGGATGAAGATGTCGAAAGGGAGTAAGCGTAGACCAGAAAAGGGAACACAATACCAAGATAATTGGGAAAGGATATTTGGAAACAAACATGGCTCTAAAAGGAAGAAACCCAAGCAAAAGTGAAAAGCAACACATGGACAAAGTTGTCCAGTTAGGGTGCATAGTTTGTCGGAATAAAGGATTCTATAACACACCTGCTGAAATTCACCACATAGAGGGTAAGACAAAAGATCAAGCACATTTCTTTGTATTGCCCTTATGTTTCCAACATCACAGACAAGGGGGTAAGGATGAGCCATTTATTAGTAGGCATCCTTACAAGAAAAGATTTATACAGGCTTATGGTAGTGAAGAAGATTTACTCAAACAAGTAAAAGGTTTAATAGATGAAGACTAGCAGTGCTAAAGCAAAGGGTAGGAAACTACAGCAATGGTTTACTAATTTGTTAATTGATAGATTAGGATTTGATGAAGAAGACTTAGAATCAAGACCAATGGGTAGTCAAGGTGAGGACATTATTCTTGGCAAACAATCAAGAGAGAAGTTTCCCTATTCCATAGAGTGTAAGAATCAAGAAGCAGTTAATGTATGGAAAGCGTATGCACAAGCAGAGGAGAACTGCAAAGGCTACGAGCCATTAGTTGTCATTAAAAGAAATAGAACTAAACCTTTGGTGCTTGTAGATGCAGAACATTTTGTGTCTTTATTTGCAGAAGACAAAGAGAACTTTAGATTTGCACCATGGATTCAAGAGCTTCTGGACAGAGATGAATAAAAATATTTACCAGTTAGTATTTGCACCGCAGCCTGGATCGCTGCAACAGAAATATTTACCAGTCTATTATCCTTCGGGAGGGAGAGAGTATGATTGAACATTTAGAAAAACAATTACATGAGAGAAAACAAAAGTGGTGGGAGTGGCATAAAGCCAATCCTAAAGTGTGGGAAAAGTTTGAGGAATACACCTTTGATGCCATTAAGAGTGGTAGAAAGCACTATTCGCATTGGGCGATTGTTAATCGCATAAGGTGGAATAAGGAAATTGAAACTAAGGGTGGGGAATTTAAGATCAGTAATGATTACATTTGTTTCTACGCTAGGTTATTTCATGCTAGGCATCCACAATACAATGACTTTTTTAATTTGAAACCTTTGAAAGAGGAAAAGGAAATAGAGTATTACAAGTCAAAAGGCTATAACAAAGTCACAAGACTATTTAATTAGACACCTCTAATCACTGGGATATTTGCTCTATCCCTTAATTCTGGCACTATTGCTAGTCTTCTATCTCTTTCTAATTCCATTTGTTTTAGTAATTCAGACTTAGCTGATGAAGATATATCTGTTCTTCTAATAAGTCTATCTCTGCGTTTTCTCCAGTTGTCCATATATCTTTCTATGGCTCTGACTTGTCCTTTAATATTTAAGACACCTTGCATATTGGAACGATAAGCTGAGTATTCATCAAACCTTTCATCCTTTCTAAGTTTATTCATAGTTTGAACTGCTGTATCTACTTCACTTCTTAATTCATAGAACTGTTGCTGTAGTCCTCCTCCTGACCTGTCAATGTCTTGTAATAGTCTTCTAAGCACTGGAATAGAATTAAGGTTAGGTGGGATGAGAGGCGTTCCTGTGATACCTCTAGCAGTCACATCTGCTACATCTAAGACATATCCTCCTAGTGTGCCTGTATAACCTCTAAATAGATGCTCTAGCTTTGCAGGAGATACGTTAAATGTTTCGCCTACAACCCTTAGTAATTCGTTGGTGCTTGGTCTTGCTTGGAGTCCTGCTTCTAATTTTTGTTGATAGTAGGGAACAATCTCTGTGTTAGTAAAAGTATTTTTGTTCTGATAAACCTCTGCCATTGGTTTTAATAATTGGAAACCTAAACCACCATCAAAGAAAGGTAGTTTGGCTGACGTTCCTAATTGTCTTTTCACTGAAGTTAAAGGCTCTGGCTCTATCTCTCGACCCATAAATTCATCTATAAATCTTTCTGGGAATGTTTTAAAGATCATACCGACTTCAAATGGGATAGGTATTTTGAGTGCAGGTAGTCCGTCTGCTAGTGGAATAATCCAGTTGTCATCTCTTACTTCACGTCTTAAATTTTTATATTCATCATCATCACTGACCAGCATGTAGTAAAGTGCGGTCAATGCCATTAAGAAACCACCTCTAGTAAAGGCTCTGCGTAATATTCTTTTTCTTACTTCTTCCCTGGATTCTCCTTCCTGGAGTTTCTCAATAGTAGAATATTTACCAGTAAATGATCTAAACAAGACATCAAGACCCTGAATCCTTGCGTTTAAAAATGGAATCGCAGCCGTAATTGTTCTAAACATTGGTGATAGTCCACGTCTTCCAAAGTTAATTATCTCAAGTGCTTGATAGGCTGCTTCTGATTGTGCTTGTGCTTCTGTATATCCTCGCTTAATAAGATCGTTATACACTGAATCATATACAGCTTTTCTAGTTGCACCATCAGACTTAGTTGTTAATGCACCTAAACCATCCCAAAGTTTGAAGAACATATCTTTTGCATTGGCTGAGTTGTCAGGTAGTAATCCTTCTTGTCGCATACTTCTGTCAATAAATTGTTTGACAGTACCCTCATCATTTTGGAAATCATAGCCACCAAGAACACCAAACTTTTCTAGGTCTTCCATATCAGCAAACATATTCTTAAATGAATCCACAACAGGAGTAAATCCGTCTGCACCAATAGGCACACCAGAAGTTACAGCAGAAGATAAAGTATCTCTAAGAATGTTTACTACAACAAATCCTGGGTCACGAGTAACTGTATCTCGCAACAATGAGGCAGGCATAGCCAATATCTTAGTAATAAAGTCAGTGTTCATACCACCTACAGCTTGTAAGCCATAGAATAGTTCTGGGTCTTGTACGCTATAAAAAGTCTTTTGCCCATTCTCAAATGTAAATATTCTATTGAGTGATGCTCTTTTTATTTCTTCTGGACTTTCAAGTAGTTTAGCTTCGCCAATAGACTGTAAATCTCTAAGTAATTTTGACGTGCCGTCATTCTTTAATGCTGCGGTTAATATAGATAAAGAGTTTCTAGCTATAGCTTCTATAGGGTCAACGTCTAATGGATTCTCTGATCCAGTAATTTGTATGCTTAATGGGTTGTTAGGCAATGATCCTGCTGCTATTCGGGGACCTAAAATATTTTCATCATCCACCATTTTCCTGTAGAAAGGATAATATGCTGAGTGTCTTCTCCATAACTCAGCTTGTTGTGGATCAAGCAATCCTTTACTTTCTGCAAAAGTTATTAACTGGTTATTCCAATTCTGATAATTGTTATACACCTCTACAACACTAGGATAGTTTTGTTCTATGTTTCTAATATTTTCTGCTGCTTTTTCTCTTGATATAGGCGAATCAACAAGTTGACCTTTTTCATCAAAGTTTTGTGTACGTTTAGAGGTTGCATATAACTTAAATAAAAACTCTCTGTTTACAGTAGGGTCTGCATAAAGAGGTGCTATGATTTGCATTAAACCACCAGTTCCAGTATCACCATCTATGTATGGGTTATAAACTGTACTAATCTCTAGATCATTAATATTTGCTAATGCACTTTCACCATTAATAGAATCACTAACAAAACCTCTTGTAAGCATCCCTTGAAACAATCCTCTAGCTCTATCTGCCATTCGTAATGCAGCCATAGTTGCTGTATCTGCTGTATTATTTGCAAGTCTTACTTCTTCACTTTCTTCTGAGGCTTGAATAATCTTTTTGTCTATTAAATCTAACTTATCTATAAGTTGTGTTCTTACAAACTTAAATGAGTCAGAAATACTTTTAATTGGGTCAGAAACAAAATCAATCATTCTGGCACCAAAAGATTTTCTTGGCTCTGTATAACCAATCTTATCTACTTGATCTTGATATTCTTCTGGAATAGCACCAATAGAGAATGTGGGTATATCGTCTGGTGGGGTAGATGTATTGCTAGTATCGTTGAAATCTAGAAATGCTTTAAATGCTAAGTCAGAAGCGTTTGAATTGATAGTTGGTATCTCACCATTCGGTGTAGATTTAACGATTTCCTCGGCTCTCTCAGTGGCTTCTACGAGCTTTTTATTCTCTGATGTGCTTTCATTTGTTGCAAATCTTGAGCTTCTACTAAATAAAGGTACATCTCTAATTAATCTTGGTTGTCTTGGCTCAATATATTCTCTGCCTGGTGAATATTGATAATCAGGTTTAATGCCACGAATATCAGCAATTACTTCTGCTTCATCTAATAATTGTTCAAACTTATATTCTTCATCATCAATGTATTCTTCTTGTGACCTATCTAACATTGTTTCATCAACATCAGGGTCTTCTCTCATAATATCAATTTGGTCTTGTGTATATATTCCACTACCAACTAAACCATCTATAAATGAATCAAAGTAGTCGCTTTTCATAGCTTGTATTAAAGTAGGAACATAACCAATAACTCTATCCATTGGTACTTCGTATCTTAATAGTTCAGGATTTTTAATTTGACCCATTCCTCTTGCTCTATTAAATACATTACTACCGATTTTAAGTGCTTGTCTGCGGTCTAATGTAGTGCTTGCAAATTCATCTTGTGGAAATTGCCCATAATTCCTTATGTTTTCACCTTCAGGAATATTTAAACTTCTATATAAAATTAAATTACCTTTGTTGTTTGTAAATTTCTCTAAAAACTTTTTACTAGCTTTTTGTATTTTTTTATTTTTTAAACCATTAACAACAGCAGTCTTTAATACACCTGGTTTATCTATAGTTCCTTCTTCTCTGCTTTTTTCTAATTGATCCATTATTGAAGATGGTGCAACTATACCTTCTTGTTTATTATCAAAACTACCTAAATCTTCTCTTGTTAATACAGGTACTTCTTCTGTTGATCTAAGATTAGGAATTAATTGTGCTCTACTAAATGTAGGTATATCTTGAGTAAATTTTAATTCACCATCTATTACATCAGATTCGCTTACTTCATCTAAAAATACTTCTTCGTCTGGATAATTTTTATTGTAAAGTTTAGTTCCTAATGATTGCCAAAAACCTAAAGCTCTTGGAACAATATTAGATATTGTTAATGCTCTATTAGGATTAACAGACATTATTGTTTCTACAACAGATTGTCCTAATCCCTCACCTCGTTCCAACATAACTATATCTGATAAAGTTACAGGTCCGTTTATGTCAGATGAAAATATTGCTTGCCCTATTCTTTTGTTGTTTCTAAAAACAGAATAACCTTTGTATTGGTTACCATCATCATCTGTTGTTTCATCTAGAGTTATACTTGTATCAGGTCTAATAATAATTCCATTATCATTAATAATATTTTCATTTTGAACTTGAACATTTTGTTGTCTTACTCTACTAAACAAAGGTGGTTGTTCTGGAGGCAAGTCTTGACGTTGTTGTACTAACTGTTGTCGTTGTGCTTTAAGCTGATTAATTCTGCGAATATCTCTGTTATAACCTTCGTTACTAAGATATTCTCTATCAGCTTCTGCTCTACGTTCTAGGTTGTATATTTGTGTATCTAATTGTTGTATTTGTTTATCTATAGACTGTCTTGAAAAAGTTGGTATATCTTGAGGTCTTTGAACATTAACAACTGGTGTTGATAATGGCTCTAACGCAGATTGATACCTAGTAAAATATTGAGCTATTTCATTTATTTCTTGTGTAGTAAATTGTAAATATCTTGATCCTTCTTTTAAAAACTCTGAAAAAACTGTGCCAGCTTTAGCTGGAAGTCCAAGTATTTCTCTTATAGCATCAACAAAACTTTCCCAAAGAGTTTTTTGTTTAGGTGCATACTCAATGCTTTCCATAAATTGTTGAAACTCTCTATCAGTAAAACCAACAGCCAATAACTCATCTATATTTTTCGTGCCGTAATCAATATAAAAATCTATATTTTCTCCATCACGTTTTCTTTTTCTTATTTCTTTAATAAGTCTTGATCTTATTCTTTCTAACTTTTCAGTACCTTTTATTAAATTAGTTTTATCAAAAGATGTTCTGCCTTTAAATTTTGCAAAAGTAGTACCTGCTTGTGTTGCTGCATGAACTAACTCATGCAATATGGTATTAAACTCTACGCCATCAGCAGCAGAATTATTTATATATACACGAAAAGTTTTACCACCATCATATTCAGGTTGTGGGTACATAGAAACACCTAAAAGACTTCTTCTTTTTCTACCTAAATATCTTCTATCATATCCAGGTCTTGCATCACCTGCACCTGTATAAAAAGTAAAATCAAAATTAAAACCAGTTTTATCTTTAAATTTCTTTAATTGTTTGTAAATTCTATCTGCAATCATTTGATAGTCTTTACCTGGACCATTCTTAGATAGCCATTGAGCTACTTCTATTGCATCTTTATTTGTAAGCTCTCTTAAAATAATTTCTTTATCAGCTTGTATTTCTTCTGCGGATAACTTTCTTAAATCATAAAGTGCATCAATATCTTCTATCGAACTACCTACTTTGCCCTTTACTAAAATACCTTTTACAGCACCTGGTTTTAAATCTCTGTAATAACTATTTGTTGATGTCTTAACAGTTGTAGCTATAGTGCCATCTTGACCATCTTGTTTTACTTCATCTATTCCTGTTTCTCTTGTTTCATCTATTTCAACAATGGGTCTAAGTTCTTCGGCTAAAGGTATTCTATCTACCTCTCGTAGTGTTCGTATTTCACCACGTTGTCTTTTACCGACTTCACCTTCTTGAATTGCTGTAAATATTTCACTTGACTTATCAAACCCTGAACGTCTAAATGCTTGACCCATAGATTTAAAGAACTGTGTAATTTTTTCAAATATGGTTTCAGCTTTCTTAGGAATATCTGGTTGAGAGAATCTATTACGATATAGTTCAGCTATAGCTTCTTCTACATATATTTCTTCTTTGTAATCTTTATTTTGTTGAGATTCTTCAATTTGTGTATTAATTCTTTTTGAACGAGTGTAGTAAGTTTCTTTTTTATTAAAGGCTTCTGCATCTACAGATTCTGGCACTTTTCTACGTTTTACTTCTTGTCGTAAAAATTGATATTCTTTTTCGTTAATTAAATCTTTTGCTCTGAGAGCATGAATCATCTCATGGTCAATAATTCTGTTAATACGTTGTTGTATCTCAGCATCAGTAGCTAAACCATCTGGATTTACTGCATTAAGAGAAACAAATACTATATCTGTATTTCTATCGTATTCTGCTTCTGCAATATCTGTTCTTTTAGGATCACGTTTTATAACACCTTGTGGTGTTTCTACTAAGCTAGTAGTAGATAAAATATCATCACTAATAATTACACCAGTTTCTTTAAGACCTGCTTTGTCTAATATCTTTCTAGCTTCTCTTGCAAATTTATTAACCCTGCCTTCTTCTACAGATTGTGCAAAGTTAATCATCTTAGGTGCTACTTCTTTAGGTGGTAAATATTTCTCTTGACGCAACTGCTCTGCTGCAACTAACTGGTCAATAGTTTCTTGTGGTAATACACCTTCTCTTACAAGTCTTGCACCAAACTCCTCTGGTGTTTCATTAAATCCTTCTGCTTTTCTAGCTACTTCAAACTCATAGTTAGGATTAATTTGATATTTGTTTGTGCCTTCTACTTTAGTAGCTCTACCACTGGTGCTTAAATCTCTAACAAATTGTTCAGTCGCAGGTTTATTTCCTGCTGTCGGACCAGCTTTTAATAAATCAGCTACAGTAAATGAGGTTTTACTTGCACCCATATTAGCTACAAAGTTAGCCATATCTTCTGCTGAATATTCTCTTGGTCTAAAGTCTGGGAGTTTTGTTTTGAAATTAAACTTAGGTAGGGAATGTAAACGTGCTAAAAATAATTCTTTTGCACCACGATTCTTTACCTTGGATATATCATCATATCCAGTAACTTGTCGTGTAAAGTATTGAACAGCAGGGTCTTTAAAATCTAATTCGATATTCTTAGATGCTGCTATCTCTTTAATATATTTGTTGTTTACATTTACTTGGGATTTATCATCACGAATGGATGGTTCGCCTCGTTTTTCAGATTGTCTAAATATTTGTTGAGCCAAGTCTGACTGCAATCTGTTAAGGTCTTTAGGTGCAAGAATCTGTCTTACTTCTTGCATATTGTAGGTTGGTTTTAATTCAAGTTTCTTTTTAGTAAAGTAACCTGGAATATCTTTACGATCTATCTTTTTAATTTTTGAATCAAAATTAAGTATTGATTGTGGATTTAATTCAATGCTATTAGGGTCTAGTAGAGTTACACCTAAATCAAAACCAGAAGAACTATTAATAAGTCCTTGGTTATACAAAGCATTTTCAATATCTATTTTAAGATTCTTAACTCTTAATTTATTTAATTCTTTTTCTTTTGCTACTTTAGCTTCTGCTTCTGCTTCAAAAGTTTTTAATACAGGGCTACCTTCTTTATTAGTATCTATAAGATTAAAGTTGCCTTGAGTATCTTGGATAATCTCAAAGTTAGGTAACGGCTCTATTTCGCCTATAGGTATAGGTATGTCTGGTTTTTCTTTTACTTCAACTGGTTGTATTTCTTCTACTAAACCTTGTTCTACAGCTTTATCAAATCGTTTTTCATCTTGTAGCTGTATTCTATTCTGTCTTAACTGTTCTTCTCTTTGTCGTAAATTTTCATTACCAATACCTCTACGACCAGCAAAACTATTTACAACAAGATCAGCACCTGCACCAATAACACCACCAACAGTAAATTCATCAAGTAAACTTTCACCAATAGGTAGCTCATCACTATATAAACCTCTAGCTGTAAGGTCTTGTGCAAGACTAGCAAATACTTCTTGTGCACCTTCTTGTGTACCTTGTATTAATGCTGATCTTAATTTATCTCTTAGGGCATAATCTTTAAGTGCTGTTTTAGATGTTCTAGCAAGTAATGCACCAATAGGTAACACTTCAGTAATACCTATAGCACCGCCTGCAAGCTCTGCTACTGTTTCAGAGATGCCTCCGACATCTTCACCCATTTCTCTAGCCATCTGCACTCTATCGGCTTGCTGTGCAACACCAGTGGGTATAGCTAATGCAGTAGGTAAAGTAAATTCTGGGGTTTTAAAATAACCTTTACTAAAAAATGGTTTAGGTGTTCTTGTTAAAGCTCTACCTGCCATACCTGCACCAAGAAAAGGTACAAATGATCCTAAACCCTCACTTAGTTTAGTTGTCCATAAGTCTTCATATCCTGGTTTTGCAGCTAATGGTGATTCTTCTCTTAAATCTTTTTTAAATGCTTGCAAGCCTTTAACTATTTTTCCGTCATCACCAACATCAAATAATGCAGCAATACCTAATGGAACATCAGCACCTAAACCTATAGCACCTCTAGCAATACCTTTAGGTAGCTCTGCTGCTCTACCTAATAAAGTAGTTTGATTAATATCTATATCAAAATCTGCTTTAATTTCAGCAGCTATTTGTGCTCTTACCTGTGGGTCAATATTATCTGGAAGATTTAAAACTTGACCATTAGGTAAATTTATTTTTTCCATTTATTAACTTGCTTCTAAATATTGTGAATAAGACCTTGTTGGTGTTGTAGATTCAATTCCTTGCAAATATGCAATTCTTTGAGTTAATGCAATTTCTCTCAATTTAGCTTCTTCTGGTGTTATTACTCCTGAGTCAACTAAATCATTTAAAGATTGATATTGTTTAATAGCAGCATCTAAAGGCAAGTTAGCAACATCAGCTTCATATTTAGCTATTTGTGCTCTTAATAAATCCATCTGTGCTGTTTCAAGTGGTTGCTTTCTTCTTGTTTCTGCAATTTGTCCTGCTAAATTACCAAGACCCATAGCTGCTTCACCAAGATTTTTAGCACC
>Ga0255759_10001807_pt1 | contig 19193 bp, 15 predicted proteins | sample 101ome_20_FD_179959 | JGI IMG/M metagenome (GOLD analysis project Ga0255759, IMG submission 179959) | Coastal salt marsh microbial communities from the Groves Creek Marsh, Skidaway Island, Georgia - 101404AT metaG (version 2) | ecosystem: Environmental > Aquatic > Marine > Intertidal zone >...
TTTGTATTTTTATTATTAAATAATTTTTTAATAACAGGTTTTGATTTAATAACTGTTTTTTTTGTTTTTATATTTGTATCAATTAAATAATCAGATCTATTAACTAAACTTATATTATAATCTTTTGAGATTTCATTAATTAAAGATAAACAATCATTTAAATTAAATCTTTTTTTATAATTTTCATTTAACATACCATTTAATAAATTTCTAATTTTAGGATTTAAATTTAAATAATTTTTATTATTAATTAATGAGAAATCATAACTAGTTGCAATAGAAAAAATCATTTGTTTTTCCATAAAAGTTTTATATTGATTACTAAATAGTTTAACATCATTAAAATAATTATAAATTTTTAATGTATCAATTTTTGTAATATCAATATTTCTATAAGTTTTTATAGAATTAGCTAAGGATTTCATTTTAGATATTTTATTACTATTTTTTAATTTTTGATAAAAATATGATAAAATTTCTAACGACCAATAATCATAATAACTATCAAAACTATCCAAAAAATCATAAAAATCATTAATATTTTTTATAACAAAATCATTTGAAAAATCTATAAAAACTGGATGTATGATATTATTATTATTCACAAATAATAAATTATCTGGTTTAATATCTAATAACATAATAGATAAATCATTAACACATTTTTCAATACCTTTTAATGAATATGCGATTGATTTAAATATATTAATTTCGTCTAATTTTGTAATTATTTTATCGAATGAAAAACCTTTTTTTAATATAATATTTATATATAAAGATTCATAATCATCATCATTATAAGAACAATCGGTAATATCTTTTTTTTGTTCATTATTTAACTCATGAAATTTTTTATAACACATTTCTAATCCTGGTAAAAAATGATGAGAATTTTTATCATATTTTCTAAAAATATCACCAGTTTTAAATTCTTGAACAAACATTTCTATCTCATATGGATCTATATTACTTATATCAATAATCTTTGAAACTTTATCATTATATTGATTTTTATCTAAGTTAGTAGAACATAATATTGGTTTATCTATAACGCAACCATCTCTACCTTGACCTAATACTTTCCCACCTTTTGTAATATATTTCATTATATTATTAATAATTAAAATTATTTTATTTTTAATAAAAGTAAATCAAATTTAGAATCTATTTTATTTTCTATAATGTCTATTTTTGTTTCTATTTTATTTTCTAAATTATCTATTTTATTAGTTATATTATTATGTTTATTTTCTAGTTTATAAATATTTCTTCTTAATAAAATTATATCTTTTTGTATATTATTTTTTTCTTCTTCTTCTTCATCAATTTGAACATTACATGTACAATTTTTAAAAATACTAGCTAAATTTCCCATTTATATATTTAAAAAAGATTATCTTTTTTCATGTGATTAATTAGATTTATTAAATTATTAAAATGAAAACTACCAACAAAGATTATATAATCTTTATCTATGTTTTTTTTAAAAATATTTTCTAGTGTAAATAAATCAGAATAAATTGCATACATTTCCATTAATAATTTTTTAATCATATTAAAATTATTACTTACATTATTTTTTTCAATAATATCTTTTATTAATATATTATTTAAATCGTTTGATTTTTGTTTAATAGTATTTTGTATTTTGTTTAATTCAATTTTTATTAATTGATTAAAATGATTAATCATTTGATTATAATTATGATTTAAAAAAATTTGAATATTTTTTTCTATATTTTTATCATTTAGATTTTTATATTTTAATTGTTTTAAATAAAAATTTTCAATTGCACCATATGGTAAATTAAAAAAATTATAATATAAAAAATCTTGATTTTTTTGAGTTAGGATAGATTGTCTTACATCCCAACCTTTAATACATTTTTTCATATTTGTATTTTTTTCAATTTTTACTATTTCTCTTACAAAAATTTTAGATGTAAAATCTCCTAAATGTTTTTTCAATTCTTTTTTTTTTTTTCTGAAATCAGTTTCTAATAAATAACATGTTTTTCTTTTTTCTGAATCATCAATTAAACTTTTTATTTCATCAATATTTAAATCTCTTTTATTATGGATTGTAGATACTAACTTAATATTATAATTTTTATATTGAAATAAAAAAATATATGGTTTAATAAACATTATATATAATAATTATATATTTATTTAATACATTTACATAATTTTTTTTTTAATATTTTTAAAATTTTAAATGTGAATTTATGAATTTGTTTAGATGCAGAAATTATACTATCAGCTATATCTGGGATAATATCAATTAATTTATTAATTAATATTTTTTTTATATCATTTGACGTTGGAATAAAGTTAATTATAATTACTGTTATAAATGCAATTAATAATTCTAATTTTTCTTCACCATCATTAATATTTTTTATATTTTCAATATGAACAATAATTTTTGAAATATAAGAAAACCATTTTGTTAAATTTATATCAGTGAAATCTTCATTGAAACCATTTGTTTTGATATCATTTATAAGATTATCAATATTATTTAATAAGTATTCTATTCTATTATAAAAAATATTTAATTTTTTATCATCAACGAAATCTGGATTAATTTGTAAGAATAATTTTTTATTATCTTCATTCAATATAATTTTATTCATTTTTATATATTATAAAAATAAATATTTTAATATATAGAAAATATATATTAAAAATGATAAATATATACATTAAAGATATAATTGAATTAATTGAAAAATATAGTAATATAAAAAATATTTATAATAATTATAATGATAATAATATAGATTTTGAATATAAATGTGATAATTGTAAATGTAATTTCAATAAAGTAACAATAAAAAATAAAATAATATATGAAATGAATAATTTTGATAATAATATATTTAATAAATTTGATAATTTAATAATGAGTGAATTATTTATATTAAATAATATTAATTTTTATAATATAAAATATAAAAAGGTTAGTTTGATATTTTGTAATTTATGTATATATAATGTGAATAAAAAAACGGAAAATTTAAATATTTTCATGAAATGTTTTTTAGAGTATATAAGTTATGATTTTTATCAATATATAAAATTAAATAATTATTACTTTATAAAAGATAAAATATTTAGAGAATATACATTATTTAAAAGAATTATGATGAAAAAGAATAGTAATAATATTGATTTAAATTATATAAGTATAAGTAATTCACATAATATTAATTTTAATAATCTAAAAAAAATAAATTATAATATATTAAATAAAATTTTATTAAATAATTTTGGATTTAATATTAATTATATAATAAATTATTTAAGTTATAAAAATCAATAAAATAAAATTGAAAAAAATATAAAATAATTATGTCATTTATAAATAGATATAAACCGAAAACATATAATGAAATTATAGGTAATAATAAAAGATATATATCAATTGAAAAAGAAATATTAGAAGGAGAAAGAAATAAATTTATAATAACTGGAAAAAAAAGTCTAGGAAAAACAACATTCGTTGAGATATTTTCAAAAAAGAATAATTATAAATTATTTAAATATTCAATTGATGATAATCTAGATGAAAATATATTTCAATATAGTTTTTTTATAAAAAAAATAATTTTAATAGATGATATAAAATTAAATAATATAAAATATAAAGATAAAAATAAAATTATAACAAAAATAAAAAATATTACAAGTATAATTAATAAAGTAAAAAATGTAATTATTATTCTAATAAGTGATAAAAATATAAAAGAATTTAAAAAAATAGAAGATGTTGTAATTTTTAATATTAGAAAATATAAGAATGAATTATTAGTAAAACATATAAAACATATATGTAATAATGAAAATATAAAATATTCGAATGAAACATATGAAAAAATATTTCAAAAAATAATAGATATTTCAGATGAAAATATTGAAAAAATTTATATAAATATAGAAACTTTACTTATGAAAAATAAAAAAACAATAAAATTCAATGAAAAAACTAGGGAAAAAATTAAAAATCGAGAACAAGATAAAAAAGTAAATGATTCATTTATTTTGATGAATAAAGTTTTTGAAAATTTCAATATAAATAATATAAAAGAATTAAATGAAAAAGAACAATTATATTATAATGAACCATTTATTGTTAGTTCACATTTAAGAGAAAATTATATAAAATTATCAAAATATAGTAAAAATAATATTAATATTATAAAAAATATATCAGAAAATTTATGTGATGGTGATATAATTAATAAATTTATAGATGAAAAACAAAGATATGAACTTAGTAAATATAGTACATATATGAATGGAATAGTACCAATGTATTATTTACAAGGAAAATATAAATGTTTTTTTACATTTCCAAGTGTAATTAATAAAGATAATAATATATTAAATAATTATAAAAAACTACAAGGTGATGAATATAAAAACTTAACTTTATATGAAAAAAATTATTTAAAAAAAAATAAAATAATATAATAATATATAAATGAACAATTTAAATAAACAATTTTCAAAAATGTCAATTGAAGACAATTTAATTAATGAAATAAATAATAAATTCTCAAAAATGTCAATTGATGAAATGGATAATCTTATTAATAGAATGGAAAATTTAAATATAAAAAATAAAAAAGATAAGGATATTGATAATTTAGTAGATTCAATGAAATCATTAAATTTAGTATCATCAAATAAAAAAAAAGCAATAATGTTAAATGGAATGAAAAAATATAAAAGAAGAATATTTGCAAGAACTTATAAAAATTTATCAGGTAAAAAAACAGAATTAACAAAAACACAAATTGATGATATTTTTGCAACAATGGATAAATTAAAAAATGAAAGAAAAATACAAAATGGTGGAAAATATAAATATAAAAAATAAAATTGATATTATTTATTAATATATATAATATGAAATATGAATAAATCTAAAACTTTAAAATTTTTATGTAATTATGATGAAAAAAATATAAATGAATATATGAAAAAATTTATAATTAAAGATTATCATAATATAAAAATAGATCGTGATAATTATGATTATAATGTAATTATTAATCATCCATATTTAAATAATAAATTACAAGATTATGATAAAGATAAAACAATATATGTAATGAATGAACCTGCATTATCATGTAAAAAATGGAATATATGGAAATTAAAAGAAAATTTTTTATATAATAATAAAAAAAATTGGTGTAATTGGAATGTTGATATAAATGTAAATGATTTATTAAAAGATAAAATCATAAAAGATGAAAATAATAAAAATAAAGTAACATGTGTGACATCAGATTTAATTATGTTAAAAGGTCATAAATTAAGAGTAAATTTCTTAAGATATTTTGATCAATTAGAAAAATTTAATATAAAACCATTAATATATGGAAGAAAAAAAAGTGGTATATATGATAAATTAAATTTAAAAAATCATCTAGGAGATATTGATAAAAGACAGAATGCATTATTACCTTATTATTATAATTTTATGGGTGAAAATATAGATCAAATAAATTATTTTACTGAAAAAATTTTAGATCCAATTGTATGTGAAACTTTATGTTTTTATTGGGGTTGTCCAAATATTAAAAATTATTTACACGAAAAATCATTTATAAATGTAGATTTAGAAAAACCAAATATCGCATTAGATACAATTATTAAAAGTATACAAAATAATGAATATGAAAAAAGATTAAAATATATAAAAGAAACAAAAAAGAAAATTTTATATGAATTAAATCCAATGACTTTATTAGAAAGTAATATTGCACAATTATAATTTTTATAAAATATTATAATATTTTATAAAAACATAATCATTTCTGGTTCTGGAAAATTATTAATATAACTAAAACCATTTTTTATATATATATTATGTTCACTCCAATTATTATCTGACATATCATCTAATTCTATTTTTTTAATATTCATATTTTTTAAAATTTTTATTGATTTTTTTAATAATTTTGTCGCATATCCTTTTTTTCTATTATTTTTATTTGTATACAAATAGATTAAATTTGCTATATCATTATCATAAATATAATATATATACGGAATATTATTTTTATTATTTTTAAATTTTTTATATTCTATTTCGTTTTTTGAAAAATATAATATTAATAATTTATTATCTGTGTCATGTATTTTATATATATTCATTATTTCATTATTTTTATTTTATAATCAATTTTATAATTGATATAAAATATTTTATTATTTACTGAAATTTCTCAGATAATTTTGTTAATAATTCAACATATTTCCACATTGCTTCTTTTGTAGTTGGTGTTGTAGTTTTCCACATTTTTTTTAGATAATTAAAACTTTCAAATGGTGTACCAGATAAATCTAATTCTAAAAAAAATAATTCATCTTTTTCATAAATTTTTTTACTATATGGGATTGTAACTAATTCTTTGAATTTTTGAATTGGTAAATTTTCAGCAGAAGACATAATCATTCTTAATTGACTTCTCATAGATTTAAAATCTTTATTATCTGGATACATTTCAATTACTTCTTTTACAAATTCCATTAATTTTTTGTTGAATACACCCATAATCATTTGGTTTTTACTCATTTTTATTATTATATAAAAAATATATTATATAAATTTTAATATATTTTATAAAATAATTTATAAAAATATATTAAATATAATCTTTTAATGATTATTATAATGGAATCAGTTAAGATTGAATTAGTTGATATATTTAATAAGTTAGAAAAAAATGAAAATAATACAGAATATAAAAAAAAATATATATTATTAAAAAAAATATATCAAAAAATTAATATGAATAATAATTTATTAATAAAATTAAATCAAGAAATAGATAATAATAAAAATACATTATATAATTTAAAAATATTCAACCAAACATCATTTAAAGAATTATATGAAACATTAGAAGAAGAAGATAAAAAATATATTATTAATAAATTTGATAATATTCAAGGAAAAATAGTAAAAATTTTATTTGAACCAGAAAAAAAAGAACATGAATGTTCAGATAATTGTAATCATGGATTTGATCCAAATGATATAATGAATAGTAATAAAATGAAAAAAATATTAAATAATAAAAAATTAAGAAATAATTTAGAACATCAATTAAGAAAAACAACTGGTATGAAAAATTCATCATTAGAAGAAATATTGAAATCAAATATCCCAAAAGAACAACAAAAAATGGTTGATACAATATTAAAAAATGAAACTGTTAAAAAAATTTCAGAAACATTTTTAAATAAAGATAATTTATTAAAAATTAAAAATATTTTTATGAAATTAATTGAAGAACCAGAAATGAAAGAACAATTAGATAAATTTAGATGTATAATTAATGAAGATGATTTTATTACATCTCTTACAGATATATATAATGATTTTCAAAAAACAAAAGATTTAAAACAAATTGAAAAATTAGTTACTGAAAATAAAAAATTACAAGATGTATTAAAAAAAGTAGAAGAATCATTTAAAAATGATACTATTAATTTAGATAACATAAAAACTATTGTAGAAAAATTTGTAAAAAATTTTATTACAGAAGTAAAAGAATTAAATCTCATTGGAGAAAGTGATATTAATAATTTAAAAAATTTAGGTAATCAATTTCAAATGATTAAAAATTTTTTAGGTAATGATAAAAAAACATTAACAAAAGAAGAAAAAAAAGATAAAGAAAATAAAAGAAGAGAGAGAGCAAGAAAAGATTATAGAAGAAAATTAAGAAGACAATATAAAAAAAATAAAAAAAATTAAATTATAATTAAATATACTTATATATTTTTTTCTATTATATTATTAATTTAAAAAAATAAAATTTATTATTTTACTTACATATATTATAACTATGTATGTTACAAAAAGAGATAATACAACCGAAGAAGTTTCCTATGATAAAATTACAAATAGATTAAAAAAACTTATGTGGGAAATTGATATAAATAGTATTGATTTACTTAAAGTTACAAAAAAAATAATTAATGGCATGTATAATAATATTTTAACTGAAGAATTAGATGAATTATCATCACAAATTTGTGCAAATTTAATAACTGAACATCCTAATTATGGTATATTAGCATCAAGAATATGTATATCAAATTTACATAAAAAAACAAAAAAAAAATTTTCACAAGTAATAGATGAATTATATAATTATGTAAATGAAAAAACAAATGAAAAGGGTTCGCTTATTTCAAAAGAATTATATAGAATTGTAATGAACAATAGAAAAAAAATTAATTCTGCAATATTATATGATAGAGATTATAATTATGATTATTTCGGTTTTAAAACATTGGAAAAAGCATATTTACTAAAAATTAATAGAAAAATTATTGAAAGACCACAACATATGTTAATGAGAGTTTCCATTGGTATACATGGTAAAGATTTGGATAAAGCAATCGAAACATATAATTTAATGAGTCAAAAATATTTTACACATGCCACACCTACATTATTTAACTCTGGTACACCTAGGCCTCAATTATCAAGTTGTTTTTTATTACAAATGCAAGAAGATAGCATTGAAGGTATTTATGAAACATTAAAACAAACAGCAAAAATATCAAAAAATGCAGGTGGTATTGGATTAGCAATTCATAAAATTAGATCAAATGGTTCTTATATTAAGGGTACTAATGGTTATTCTAATGGTACTATTCCAATGTTAAGAGTATTTAACAACACTGCACGATATGTTGACCAGTGTATAACACCAGAAACAATCTTATATACAAAAAATGGAATTAAAGAAATTAAAAAATTAAAAATAAATGATGAAATAGTTACAAATGATGGAAGTTTTCAAAAAGTTAAAAAAATAATGCATTATAATAAAAAAGAAAAAATGTATAATATGAAATTATTAAATTCAATTTATGATATTAATGCTACTGAATATCATCCATTTTTATGTATTACTAATCAAAAAAAAGGATTAAATTATAATGTTATAAAAAATAGATTAGAAAAAAATATAATTAAACCAGAATGGGTTGAAATTAAAGATATAACAACAGATGATTTAATTGGATTCCCAATTCCAACATATGAAGAAGATATATTAGAATATACATTAGATGATTGTTTTATGTATGGTATATTAATAGGTGATGGTTATATTTGTAAAAATTCAAAATTAAGTGGTGTATGTTTAAATAATACTACAAAAATAGAATTAGTTGATTTTGTTAAAAATTATTTATCGAAAAAATTAATTCATTATACTGAAACAATAAATGATAAAATAGTAAAATTAAGATGGACATTAACAAATGAATTTCCATTTACTAGAGATATGTTATATGATGATAATGATGAAAAAATAATTATGGAAAATATGTTACATTTACCTAAAAATAAGATTGTTAATATTATTAAAGGTTTATTATTGACTGATGGATGTTATTATAAAGAAATAACATTAGAATTAAATTCAAAACAAGTTATCGAATCAATTAGATATATGTTATTAAGATGTGGTATTTTAACTTCTGGATACAAAAGAGATAGAGTTGGAGAAACACATGAGATTAGAAAAGATGAATATATTACAACACAAAAGAAAACATATGTTCTTAGAATCCCAAAGAAAAAACTAATAACAGACATTTATAATATCGAAGAGGGTAATTTATTTAAATTTATTGAATATAATAATACTTTATATAGTAGAGTTAGTGAAATTACAACATATGATTATAATGGTTTAGTATATGACTTAGAAATTGAAAATAATCATAATTATTTAACACATTCTGGTTTAGTTCATAATGGTGGAGGAAAACGTAAAGGTTCTTTTGCTATGTATTTAGAACCATGGCATAATGATATTTTTTCATTCTTAGAATTAAGAAAAAATCATGGAAATGAAGAAGAAAGATGTAGAGACTTATTTTTAGGTTTATGGATTCCAGATTTATTTATGAAACAAGTTAAAGAAAATAAAGAATGGTATTTAATGTGTCCAAATGAATGTCCAGGTTTAGATAAATGTCATAGCAAAGAATTTGAAGATTTATATTTAAATTATGTTTCTAAAAATAAATATACACAAAAAATTCAGGCTAGAAAATTATGGAATGCAATTCTTGATTCTCAAATCGAAACTGGTACTCCTTATATGTTATATAAAGATGCATGTAATAGTAAATCAAATCAACAAAACTTAGGAACTATTCAATCAAGTAATCTTTGTACGGAAATTATTGAATATACTTCACCTGAAGAGTGTGCTGTTTGTTTAGTAGGAGATACTAAAATATTAACAAAAAATGGTTATATAAATCTCAAAGATTATAATGATGAAGAATTAGTAGTACCATTAGATAATGATAAAAATAATATAGTTAAATATAGTAATTTAAAAGGTAAATTAATCAATAATGGTATCAAAGATGTATATGAAATTAGTTTTAATAATAAATATATACAAAATAAAATTATTGCAACTGAAAATCATAAATTTATAAAATATATAAATACAAAATATGATAAATATAATAATAAAAATGATATATTAGAATGGGTAGAATTAAAAAATTTAAAAGTCGGTGATAAATTATATTATCCAGAATTTGAAACATTAGAAAAATATAAAAATTGTAAAGTTAATGAAGAAGCACTTGCAATAGGATGGTTAATAGGTGATGGATGGATTTCAAAGAGAGAGAATAATGATAGATGTTCAATTGGAGTTTGTTTTGGTAATAATGATACATATGCAAAAGATAAAATAGTAAATATATTATTAAAATTATATAATAATTTAGAAAATAGTAAATATAGTAATTTTACAAAAACAAAAAAATGTTATTTAGATAAAAATGGAGTATATATATGGCAAACATCAAAAAAAAGTTTTATTGAATATATATTAAAAAAATATGATTTAAAAATTACAAAAGCATCATCAAAAGGCATAAATGATTGTATAAAAAAAATGGGAGGAGATATTATACTTTCATTATTAAGTGGTTTATTTAGTGCAGATGGTTGTGTACATAAAAAAACAAAAACTCCAGAAATATCATTAACATCTGTATCTAAAAAATTATTAAATGATATATATTGGTTATTATTAGAAATTGGTATTAAAAGTACAATAAGAGGATTTACCCCAAAAGATAAAAATTGGCAAGGTATATTAACAATAAATGGAGAAGAAAATTTAAGAAAATATCAAAAATATATTGGATTTAAAGCAACACCTTGGAAAGAAGATTTATTAAAAGAAAGATTAGATAATTTTATTTGGAAACGTAAACAAAGAAATAGATTTTACCAAGTTATTAAAGAAATTAAATATATTGGAAAAAAACAAGTTTATGATATTGCATTGCCAGAAAAACATAATTTTATTGCAGAAAATATAATTTCGCATAATTGTAATCTTGCAAGCATTGGTTTGTCAATGTTTGTAAAAAAAAGTAATAAATTAGATGATAAAAAAATAACAGTATATGGTAAAACAGAATGTAAATATTGTAATTATACAAAAAAATATCTTAATAACTTAAATATAGATTACGAATATATTTCATTAGATGATGATATAAAAAGAAAAAATTTCTTTAATAATTTAAATAAAAATAGTGATAATAATGTAAAAACAGTTCCTCAAATTTTCATTGATGATGAAAGAATAGGTGGATATACTGACTTATTAAATTATGATAAACCTTTTTTTGATTTTGAATTATTAGGTAAAATAACAAGAGTTATTACACGTAATCTTGATACAATTATTGATGTTAATTATTATCCAATAAAAGAAGCAAAAAATTCAAATATGAAACATAGACCAATTGGCATTGGTGTTCAAGGTTTAGCTGATACATTTCATAAATTAAAATATCCATTTGAATCAGATGAAGCAAAATTATTAAATAAAAAAATATTTGCAACTATTTACTATTATGCATTACTTGAATCTAATAAATTAGCAATAGAAAAAGGAAAATATAGCACATTCGAAAATTCACCAGCATCAAAAGGATTTTTACAATTTGATTTATGGAAACAGGAACCAGATTCAATGTATAATTGGCAAGAATTAAAAAAAAATATACAAAATAATGGTTTGAGAAATAGTTTATTATTAGCACCAATGCCAACTGCATCTACTTCACAAATTCTTGGAAATAATGAATGTTTTGAACCATATACTACTAATATTTATATTAGAAGAACTTTAGCTGGTGAATTTATATGTATAAATAAATTTCTTTTAGATGATTTAATTAATTTAAATTTATGGAATAATGATTTAAAAAATGAAATTATAAAATATGATGGTAGTATTCAAAATATTAATAATATTCCAAAAAATTTAAAAGAACAATATAAAACAGTATGGGAAATATCTCAAAAAAATATTTTAGATATGGCTGCAGATAGAGGTATTTATATTGATCAATCACAATCATTAAATATTTATATGGATAATATAACAATAAATAAATTAACTAGTATGCATTTTTATGGTTGGAAAAAAGGATTAAAAACAGGAATGTATTATTTAAGAAGTAAACCTGCAACAAACGCTATAAAATTTACAATTGAAAATAAAAAAAATAATATTAATAATAACGAGGAAGAAGAAGAATGTTTAATGTGTTCGGGATAATAAGTAGTAAAATAATTTAAATTTTTTTATATATTATTAATATATAAATAAAATGTCTTCTAATCCATTAGATCTTTTGGGTTATGAATTATATCCATTTGGTGATGAAATATATAATGTAAATGGTATTGATTTTAATACAACTAAAGATTTAAAAATAGAGAATAAACATTTTTCAGTAAAAGGAGAAAGTGGCAAAATTCTTAGTAGTAGATTATATGTATTAAATGATGATTTTAATGGAATAACAGCAAAAACTTATTTACAAGGTGAATCTTATACACATGAATTACGTTCGGTTAAATTAACAGTTGATAATACAACTGATATTAATGGTGCTTTAGATGTAGCAGGAACAGCCCAATTAAATGCATTAAATGTAACTGGTAATGTTGATATTGATGGTACTTTAGATGTTTCTGGAACAGCAAATTTACAAAACGCAGTAACAATGAATTCTACTTTAGCAGTAGTTGGTGATGCCGACTTAAATGGTGCTTTAGATGTAGCAGGAACAGCTCAATTAAATGCATTAAATGTAACTGGTAATACTTCAATTGCTGATGGAACAATGTCTGTAAGAAATAATAATCCTTCAACTTTAAGTGGTAGAAATGATATTTTAACACTAGCAACAAGCACAGCAGACCCTGTAAGTACTGGATTCGGTCAAAGAATACAATTCAATCAATCAAGAGGAACTGGAAGTACTCCAACAAGTGCTGGGATCATTGATAGTTATATTAGTGGTGGTGCTAATGGTACTGGTGATAGATATTCAATGACTTTTGGTGTGAGAAATGACAATAATGTTAATAATGTAATGACTTTACGAGCAGACCCTAATGGTGATTTTGTTGGTATTGGAATAGATGTCCCAACTGTTGAATTGGATGTAGTTGGTGATGCTAAAATATCAGGTGATTTAGCAGTTGATACTAATACTTTATTTGTTGATAGTGTTAATAATAGATTGGGTATTGGAACTACTGATCCAGCAGCAAAATTAAATGTTAATGGAAGTGCTTTAATAGGTGGAACTGATTCAACTCTTAAAATAGGTTATGTTGGTTATTCTGATTTTACTGGTATTGCTCACAAAGACTATGCTAATACAACTGATTATATGTTAATACAAAAAGCATTAGACGGACAAGTGATAATGAACAGACCAACTGGTCAAACTATTCAATTTAGAGAAAGTAATTTAACTCAAATGACTATAAAGAGTGGTGGCAATGTAGGCATTGGAACTGATAATCCATCAGAAAAATTAAATATTGTTGGTAATATACAATTAGAAGATAATAATGCTAGTGGTTATGCTCAAACATTTTTTAAGGGAAATTCAAGACAATATAATGTTGGTGTAGGTGGTTCTAGTACTGCTAATTTTGCAAATAAATTTTATATTTATGATAATAATGCAAATGCAGGTCGATTTGTAATAAAATCAGATGGTAATGTAGGTATTGGAACTACTGATCCAAAAAGTTTATTACATCTAAAAACTACTGGTGGGCAACAAGTATATAATATTAATATTAATGAAGGAAATCTTAGTGCTACTAGATGGTATCCATTAGCAAGAATATATGTTGCTAGTGGTGGTGGTAGTGGTCAAGTTCAAATTGAAGGTATTTTATCTGGTCACGTTCCAACCTCACAAGGTCGTTCATTAATTAATTTAATTTTTGCAGGAAGGGCAGGATATCAACAATTAGGATATTATATTGGTGATACAGGAATACAAGATATTGAATCTTATGATGAAGGTAGTGGAGAAACTGTAATTTATTTAAGAGTTGATGATTTTGCACAAATTAATTTAAACTTAAAACTTACAGGAACAGGTGTTCTTACTACACCTGAATTAGAATATGATGGTAGTTATCTAACATCAACACCAACCGGAACATTAAACTTTAAATTATCAACAGATACAGGAACAAATATATTTAGACAATCATTAGATGGTAATGTAGGTATTGGAACTGTTAATCCATCACAAAAACTAGAAGTTAATGGAGATGGTATCATTGGGGGTTTATTTGTTGGTGATATTGGTTATGGAAGTCAATATCCTGGTATTGCTACTTCTAATAATATTAATAATAATGGTTATGCTTTAATCCAAGATAATGTTGCAGGTGATGTTTTGATTAACAGACCAACTGGTGGAAAGATACAATTTAGAGAAAATAATACTAACGAACATATGACAATAGAAAGTGGTGGTAATGTAGGTATTGGAACTAATAATCCAGCAGCAAAATTAGATGTTGTGGGTAAAATACATTCAGATATGGGTAATGGAAGAACAATTTATTTATCAACACCCGGCAGTAATACTGGTTTAATATTTAATGCAGATGAAACATTTAATTATTCACGTTTTAATATTGAAAATGTAAGCAATGCTACTACTAATAATAGATATACAACATTAAGATTTCAAGATGATAGTAATGGGTTAAGTATAAGAAAAGGTGGCAATGTAGGTATTGGAACTACTGATCCAGCAGCAAAACTAGATGTTAATGGAAATGCTAATATATCAGGTGATTTAGCAGTTGATACTAATACTTTATTTGTTGATAGTGTTAATAATAGAGTAGGTATTAATACAATTACACCACAATATGGTTTAGATGTAAATACTTTAACAAGATTTACTCAAAATATAGAATTTACTGGTACTAATAGAGGTATTGTTGGTGCTAATTATACTAGTTTATTAGTTTATGCACAAGGTAATGGTAATGGAGAAGGTTTATTTTTATTTAACAGTACAGATGATGGAACAAATAAAGATGCTGAGATACAACTTTTAAGAGAGGATGTTATTACATTTTCAACAGGTAATAATGAAAGAATGAGAATTAATAGTAGTGGTAATGTAGGTATTGGAACTGATAATCCAAGTGAAAGTCTAACTATTAATGGTTCTAGTACTAATACTACCCCTACATTAGGATTAAGAAATGGAAATACTGGTTCTACTTCTAATGATGGAGCACAAATTGCTTTTGGGTATAATGGAACTGATGATTATCAACATTTTATTCAAACAAGACACAGTGGTGGTAGCGTAACTAGTAATGCAATAGATTTTTATACTTGTGATAGTACCCAAAATAATACCTTAACAAGTGGTTCTAATCATGTAATGTCTTTAAATGGAACATATGTAGGTATTGGAACTACTAATCCATTAGCAAGATTACATGTAAAGGCTCAATCGAATGATGGTGGTGGCTCTCTTACTAATTATAATCAGGCTTGTATTGTAATGGAAGGTAGTAATAGTACTAATAAATGGGGCATGAGTATTAATAATACTGCAGATGAATTAATATTTACTTACAATTTAGCAGAAAGAGGTTATTTAAATAATCAAGCTAATGTAAGTCAAATAGATTTTACTGGACAACACAGATCAAGATTTAGTGAAAATAATGAAGAAAAATTAAATAATATTGATGATTATGTTGGCATGATTGTTTCTTCTACTGGTAATTTTATTAATCCTGTTGATATTAATGAAGCATTACCATATGTAGAATTATCAACAACAAGTAAAGATAAAAAAGTTTTTGGTGTAATATCAAGTGGAGAAGATACTAATGATAATAAAAGAGAATATCAACAAGGTAGTTTTGTATCAGTAATGGAAATTGAAGAAAATGACCATAGAGCAATTATTAACAGTGTTGGTGAAGGTGGTATGTGGGTATGTGATGAAAATGGATCATTAGAAAATGGTGATTATATTACTACATCAAATAATTCAGGTTATGGTATGAAACAAGATGATGATTTATTACATAATTATACAGTAGCAAAAATAACTTGTGATGAAGATTTTAGTGATATGACTGATGGAAGAATATTAGAAAATGGTGTTAAATGTAAATTTGTAGGTGTAACTTATCATTGTGGTTAAATTTATTAAAAAAACTTTAATAATTAAAAATTTATTTTTTTATATATAATTTCTAACAATTATAAAAAATCATTAGATATAATTATAATAAAAATAATATAATATTTTTATTATAATATATATATATTATATAGATTATAATAATGACAACAGAAAAATGTTTAGTTAATACTTATTGTTTAAATCAAAAAATTAATCAACAAAAATTATTAAAATATATATCTAATATTATTAATAATAAAAAAGAATTATTATATAAAGATTTTGGATTTTATTTAAGAAAAGATAAAAATTATAAATTTAAATTAACTCCAATAATTAATAAAAAAAAAATGACATTATATATTTTTGATAAAAAAAGTAAAAAAGATGAACTTTCATATTGTTTAAAAATGTCATTTGATAAAATATATAAAAAAGATAATTTATATTATTTTAAAAAATCGAAAGTTGATAATGTTAATAGAGGTGTTTGTGGAATTAATAAAAAAGTTATTTCTGTTACATTAGATGGTACATATTTAATTAAATTAGTCGATTTATTAAATAATATATTTAAAGTAGAAACTAGTACTTTAGATGATGATGCAAGATTAGATATATGTGATCAAGTTATTAAAATTAAATTAATAAAATTAATTTCTGAAGGTAAAACTTGGTATGAAAAATCAGCAGGTTTTAAATTAAAAGATGATATTATTTATGAATATACTAATAATGTTTCAAATTCAACATTTGAATATTTTTATGATATTATGAAAAATATAAAATTTTCTCCATTTGATGGCGATTTTAGTTCATTAAATATTGAAGAATTTGAAAAAACATTAAATATTCTTCAAAAATATGATTTAACTAAAAAAGATAAATTAAGAAAAATAATAAAAAGATTTTTTGATTCTAAACATAAAGATGTTAAAAATTGTGATAAAGCACATATATATAAATATATTTTAGATTTACCTAAAAGAAATTTAGCTTATAAAAGTAAAGATTCTAAATATGATATATATAAAAATTATATAGATCTATTGATAAAACTCAGTAGTTTTAATGAATCTGTAAAAAAATATTAAGAAATAATATAATTTACAAAATTATATTATTTATAATAAAAATAAATCATTTTCAAAAATTTTATCTTTAATTGAAAAAAAATAATCATAGTTAATAAATACATTATTCTTTTTCACAAATTCTTTTCTTAATTCATTCATATAAGAATCATTGAAAAATGTAAAACTTGTATGATTATCTAATCTAACATCAACATGATATTCTTTATCAAAATCATTATTTAAAAAATATTGTTTATTCATAACTTTATATGATGATTGTGTTAATCTTTTTACCATAATTTCATTGAAATCATGAAATGATTTTCTGTTATTTAAATTATCTAATTTAAATTTTGATAAATTTTGATATTTTGTAATAATTCTAATTGTAGTCATTTTAATTATATTATTCTATTTTTCAATTTTATTATATTTTTTATAAAATTCTTCCCATTTTTCTGGTGATAAATTAAAATTTTTTAAAAAATTATATAATTTATATATTTTAATTTTTTCCGACTTTATAGTACCATTTTTTATTTGTTTTATTAATTCAGATATTGTTATTCCAGTATTATACATTTTTACTAATAATTCTTCTTCTATACATAATACTGAATCTATATTTTTTAGATTATATTTATAATCTAAATTCTCTATTTTAATTGTAATATTTTCTTTAATTATTATTAAATTTATAATATATTTATTTTTTATTTTTATAATTATATTTATTGAATTACTATATTTAAATACATATATTAAATATTCAATTAATTCTTTTATTTTTTCATGTAAAATTAACATGTAAATTATATTATTAAATTATATTATTATATTAAAATGATTTTATTACATTTATATATAAATGAATTTTAAAACTAAATTTTTATTATTTATTAAATGTATATCAATTGATTGTTATATACCAAAAAAAAATAAATTTTTATAAATATCTATTCTTTTTTATATTTTTTCTCTTTTATATGTAAATAAGTACTATATTGTGTAGCAATTACATCAGATAATACTCGTAATAATGCAAAATCTATTTGAGATATTAGAAGTTGTAAAGTTATAATATATCTTATGTTATAATAAAATGAATAAACATTTGATATAATATAACATATATTTTTACTATATGGCAAAATTGTAGTTTTATGATCTGCAATTGTATGAGATAACCAAGAACCAATAATATCAACACCTAAACTATTTATAAACTTATCAATCATTACAAGTAATGCAATTATAATCCATTTTTGCCAAGTATTAATATTAATGGATAAAAACATTCTATTTTCACTTGGACCAAATATAAAATTAATTTTTTCATTAGTTAATGAAAATAATATTAATGTAAATATTACCCCCCATATAACTAATAATAATGTAAAAAATCTAACATCTAATAATGTTTTTTTCATAATATTATATTTTTTAATAAATTTTATTAATTTATTTTTAACTTTCAAACTTTTCAACTTTTTTGTTTTTTTTAAAGATTTTCTAGAAAAAAAAAATTTT
>Ga0255759_10001811_pt1 | contig 19168 bp, 12 predicted proteins | sample 101ome_20_FD_179959 | JGI IMG/M metagenome (GOLD analysis project Ga0255759, IMG submission 179959) | Coastal salt marsh microbial communities from the Groves Creek Marsh, Skidaway Island, Georgia - 101404AT metaG (version 2) | ecosystem: Environmental > Aquatic > Marine > Intertidal zone >...
TGAGCCAAGTGTGTTTGATCCTGGAGCATAGATGTTGTTAAACGCAGCACTATCATTCTGTAATGCTAGTCTTTCAACTCCAGCAGTTGTTCCCGCTTCCCAATAATCTCCAAGTTCATTCCATTGAATGACCGCACTGTCATTAGAAGGTCTGTCAACTGCTAAACCAGCTCTGTTACCGTTTGCAACTGCAACACCATCATTTACAACAACGTAAGCTGCTTGCCCTCTTGTATTACCTGTGGTAGTAAATGTACCACCTACAGTAAATCCTGCTGATACTGAAAGGTCACCAGTAATGTCTAGTGTACTTCCATTCCATGTAAGATTACCATCATCTTCAAGTTCACCAGATGCTCCTACAACAACTATACGATCATTTGTAAGATCAGATACAGCAGCAGAAGCTAGAGTAGCTGCAGTCGCTACTGTAAGATTATTTCCTACATCTAAATTACCTGTTACGTAAGCGGAATCTTCTACTGTCAAAGAACCTTCTGATACAACCGTACCTGTTACATTAACATTACCAGCAACATCCAAATTACTACCAAGATCTAGGTTACCAGTGATGTATGCGCTATCTTGAACTGTAATCGTATTACTTAGTGTCGTATCACCAGTAACATCTAAATCACCAGTAACATCTAAAGTTCCACCAACAGACATATTGTTTGCAATTGTTGCACTATCTGCTGCTAGATTATCAGTGTTTATTGTTCCATCAACATAAACGTGTCTCCATTGTTTTGTTTCGGAACCTAAGTCGTAATCGTTATTACCATCTGGAATAATATTTGAGTTGACTTCACCAGTCAATGTGATTGTATCTGTTGCAGCATCACCAAGAGCAATGTTATTATCAGAACCTGCCTTGAATGTTACTTGACCATCAACAGTTAGAGTACCTGCCATTGTGGTGTTACCACCAACGGCTAGATTACCTGTAATATACGCACTGTCTTGTACTGTAATAGCATTATTAAAGGTTGTATCGCCTGTTACAGTTAGTGTTCCAATTGTTGCACTATCTGCTGCAACATTGTCTGCGTTTACCGTACCATCAACATATACATGTCGCCATTCCTTTGTAGGAGAACCTAGATCAAATGCATTATCATCGTATGGAACAACGTCAGTATTAATAGATGAATTAAGATATAGCTGATCGCCTGCAGAATTACCAATTACTACATTTGCTCTTGTGGTAAGCAATCCATCTATGGTTACTGATGCAGTGTTAGTGGTGTTGCCATTAACATGTAGATTTGTATCAACCTGTAAGTTACCACGAACAATACTTGTAGCTGAACTATCGCTCAGTGTTGCTCTAGGTGAAAGAAGTTCAGTTGTATTGATAGAGTCTAAACGACCATCCAATTCAGCAATCGCACCTGAAACTGTGCTTGCTGTTGTTCCCATTGCACCTGCTGAGATTGTACCAAGTTCAGCATCTATTTCATTTACGGCTGCAGTAACATTTGTTCCTGTCGTTGTTAGAGTAGATACATCTCCAACCGAATCTAGCAACTGATTGAACTTCAATCGTTGTGTGTTCAGGGTGTCTGATAAGTTTAAGTTAGGTATTTTTGAATTAGCCATTTGTACCGTTCTCTAATAATTTCTGCAACATCATTTTCATTTCTTGAACTTCAGACTTTAAAGTACTAATTTCTTCTTTGTCTTTCTTTATCCGCTCAACCATATTCAAGTGCTGTCTATATTTATCCTTATTTATATTAACTATCATACCAGTATCCATATCTCTTGCAAGATCAGGATGGTCTTTAACAGGCATTAAGTTTCTCATGATGTAGCAATAATTCTCAGATTTCTAAATACAGGTGGATACGATTCTCTTTGCGAGTTCATTGTAATCTTAATCTGATATTGGTCAAACGCATCAAGGTTAAATACATCAAACTGATATTCTTTAAAGATATTATCATCCGCTGAAACTTCATTGTATGTTTTACCTTGTGTAACCTTTGCAGTTTTGCTAAACTCAGTCCAACCTTGATCTTCTAAACTTACTGTCTCATCTGCACTGTTAACTGCTCTATACCACACTGAGAAGTCAGAGTTAACAGGTCTAATAGCATCCATAATTACGACTATCGATGTAGAAGAGTTTTCTAGTTGATATGGAACAGTAATGTGTTTAGAAGCAGATGTACCACCATCAGCACTTGTCTCAGCAACAAAGTCTGTTGTGGATAATGTGTTACGTGTTTCACTACCTGCATATGCATCTGAGTCTTGGTAATCAATCAAGTTGTGTACTGCAGTAAAGTGAGCCGCTCCTACATTAATATAAGGCGCGACATTAGGATTACCCGTCCACATACTAACAGTGAACTTAGATGAAGGATTACCACTTAGTCTCAATGTCTCATTTTGCTCTGTAGCAAGTAGATGAGGATTCCTCAATGTTGTTACTTCGTTTACATTAACTCTAATGTTGCTTGTTGTTGCATATGCTGTTTCACTGCCAGCAAACCCTTTAGATGTTGTCAAGTTTGCTTTTGCTGACAAATTAGTTTGCGCTGGGGTTTGATGTGGTAAACTTAAAACCATATCGTTTATCACATAGTTTTCATTTGCTAACAATCCAGTGCCACCAGCTCTGATAGATGAGTCTGCTGTTGAGTCCATCTTGAATGTGTATCCAAACGGATCTACTGCCGTGATTGTTCTATCGCCCAAAATACTACTACCAAGAACACCGTTGATTGTATCACCACTATCAAAGCTATTAACACCATCAGAGATAAGTGATACAGTATCTCCAACTTGGAAACCATGACCAGGATGTCTAACTTTTAGATCAGAATCGCCAGCTGTAAAGATTAGTGGATCATAACTATATCTACCAAGTCCATCAACTGATGTAGTTTCTGTTAGCTTCTTGTATGGAGGGTTATCCGCATTCAAAACAGCCGTTGCGATTGCAGATGTACTAAACTGTGCTCTATATGCTTTGAATGTAACATCTTTAGTGTTGTCAGCTTCCCATGATGTACCGTTAGAGGAAGCAAAGAACGCCCCTCTTTCTGTTGAAGTAGATTGTGTATAGTAAGCTGTTTGTTTACCGTATTTGTACTCTAAAGACTTAGCTGTATACATTTGATATTGACCAGCTGGTGCCGATGTGTAAAGAACAAATGATACTAGAGTGTTTGCAGGAACATATACTGGTTCTTCAAACTCAAACTTATATTCCGGTGGAGATGCATAGAAAGTGGTTGCATCTGTCGTTGCACCTGTTATTGTGTTGCCAGTACCAGGTCCCGCTGTTACTCTCGTACCAGGAATATATCTTTTAGCAGAAGGAAACCCACCTTCTGTTGTAGGTCTTAGTTCCAGTGTAATAGGATAGCTACTACTCACTGAAGCAAAGAAAATGCCTATTCCAGTAAGAACAGAAGCTTCATCAACAACAAAGGTTTGTGCGGTTGGATTAGCCTGTTGTGTTAGTTGTAACGCTGCTGTCATTTTTTAGTCACCCTGTTTTTTTCCAATCTTTGTTTTTAGTTACGTTGGTGTGATCTGGAGTACCATCACCTTCCCACGTATAAGTCCCCTGCAGAGTACCATTAGCTCCTCCGTAAACCGTGGCAAACTGACTAGTGCTACCATGATCATTATCATTACCACCATCGTTGTAAACGGGGGGTGGATCCACCCACACAGTATAGTTTTCCTGTTCAACCCATTGCCAATAGTTCTCATACTGACCAAAGCCTCTAAATATTGCTGTACCCAATGATAATGATTTGTCTTTGTCAATATCATAGGTGTCTTTTACCATAAGTTCATGTCCTGATAGCTTAATACGCCATTTGTATGTGGAATTAGACTGAAGATAGAATACCCCTTTAAGAACTCCATTTGCATCTGAATAAAGTGGATCAGATGCTCCACCTTGTGCAGTAGCTCCACCATATGTTAAACCACCACCAGATGGAAACTCAGTTGCATTAACAAATCTTTCACCAGGTTCTTTTAGTACAGAGTTTCTTCCAGCTGAGTTATAGTTTGCTTTTGTATAGCTAGTGTTAGCAAACTTTGTCACTTCTTTGCCACCAAAAAACATCCAGTGCGGAACGCTTGGTCTCAAACCAGTAAACTCAAAATAAATAAACTTTGGTCTATGAACAGGAATAATATCATAGCCTAGAGTTCTAGTCTTAGTTACATTTCTCGTTTTTGTTACATAAGGCATTCTATTTTCCTATTAATACTTAATCGGTTGCATACCTGGTTTATAATAACGATCGTGCTGTTCCGACAGGGTGGGCTTCTGCCTATATGGTGAAATGGCGATTTTAGCTTCTGTGGTTATTTCATTAGTACCAGGTATAATCAGGGATTCGTTATATTTGGAAGTATAGCTCTCATCCTGCAATCTTCTAACTGTAAAGTAATCACCTTCAGGAATAATCAAGGATGATGCTACGTGTTGAGCAAGTTCAAACTGATTTACGTTCTCATATCCAGTTGCAACTGTTTGGCTAAAGTCAGCTACTTCTTCTGTATATACTGGCCAGATAGTGTTACCTTTAATCACAGTAGTATTTAATGATAAATCAGAATCGTATGTTAAGCTAACTGCCCTAAAATATTTTTGACTTGAAAGAAGCCCACCACCCATAAATCCACGATAGTCAGCATCACCTATTTCAGATTGATTTGCATTAAAGAAACCATCACCAGACAAGCCTTGCGTTGATCTGATTGTGTTAGTAGTTGGATCGATAACTTGTATTTTTGCTAACTCTTCTTCTGTAGAAGTTAATGCTGTAAAGTCTTCAACGTTTCTTAAACGATCATCCATTCTTCTAATGTCAGCCATTTTATAACCACGCTTGTCGTAAGTATATGTTGCAACGTCATTTCTATTGAATGTAAATGGATTGAATGTTAGTTCGTGGAGAAGCATATTTTCTTGTGGTATCCCAGTTGGAAGACTAGGGGTGGTATTCGGTACGCCTTTATGATATTGTAAAGAACCATTGGGAGCTAATGAAATCACATCGATTCTAGGATTCCAGTATTGTGCAGTTCCAATAGTTACAGTATCACCATTTCTAGGCAACCTTTGAATTCTTGATACACCACCAGTAAACTTACCAGTTGATGGATTTTTCATTGGACGAATATCAATCACATCCGATAGTCTGTAGGTCTTACCAGTATTGGAGTAGAAATATGGAATCTGATCGTAAGTAATACCAACATACGATTGAGCATCAAAGTAACCAATCTGATTAGCTGGAACAGTATCATGTTCAAAGTAACGATACTCTGCCCAAACAGTACCAGCAGGTGCAGTGACACCAGACTTTAGTGTAGCTCTACCAGCATCATAATAGTTATCTCTTTGACCGTTGTCAAATCTATATTTGTATGTTATATCTTCCCCAGTTGCATCATCATAGATTGCGTTGAACTGGAAGATATCTGTTTTAGTAAATGTGACAACACCATTAACTGGTGTCAAGCTAGAGTCAACCTGCCATGTTCCATCTGATGGTGTCAGTGTTTTTTCAAGACGTTGACAAGAAGCTGATGGATATGTTTCGTATGCAAGAAGTGTAAATGCACCATCTGGTACACCAGTGATTGTCGCACTGTTTGATCCTGCACCACCTGCTGTTAAAGCGACTGGTGATGTCAATGCACCACTGCTATCTACAGAGTAGATCCACTCTTCCGTATCTGCAAATGTTGTTCCTGTTGTTGAAGTAACAGTAGTTGTTGCACCAGACTTAGTACCTGTGATTAGTTTCTGAACAACCATTGAAACTGTATCGGCAGAATATGCTCTTTGTTGCTTTAATGGAAATAGAAGATTGTTTTCGTCTTTATCGAACAATCCATACTCACCACTAACAGCTTTCAAGTTTGCATAGTTATCGCTGTCTATACCAAATGATCTGATCTCTGATACACTTTTCCCAGAATTCATCTGAACGTCAAATACATGAGTTCTGAAATCATCACCAAATTTATCTAAGTTTCTTACTTTTGCTTCACCAATAACAGTTCCGCTTGCCGCAATATTAACTTTGTCATATAGGTTTACATGTCCATATGAGTCAGCAAATCTACTGACTAAACCAAATGTGCTATCTTCAGATGATAGGAAATAGTTACCATATTTTGCAGCAATGATTTCTGATGAAACGGTATTTAAGTTTTGAGTGTTTGTTGCATCATTTGGTTTTCTTACTCTAAATGGTACATTATAATCTCTTTCGATTCTGTTACCATTAACAAATGCTGTACCACTAGAAATCTCCATTGAAAGGAAATTTGTTGACGCACTATCTTCATTAACTGTAAGATCAAACATCCCACCTTGCTTGTTCTCAATAAAGTCACCAGTAATACTTTCAGTTCTTGCAGAAACGATTTCGTTTATTCTACCAAGAGTTTTATCAGGAGTTTTAAGAACTGATACGGTTCCGTTTACAATTTTAAATACTTCGTAGAAAATATCATCAATATCTGTATCGGTTTTCTTTACTAGTTCAAGAGTAATCTTTAAGCGATCTGCACCAGGTGAAGTGAGGTTTGGAGTTGCACCTGAGTTATCATAAAGAGCAACATTATCACTTGCAGTAATGATTTGTTCTGTTACCTTAAATCCAACAATACCACTATAGGTATTACTTGTCGCATCTAAAACAAGTGTCTGTGCTTCAGTTGTTATTAAGTGACCTGCTGCATATGTGTCAAATGATGGGGTTTCAATCAAAGAAGACTTACCAACCGCATCGTTTGCATTCAAGATAGTTGCAGATCCTAAAGTCGTTGTGATACTTGTATTTTTAGTAAAGGTATATGGATCAGCAGGGTTTGTTGCAATTGCACTAGATGTTCCATCAGCTTTTGTCAACCTAACAATCAGAGTGCCTGGGGGAGTTTCTGTTGCTGTATTGTCAGGTAAGACTGCCTTGACTTGTGCAAAGATAATATTATTATAGTTAATCTCTGTTCCTTTTAGTGCAGTATAACCAGAAGGAAGTGCGGCAACTTTTATGTAAGTATATGACGTTGCATTTGTACCAGATGCTAGTGTACCTGAGTTATTAAAGATAGACCCTTCACTGACAACAAACTTAGCAAGTCTTTCAACTTCTTTTTGAATAATAGTTTGCATCTGCGTAAGTTCACGCGCTTGCAATGCTCTACCATTGTTGAAAAGGACACGATGAAAATGATCACTATCTCTATAGTCATCATTATACTGACTTAAAAATGTTGTACTTGATACGTTAGTCGCCATTGTATATCCTTAAAGTTTTATAACTAGTTTAATATCGTCTGTGCTTGCTGTGGTACGGGGCTGTGCCGCATCATTACTTACAAAGAAAACATCACCAGAAAATCTATCAACGTCTGGTTCTATGTTATGTAGCTCTACTGTTCTACTATAGGTTCCGACTGAAACGTTTTCACCTACTCTGAATGGAGTAAAGCCTGTGTACTCATCTTGGTGATACCAAACTGTCGAATCTTCAATGAAGTCAATCCATGCATCTGCATTACTATCACCAGACAGACGAATGTTGTCACTAAAATCATATGAACTTGGAATAGGTTCTGTTACTGTAAGTTTTCTTAGTGCTGTCCCTGCTGTACCTGTGAACTTAGTTCCTGCACTGTCAGTTGGGTTGCGCCACAATGCAACTTGTCTATAGTCTTGTCCACCAACAACCCAAGTTCCGTCAACGCTTCCTTCTGGTTTGATGTGGAACATGATTGAGGTAGCACGTAAATCTTCTCTTGCGTCTGCGCCAAGACCATCTTTATGTGCAAAAATAGGAACGATATCTGCACTGTCATTACCTGTCGCAGTAGACACTCTTACATTTGCATAGTCATAACCTGAACCCATAGCTGTAGCTAGTGGAGTATATCCTGATACACCAACATTAGCACTATCACCGACTTCAACAGCTTTGATAACACCACTACCGTCAACTACTACTCTTGCAGTAGCACCAGTACCATTACCAACGATAGTTAGAGTGTCACTTGAGTCATAGTTAAGACCGCCGTTTATAACTCTGTAACCAATAATCTGACCAGGAACTGCTGCATTTTGAATAGTATACTGACCAAAGTATGGATCAGTTGGAAGTGCTGAATCAACATACTTAACGGGCATAAAGTTAGATGTAACAAAGAAGTTTGTATCTGCTGTAGAAATAGTGTACATATATTTCCAAATGTAACCATCAGTTTCAATAGGAAGTGTTGTATCAGTATGGTCTGGTTTAACTGTAGAAACCTGAACATTACCTAAAGAGTCTTTACCACTTCTAATACAAACATAAACATTGTTGTCTGCTGTACGCACATAATATGGAGTTGCTGGATGCCCAACAACGTTATCATTATACTGTGCATATTGTGAGTTAGCAGTCCAATCATTAACAGGTATAACAAAAGAAAAGGCTTCAATGGCTTTTACAGACTGAACATTATATCTAAACTCTCTTTCTTCACGTTCATCTGGTAACGGTGAAGTTGCTGCATCTAAAGCACCAGTAGGATCCCATGTCTGAGATTTACCAACAGCGATATAATAGTTGTTATCTGAGTCACCTATTTTTGTACCAGTTGCTTCATCAAACAACTGTGTTAAAAATAATCTTTTAATCTTATCTGAAATTATAGCTGCCATTTTGTTTTCCTATGATATTGACGCTGTACCGCCAACTTTATACCAGTTAGAGCCATCAAAAATTAATGTAGCCGTTTGGTTAGCCGTGAAGTCAACTGTTGTGCCTTGTAAAAAGTTAGAAGGAGTTATTGTTTGTGTGCCTGAGTTTGTATCTCTGATTACGTGTAGAATAGTACCAGTAGTAACTGCATCATTAAGTGTAACTGTAGATCCAGTAGCACCAGCTAGTTTTACAATACTTCCTGTGATATCTGTACCCCCACTACCGATAGTAGCACCAGGAGCGACTGATTGTACGTCTGATGCATATTTACTAAGCTTAACTGCTTTATTACCTTTGGCATCAATATCTATACCAACATTTGTACTACCGCCAACTGCTGAGATTGTCACATCAGAGGATGCAGAGTTTTGTACTCGTATTCTATTGTAAGTGCTGCCATAGCTTGTTGCTGTTATAGAGATAACAGGGTTGCCAGAAGAGTCTGCAATATAATCTTCTACACTAGGTCTTTGGACACTTGGTGTTGTTAGTGTTTTATTTGTAAGTGTTGCAGTAGCTGCATTTAAAACGAGTGTGTCACTGTCTGACAATCCAGGAACATTAATGTTATGATTGCCTGTAAGAGCACCTGTAACTATTGTATAACTGTGACTAGAATCGTTATCAAGTAGCTTAACGCCAGAGAATGTGCCAAAATCGATATTGGGTGAAGTAAGGGTTTTGTTTGTAAGAGTTTGTGTTGCAGCATCAACTACAATGTTTCCTGCAGTAGCTGGAAAATCAATACTGATTTCAGAAGCTGGATCTGCTGCACCAATCTTAGTACGGAAACTTGTACCGATAATATCTAAACCACTATCTGTAAGTTGAGTTGAAGTACCACCCAAAGTGTCGCCACCAAGAGTTGTATATAACTCTGAAAAGTTAGCATTTATCTTGGTAGAAGCTTGGCGTAAAGTATCGCCAGTTTTGTCGTTAGCTACTGTACCAGTGTTGATTATTTGTCTAGCCATACCTAATCTCTTTGAGTTTATTTACATTATTTATACGTGTACGAATGGATAATGAGCAGAATCCGCTGAGTTCTCTGAATCAAATAGTGTTTGATATCTGTGCTCATCCATAGTGCTGAATGTAAGAACTGATGTTCCAGAATCTTGGTCCATAGTAATAATACCACCAGTATCTGAATCTGACATTCTGAATGAGTTTGGTGAGAGTGCTTCACGTAGCGTGACACTTGATACACTATCGAATGCTGAAAGAGCAACTGTATCGTAATGAAGATGTGCCTCAGTACGTAGCATACCAACACTGCCATCGCCTCTTTCAATAAGAGTGATATCTGCGCTTGGCATAACAGAAGCAATCTCTGTAGATGCAATCTCTGTTGAGAAGGTTGCGTCAACTGGTATACCAGCACCAGATTCTCTAACACTTTGAATCACATTACCGTTTACAAGTTCTAGAACAAGTTCCCCTGCAATGTGCGCACCCGCTGGATGAACAAAAAGTTTATAAGTTTCTAGCCAAGTACTGATAGGAATATCAGACTTGATAAGAACTGACATCACTTGATATCTTTCATCATCAGTAATATATCTCTGAGATTCTGGACCTAGTTTAGAAGCCTCAGTTTTTATCTGTTGTCCTGATGTGTTAATACTGTCAAGGTCATAATCAATATCAGGTCCTACTTTAAAAATATTATCTTTAGGATAAACAACTTGAGGGTCTGAACCATAGAACCCTCTAAAGAACTGTTCGATAGAATACTTTGTACCCTTTGATCGATACAAAAGATTACTAAACTTTATAGCTTCTCTTTTATTAACAAACCCACCAAAGTATGCTTGACCTAAAAGAAGTTCATCTTCAAGATACTGTAACAGTCCTGCTGAAACTTGAGTCGCATCTCTATTTTTATAAAGCTCATGTATCTGATTGGATGGATTACCTTCTTGTTCCATCCACTCATAATAAGCATCAAATAGTTTTATAAGATTTGGAAAATCTTCTGCAAAGTATTCTGGTAATGCGTTTTCAACTTCTGCATGATGCAGATTAAGCAACCGTCTGTTATTGTCAAGTAAAGTTTTATCTTTATGATGAGACATTAGTTATTAGCTTCTGTGATTACGGTTGTTGTTACTGAACGATCTGGATCAAACACAATTCTTTCATTTCTTGTAGGATCAATAACACTTTGGTTTGCAGGTACTGCTGATAGTTTGATTTCAGTAGCACCCCTTTGAATAGCAGTTGGATTGAAGAAGTTTATAGTAACTGTCCCTGCCACAGCATTAAAGCTTCCTACGTTGTCTGTCACCACTTGGTTACCAGCGGCTGTTACGATTTGTAGAACATTGCTACTTAGCTTGTTTTTAATGACACAGTTTTGTGTATTAAATGTAAACTCATTTGATGTGATAGTATATGTATCGTCATCAGGTGAAGCAATAGGAACAGGGAAAAGCAACTCTTGACTTGTATTGTTTTTTGCTCTTGCCAAAGTATCAACAATATATGTTGAGGTGTTTGCAGTCAAGTTATTATTGATCATATAGTTTGCTGCAGACAAGAATGCTCTTTCAGTTGTGTATGTAAGAATAGCATTTAGTTGATCGTTTGTAAGTGTCACATTCGCTAAGTTTCTAATGACTGTAACAAGAGCTGGTGCTGAAGGAACAAACCTTTGTTGCATTCTGACATCTGCCCTAGATGAAAGAACCGCAACATTAGATTCATCAATATCAGCTAGCATATTTGAACGTCTAAATGCTTGGTTAAACTTACCAGTGTTTGCTGTGAAGTAGCTTGATATTGCTGTATCGACATTAGATTTAATGGTGTTGATAGTTTCATCTGTAAGTTTAGGATTGAACTGGAAAAAAGTGTCTACTTCCACGAATGTTGTTACAGGATCAACAAACCTTAGATTAAACGACACAATCGATAGTTGCGCTGCCAAGTCTAGTATAGCATTCTTTGTAGCATTCTGTGTCGTAGTTGAAACTGTATCCTCAAAAAGAATAGATGTATATACCGCACCATACTCAGGCTTCAATGCATCCTGTCCACCCCACGATACGATATCATTAATGAGTGTAGAATAGTTTCTTAAGATAAGAGAGGAATAGTCGGCGGCTGTCACCATACGGTTTTGTGTTGCGTATTGGAACGGAGCATTTTGTCTGATAGATTCGATAGACTCTTTATCCTCACCACCAACTGAGTTTACCTTCGTAGTTACTGTTAGATCTTCACTGATCACACCAGATGTAAATGTATTTGCTGGTGTAAATGTTGTTGCGCCATTGGCAACTTCACCTTTTGTTGAAAGATATTGTACTTCAATTCTGTTACCCGCTGATGGGGCAATACCAAAGGTAGTACCGTCACCAAAAGACAGTTCAAAGTAACCGTTAGGAGCTTCTTTCAAAATGTAAACTGTTGAGTTCGCATTGATTGTAGAGGCGTTCAAAATGTTTTGATATGTGGTTGATGTTGATGAAGTAGCACTTTCAAAAACTTTTACTGTAACTGTATCAGCATCTATAGTCGTATCTGGAATAACATAAACTGGATTGTCTTCATACTCACCGACTAGGAAAGTCTTGGATCTCAAAGTACCTTCGTAAATAGGTATTTGATTTGTACCGTTTGTAAGTTGGAACTCATAAAAGCCACTGCCATTGTCTGTTGCAGTATAAGCTTCTACTGTCTGAAATGTATAAGCAACATCATCAACTGTTGTGGTAAACTTAGTGTAAGCTGGAAGCGTTACATTAGCACTTCTCCCTGACGCTGATGAGTTAAATGTAATCCTGACTTTAGCTTGTGATGCAGTGTCAGTATCAGGCACATACCCAATGCCCTCTGCTAGTGATACTGCAGATGATCTTAACTGTGCAGTTGGAAGATAAGACTCATTAAGAGCAAAGTTCGCAATAAGAGCATTGATGTGAGTGTTGTATGCTAGCACATCTAAAATATTAGATAACCCAGACGCTTCAAAGTTATAGTCTCTGAACTGTTCTTGATTTGCCAAGTAAGTTTTTAAGTTACTTTTAATATTATCGAAATCTAAAGCTGTTGATCTTATTGTTGTTGCCATCTTATCTCAACCTTGATATTGTTGTTGTAAAGGTTACGAGTTCTTCTGTGTTCACAACCTGATACTCTATTTTTACTCTTATTGAGTTTCCTTCAGGGTCTACACTTACATCTAAGTTTCGTACACTTGCTCTTGGTTCATAAGAACTAATAGCTCTCATGATTGTTTCCGCTAACTCTTCTTCACTGTCATCGTCCACTAGCTCAAATAACATAGCCCTTACATTACCACCAAAGAATGGTTGAAAAGGTTTTTCGAAATGGTTAGTCTGTATTAAGTTTTTCAAAGACTGAGTAACGGCTGCTGCATCACGCTTGACATATATTTCACCATTTGGCTTGGCGGTAAAAGATAAGTCAATATCACGATACAAACGAGTACGACTAGTAATAATAGTACTAGTGTTCTGCGTTCCGTCCTGTTTAGATAATACTCTAGTCGTAGCCATCGTTACTCTCTTTTTACATTATTTATAATGATTATCATCAAACATTATCTGAAACCCACTTAAACCAATAACCAGTTGCTCTACCCGCAAAGGTTGTGTTGTTATAATCCCAGAACCGCTTACGTCCAAGATCTAAGTGTAGGATAGTTCTGCCAAATCCGAAACCAGTAAATCCAGCTTCTTGTGCGGCTTTTACAAGTCTTGTCTTGTCAGCGTTAGACATATTCACTGTACTAATATCAATAGCTTGTCCAGTCCAATGTTGTGAAGTGCCGCCTCTGCTTGGTGGTGTTCTAGAAGTTTTAGGTTTTCTCAATGGTAATGCATCATTGATTAATAGTTTTCCACCAAACTTTTGCTGTAAGATTTTATAGTTTGTATTTAAAAGCAGTGTCATATTTTTCTCTGCTTCTTTAGTTACTTCTGGGTGTGTTGTACCTTTTATTTTTATATCTGGTTGATATGAATACTTGCTACCATCAGGGTAAGTGTAAACCAAAGTATTTAAGTTGATACCATATTCACCACCATCAGATAGCACAATACCATCTGGATCAGAAGGAATATCTATTTTCTCAGGTAGAACTTCAACTAGTTCTCCTTGAGATAGTCTATTGCCATTAAATTCAGTATAAACTTCTCTTTTAAAAGTACCTTTGAAGCTATCATCTATCTCAGGCATTGTTATAATGATTCTGCCAGTAAGTATAGGATTATCGTTTACACAATCATTAGTATCGTAAGATAAAATAAGTTCTTCAAAGTATGCGTTATCTTTAAGATAAACTGCGATATCAAATAGTTTAGTGTTGTTAGATTTACCCTCTGAGTCCACAGCTTTGTAGACTACTGCTCTACCTTTTGATTTTAAATCATTAATGCTTCCGCTAGTAATAGTTTCGCCTTTGCCAGGACGGTAAAGTCCTTCAGTCACTTCTAATGCAACACCCTCAAACTCAGATTGATTTCTTGTTATTCTATTTAAAATCAAAGTCTGCAAGTAAAGATGTTTTAGTATTTGTCTTTTCTTTTCTTCATCTCTAATATATTGAATATTAGCTGGATCATCAGTTCCTAAAAACTTTGACACAGAAATGTTTTGTGATAGCTTTGTCTTAGCAGTTATTGTAGTAATAGCATCTCTACCTAAGTTCATAGGATTGTATAGAGGATCAGGGACAAACTGTTTCACAGCATTTCTTGTAACATGAACAACATCATTTGTAGAACTTATTGCATCAGAAAAACGTTTAGCACGAAGAGTTGTGGACTGTCCGTCAATAAGTCTACCAACACCTCTTGGATTTGGGTTGTTAAAGTTACGACAAAGCTTTCCTTCCTCTATAAGTGATCCTACAAGCTTTTGATTATTTCTGTTGGCAGGGTCTCTTAGCTTAGATCTGATTTGTTGTGTAGACAATGACTGTGCTGAAATACCATCATATCTGGATGACTTATCAATAAAATCTCTGATATAGTTACCGATATCAATCTTTACTTTACGAATACCACCAGCAGCTTTAGTCAAATAATCACTAACTTTACTTGTTGTAGGTTCTACAAAGCTAGGCGCACCAGGATCTGATGGATATGATGCGGTTCCACTGGATCCAGTAGCACCAGCAGTATCTGCACCCGTTGCTTTGTCTGCAAGTCCTGCAAACTTTGCTTTACCTATTAAGTTTCCATAGAAAGTTGGTGCCTCTACACTTCCTTCAAAAGATGCCTCTTGTCCTTTGATGTGAACGCTATCGCCACCTATTACTCCATTACCACCTTGTATAGTCATATTATTAGCCGAAGCAGTTACATTATCTGATGCTATATTAACATAATCTTCTGATGTAACATTCATTTCACCACTTGCATAAAAACCGACATTACCGTTAATATTATAATCCATATTCCCTTTAACATTATGTTGCTGCCCTCCCAATATAGTATCAGTCACTTGTCCTGTAATAATGTTGGTTACATTTTCAGCGACTGTGGTGGTGATACCTTTATACACTTCTTTGGTTTCAGATCCACCTATAAATTCATTTTTATTATTTTTTACATTGACATTGTACTCATTACACTCTATATTAAATTCACCCTTTACCTTCATATCAAGATTTCCTTGATATTCGAGTTTAGCATCGCCAACAATAGTGATGTGCTGATCTCCACCAGTACATTCTATTCTATTTTTAAGAGCACTGATATAAACACTTCCATCCACAGCTAACTCAATACCTGCACCATCTGCATGTTTGATTAACATACGCTCATTACCTGGGGTATCATCAATCTCTATTGTGTGACCAGTGATAGATCGTGACACTTGGTTGTAAGGGTAAACAGAACTTATACGATCACGAGGTATTAGCTCGTTTCTACCTTCAGAGTATCCTGCCCACTTAAGTCTGTTTACACCTTCACCCTTAGATTGAATATTGGTATTCGATCTATTCACGTGTTCTGCAGTAGGAAACTGACCAGTTGGATCTTCAGGTTTATTAGAAACAGCTTGTGCTGCAAGTTTTTCTAAATCTTCATCTGTAAAAGTTGTCATTTTGACCTCAGGTTAGATTGTAGTTTGCTAGTTGTCCACTAGTCAAAGGTGCTGTAGTTTTTGGGTTATAGCTATTCAAGTTTGATTTACCAAGTTTAGCCTTAACAAACTTAGGAACATCTAATGCGTTAGTTCCAACTTCTTTGGACCATCCAACATCATGTGCACTGAAAACTTGTAAGCCTGGTTTGGCTTCTAGTATACGATCAATCAGTTCTATAAGAAGAGCTTGTTGGCGTGGAGCAAACTTATGATTTCTGTTTTTCTCATCAATGTTAACTCCAATAACAATACTTCTTTGGTAGTGGTCATTTGTAACCATTCCATCTACATTTTTCATTTCGATTTCTAATGGTCTACCTCTATAGAGAATAGCATCATATCCAATATAAAAATGATTATTAAATCCTATATTATATTTTTCACCAATGAGTTCGTGTAGCTGTTGAATGCTCACTCTAGGAACTGGTATAAAGTTTACAATGATTTCAGTCACATCTCTTTGCATAAATCCAACTTCTGCTGTTACCGAATTTGGAAGTACATTAGTGAAATAATCATCATTTGTAAGATCTTCTCTCCATTTATTTACAAAGGCATCTGTTCTTTGAACTGATAGATTTTGAGGTGACTTAGAATCTGTTATGACAGTGCTTGCTTTATTGTTGATTTGAGATAAAACCGACTGTAGGTCAATCAAGTCTCTATCTGAATATTTGGCAAGAATAAGTGCAGCTTGTTCTATTTTACCAATGCTTACAAGAGAAACAATCTGTTTAAAATCTGTGGGTGAGATTGGTCTATTTGTAACTGTACTCAATAGATTGAAAGAAGTTGAAAAAGATTGTTCGACTGTATTTTCTATTAAAGATAAAAATCCTTTGTTAGATTGTTCTAAAGATGCTGTGACGTTTAACGCTAGTGCAGACAAAGTATTATTCAACTGATTTGTTGCAGATATAAAGTCTGGAAATATATTACCGACAATGTTTTGAATAACATCTTCTACAATATCTTCAACAGCTTCATCACCGCCAGATGACACGTAAACATTCTGTCTTACCACATTTGCCACTTCGTTGCCAGAAAGGTTTGTTGTCGTTTTTAAAGCTGCTGCGAGTGCTTCAGGAAACCCAGACGAAATAACAACATCTAGAAATCCATTTGCTGCCAAAGATGCTTTACCTACTATTGTTTCTAAATCAGATTGACTAGCCCCAACCGCTTTCTGAAGTTGTGCTCTTGCTGCACTTACATCTAGTTGTGCTATAGTAACATTGTCTACTGTTTTTGGAACAGACCCTTCAACATTAGACAAGTAGTCTGTTAGGTTACTAGCGACTTGTTTGAAGCCGCCTACGACTTCACCATTTTCTTTGAAGATAGTAGAGTTAGCAACTTCGAAGTTTTCTTTGATCTGATCAACTTCTTTTCCAACTTGATATGTGTTTAGAGATTTTTGGAATTCGTTAAGAACTCCAGTCAAGGTTTCTCTTACTGTACTCATCACCCTGCTCCCGAACTAATAACATATGCTGCTGTTATTCTTTTAGACTCTTGATATGCAGACCACGCAAACTCTGCTTTCTCTTGTCTTACTAAAAGTTCTCCAGGAATGTCTTCTGGAACTTCATAATACTTTAAGAAATGTAATGTAGCGTTTGTAATATCATCCTGTTTAGAAAATGGTGCATCAACTTTATATTCGAATGGAATAGTCTTGTCAGACAAAGTATTCCAAACACCATGTGCTCTACTCGTTTTCATATCATAAACTAAAAAGTTAAGCTGCAAGAAAAAGTCTGTATAATCTTTTCTGTTATCTCTTGCGTATACTTTCAAGTCTCTAAGCCTATTACCAGCAGCAGGGCGTGGATTCCATTGAGCAATACCTTCTTCACCATCTTTACCTATCTTACCTTCAGGTAATATGTTAGACTCTCTGATAAGATTGCCAACAATACCAGCCGCAGCTTTTTCATCTTCAATACCATTATCTATTAAAAACTTCATAGCGATTATAGTTCTTGCTTCTAGTCCTTTAGCCTCATCTCTAGTATCTTCTTGGTCCCACAAGTTTTCTAAACTAGGATCTAGATATATTCCTTCAATGATCCTATTTGTGTCAACACCTCTACCAGTAGCTTGTATCTTTTTATTTTGCTCTGAACTAAGTTCTTCTATGTGATTTAGACTTCCCAAAACAATAGGAACTTGAGATACTTTACCATCTAAAAATATACCAAATACAAATGCGCTATTCACAATCTGTGGTATTTTACCAATGCCTGATACTCCACCCTCTGTTGTTGGTAAAACACATTTAGCCCAAGGCAAGTCATCGAATGGAATACTTTCAGAATGTAATCCTATGATTCTGATCTTCACACGCCCTTCGCCAGAGTCTTCCCAGTCAACAACTCTTGCCAAAAACCATCTTGTTTGATCGCCATAAAAACTCATTACTCAATCCTCTTACGATCAGCTATTCTACCAACTCTCATAGAAACAACATGAGTGTTATCAACAAAATCAAAAATATGTCTCTTAGATAAAATCACATGATCTCCAGATTTTCTGTCATCTGTAACTGAACTCATATTATCAGTAATACCTTCTTTTAATATTTTGATATCGATTTGACTTCCTACTGATCTGTTGATATTTTTTACAGCAAACAAATATCCAGGAATTTGAATTTTATAACTATTGTTCGCCAAATACTTCATAAAGTTGCTTTTTAAAATAAGATTTTTTGTAGCGTTTATATTTGGAAGTAGCCCTTTTTTACCATCTATGTAAGGTTGTGCTGGCAAGGCAGTGTACACATTACTTTCATAATCGTTTATTGTTTTTTCTGGTTTATCATCAACTCTAAACTTATCGTCAATAGGAAACTCATATTCATTAAACACTGGTATCGCTTCAAATATATTCTTAAACTCTTTTGTCATATCAAGGTGTTTAGGTATTCTTTTTCCACTACCTGTATCTAGAATATCTATAAAAGACCCATAGCCCCCCATTTTAGCCATACTCAAACTATTGTTCATGTACGTAGAGTTTACTGCTGATATGGACAACGCTTGTTCTTCAAAGCTAGTGTTTCTGTTTATATTTGCTTGAGAATATGTGAACGGATTGTCTTTATTAAAAGATGGCGTTTGAAGTATAGTTTCTAAGTCTGTTAATACTAAGTCATTTGAAAATAAAGTAGAATAGAAAAAGTATGGCATACCATTATCAGTACTAGTGTGATTCATAATAGTAGATATTGCTTCGTATGCAGTTTGCCAAGTAACAAGATATCTGATAGGATCTTGGTAACTTTCTTTCGTTCTCTG
>Ga0255759_10001814_pt1 | contig 19151 bp, 17 predicted proteins | sample 101ome_20_FD_179959 | JGI IMG/M metagenome (GOLD analysis project Ga0255759, IMG submission 179959) | Coastal salt marsh microbial communities from the Groves Creek Marsh, Skidaway Island, Georgia - 101404AT metaG (version 2) | ecosystem: Environmental > Aquatic > Marine > Intertidal zone >...
AAGTTATAATCGATACGACAACCACGACCCAACAAGATGTTGAAAACAATACGATCCGTGGTAAGATCTTCCTCCAGCCGACTCGCTCTATTGAGTTCATCTCTCTTGACTTCGTCGTGACAAATGCTGGTGCGGAAATCTAAATAAACTATAGTTATTAAATGAATACAATTTTTCAGGAGAATTAAAATGGCAGAAACTTTATCAGTACAGGACATGTTGCCAAACAAGTTTGAACCAAAGCGTAAAAATCGTTGGATCTTTGCGCTTGAGGGAATCGACTCTTTCTTAATCAAGACCGCTGCTCGCCCGAGTATCTCGATCGAAGAACAAACAATCTCATACATGAACTCTAAGCGTTATGTTGCGGGACTTGCTTCTTTCGAAACTCTTGCAGTCACACTTCACGATCCTATCGCACCTTCTGGTGCACAACAGGTGATGGAATGGGTACGTACTCACTTCGAATCTGTATCAGGTCGTGCAGGATATGCTGACTTCTACAAGCGCGATTGCCAATTGAAGCTGGTCGACCCTGTCGGTACAGTTATCGAATTGTGGGACATCAAAGGCGCTTTCTTGACGAACGCTGGATTCGGTGATGTTTCATACGAAGACGGTGCTCCAATGGAGATCTCACTCACTCTTCGTTTCGACAACTGCGTACTTCAATACTAATACAAGCATTCTTTGTTCGCAAAAGGCGCAGAATCTTCCGAGATTCTGCGTTTCATTTATTTGTATCGGGTATAATTAACCCTGATTGTTCACATATTACGTAAAGGAGTGATGACATGAAAATAAGAGAAAGTAAATTAAGAAAGATGATTCGAAACGTGCTCGTCGAAAGCATGGGGCCCAAAACAGTGGAAGAAATTATCTCACAGTACGAAGCTCAAGCTGCACAATTTGGCCCGATGGCTGCACGATTCATGCGTGGCCCTCGAGAAGACTTTGAAAGATGGGCAGCGGGTGAATGTCATCCCACAGATTCGCCAGATATGGGAGGAATTGGTCCAGAATTAGGCGCACAATATGCTGGCTGGACTCCAGATGATTTTCAAGCAGTTCTTGATTCAGGTTGTTTTGGATAAGATTGTACAAAGCCGACACACACGATAAAATACAGTTAAGTTTAGTTAAAAAATAGTTTTGTTATGGAGACAATATGAGCAAACGTAAAAACAATGACGTATTGACCGGCGGAGATGCACCCGAAGGTTCAATGGCACAAGGATGGACTGGTCAAAGAGGCGATGTGCTTCGTGATGAGTTCGGTTTAGAAATTCCTGTAGAGAATATCCCGCTTCCATCGAAAGGAACGGTATATCCACCCGAACATCCTCTACATTTGCAAGAAACCGTACAGATTCGTGCGATGACTGCAAGAGAAGAAGATATTTTGACGTCAAAAGCGTTGATTAAGAAAGGAACTGTTATCACTGAGTTGATTCGTTCTTGTTTGATCGACAAAAGAATCGATCCTAACGATATGATCCTCGGTGATCGCAATGCTGTGATGGTTGCACTACGTATCACAGGCTACGGAGCAGACTACAACATCGAAGTTGGATGTCCATCTTGTGGAGAAAGATCAAAACAAGGGTTTAATTTGGCTGAGCTTCCAATCAAAGGTCTTGCCGAACAACCTATCGCGACCGGTTCGAACGTATTCGAAGCAAAAATGCCGAAAGTGAGAGAAACTGATCCGGATTTAACTATCAGATACCGCCACATGAACGGTCATGACGAAGCTGAGATCACTGCGATCAACGAAAGAAAAAAGAAACAAGGTTTTCAAGCTGACAACTTGATCACAACTCGTTACAGACAACAGATTGTCGCAGTGAACGACATCACTGATAAGACAAAGATTCAGATGTTTGTTCAGAAGATGCCTACACGCTACTCTTTGGCTCTTCGTAAGTCTATGGATGCTAACGAACCCGGCATCGAAATGAAGCAAGACATCCGTTGCCCTCATTGCGGTGAGGAGTCGGAGGTCTCCATGCCGCTTGGGGCGTCATTTTTTTGGCCTGACGCCGAGTGATAAGAACATCTTCTTGGACCAGATCTTCTTGATGATGTATTACATGGGTTTCACGTACGTAGAATGCTATAACATACCAATATGGCAACGACGTTGGTTTATTCAACGAATGAATGACGAAATTAAACGTACACAAGATGCCCAAGGTAACGCACAGCCAACAAGAGCTGCACATCAGAACACGCCTGATGCGAGAGCTATGATGGGAAGATATAGAAGTATGGTTCCAGCGAACTTAAGAAGATTCACATAGGAGTTAGATCATGAGCGAATCACAGATTTTAGATTTTTTAGATAGAGCGTTCCAAGCGGGGTGTTTTCCAGAAGTCTTGAAAATGATTCGAGCAGGATCTACTCCTGTTTTAATTGAGAAAGTTATCGAAAAGTGTACGCAGAGAGCGAGAGACTTTGATTTTGATTGGGATGGATTATTCGGAAGTGATTGATATAAACGAAGCTAACGTTGGAGATTGTATATACGCTCTTCTAACAGTGCAGAATACTCCGGTGTTCTGTGAGATCACAAGGATCCTAGAAAAAGAAAATGCAGTCGAGGTCTTCACTGATCTTTGGGGTAATCGCACGGTGATGGCACCAAATGCCTACTGGGAAGAAAAAGCTGCTAAGAAAGGTAAGATCGTAAAGATCGAACATAATTACAGACAGTGGGCAAAGGAGTACTATAACGATGAAGAAACAGAGACTGATAATCGAATCGATACGATACATCACGGGCAATCAGAAGTCAGTGAAGATCAAAGGAAAGTTGACAGAGATGACAGCGTTCCGAAACGTACTAAACGCAAGCAAAAAGTTGTACGAAAATCTACAACGAAAAAACGTAAGTCTACAAGAAATCGAAAGACTCGTAGCAAAAAAGAATAAGGCTGCTCAACGGTTCAAGAAAATCACTGGACAAACTTGGCCCCTCTAATCGTAGTTTCCTTTACGATTTTCTTTCCTAGCGGATAATTAATTTCGTTAGGAATTTTTTTATTTGGAGTTAGTTCGTGGCAGGCGAAGGGATGAATACACCAGATCAGTTGGATATCGTCCAACAGATGAACAAGTTGTTGCAAGAACAAAATAAGATCTTGTCACAACTCGCTGGTGCTATGGGCCAGCAAGCACAAGCTGCGCAACAAGCGACCGAAGGTAACAACAAAGTTGCAGATAGTGCTAAGACTGCAGCTGATCAGACAAAAGAATTGACAGAGGCGATGAAGGAGAACACCGGTGGAGCCTCCGCATTAGGCGATGCATTAGGAGTTCAGGCTGGCAAAGCAAAAGAAGCTGAAACAACACAGAAAAAATTGGGAGACACGGTTGGTAAATCGGTCGCTGTGATGGGAGCTTTATCGGCTGCAGTTGCTGGTGTTGCGAATGCGTTTGAAGCTGCGAACGGCGCGTTTAACTTATTCACTGGAGTATTCTCATCGGGGTTGGGTATTCTTAAAGGTGGCATCGGGATAATCGGTGGTTTCTTCTCTGGTCTTATGTCTACCGCAGCTGACTATGCGAATCAGGCGAGTCAAGCGTGGCATCAGGCAAACGAATCGATACGTAAAGATATTGGTGACATTCATTCAGACCAAGGAAAATTCGTAAAAGACCTGATGGGCAATTTGGATAGTGCGAAGAGTGCGTTAGCAGCATCGGGTACATCTTTAAGAAGCACGATAGGCCAGAGCCATGAGGTTCTAAAAGAATTACACGCAATGGCAATGGATTTCGGTGATTCGATGGTTGCGATGCAAGATCAGATCAATGGTGCTACCTCGGAAATGCTTCTCATGCGTAAAGGCATGAATATGTCGGGTGAAGCGTTCAAACAGATGGCTTCTGCAGCGAATGCATCTGGTGGGACAATGCAAGAAGCGTTGACGGAAACAATGGTCGCATCATCGCATCTATCTAAGACTTTCGGCGTAGACGTTAAAGTCATCGGAAAGAACATAGACAAGATGGCAAAAGATGTAGGATCGTTTGGTTCGTTGGCTCCAAAACAATTAGCAGCTGTTGCAACTTATGCGTCCAAGCTCGGTGTGAGTATCGAATCATTAAAAGGTACAATGACAGCGTTTGATACATTTGAATCAGCTGCACAAAACGCAGGAAAGCTGGCTGAGGCCTTTGGAATGAACATTGATGCGATGGCCATGATGAACGAAGAGAATCCAGCAAAGAGAATGGACATGCTTCGAGAATCATTCGAGGCTACCGGGAAATCAGTCGCGGATCTTTCCCGACATGAATTAAAGATGTTGTCTGATTCTATGGGCGGTATGCCCGTGGATGAACTGAAGAACGCACTTTCTATGTCGACAGATGAAATGGGCTTTGGAGACTTCGAAGATGCCGCTGAAGAAGCTGCACAGAAGATCACCCCTGAAGAAGCGATGGCTGACGTAGCTGATTCGATGGATAGATTGGCTGCGAAACTAGATAAATTAACGGGTGGTCCGTTGTCTAACTTTATCGCTGGGTTCATGAAAGTCCTTAATAGATCTCCGGAAATGCGAGAACTCCTTACACTTGTAGGCAAATGGCTCAAAGAGTTCTTCAAGGCAGGAGAAGCAGTGGGACACATGTTCTTAGAATTCATTAGAGGTCCAGGCTCCGGGATGTTCGATACTTTGAAGAGCATCTTCGACATCAAACGTATCCAAGCGTTTCTTGGTGTGGTCAAAGAAGCATTCAGCGAGTTCTTCGCACTTCTTAAAACTGATCCCAAACAAGCGGTAGAAAATCTATTCGATAAGATATTCGGTGCCTTCGAGGATTGGTTCAGCAGTGGACCATCCACATCGAATCTTGCGACAATGCTAGGAAAGCTTATAGAAAATGCTCTACTAATTGTCGCTGGTCTCGCTCCAAAAATTATTAAGACAGCTGCAAAATATATCACGCAGTTTGCGCAGGCTCTTGGTGATTTCTTAAACGGAGATAACGATACCGCAAATGCTATTGGTGGTGGTATCGGTGGTGCATTCATGCTGGCGTTTGATTCGATAAAAGATGCATTGATCAATGATCTGCTTCCTTCGTTGTTAGATCTCTTCGGAACTCTATTCGCAAAGTTCGGCCCTCCGATCATGGCGATATTGACCGTTGTTTGGACAGCTATCTTCGTTAAGTCTGTTGTAAGTGCGGCAATGGCTGCAGCAGCGGGTGCAGCGTTACAAGCAGGTATCAAGTTCTTAGGCGATAAGATCCTAGGAATGATGTCTGCAGCGGGTGGCGGTGAAAAAGTAGACAAAGCCCAAGCACAAAAAGCGGCGGCCATCACGGAAGGAATCGCAGAAAGTATGGAATCTGTCTTGAAAGCGTTCAGGAAAATCAAGAAAAGCGATATTAAGAAAGCAGGTGAGATCTTATTGCAGATGGCTATTCACATGGTCAAGGGAATGATCGCGTTGGCCGCTGGAATGGTTGTTGTGAGTGCGATTTTATCTGTTGTGCCGTTTATGGCGCTCATCAAAGGGATTCTAGGCCTTACAGCCGCTACGATGAACTCGGTGATGATGGTAGGTGCAGCATTTGCTTTCGATAAAGCTGCGAAAGCAATGGGTGGTCCGGGCAAAGTGAGCATGGCCCTCATTAAACTAGCAGCCATTATGACCGTAGGTGGCGTTGCAATGGCCATTGCGGGTGCCATCTTTGGTGCAGCTTGGTCGATGGTGCCGATGGGTCCACTTCTGCTTGGTGTGCTAGCGATGAATGCGTTGATAATAGGTTCTATTCCAATGCTTCTTGCTGCAGCAGTCCTAGGACTCGCACTTACAGGGCCGCAACTAGGTGCATTGTTCGCAGGTATCGGTTATTTGGCTCTTGTGTTGGTGGCTGCCGCGGCAATGGCGATCCCTGCGATGGTATTTGCATTTGCATGGAGTAAAATCGACATCATGGGGATTCTGAAAGGAGTGACTGCGCTGAACATGTTAGTGATCGGTGTAGTTCCTATGATTCTCGTGGCAGTCGGCCTAGGTGCCTTACTGATTTGGGCACTTGCGCCTACTATCGTTGGGTTGGTGGCACTCGGAGTCTTGATGTCACAGATGCATAATGTGACACCATTGTTCAAGAATGGTGCAGATTCTTTGGTCAAAGATCTAGGCAGCGTGAATATAGCCAAGTTCACTAAGTCTATTTCTATTCTATCTTCGTTGGCCCTTGTGGCTCCTCTTATGGTCGCAGCTGGACTGGTGATGTTCGCACTTTCCGGTGGTATGGTCTTTGCGTTAGTTGGTTTGTATAACATGGGTGGATTCATCGAAGGCGCCAGTTCAATGATTGCAGATGCGATTCAATCTCTTACTCAGATTACAATAAGTGATCCGAAGAAAACTGAAGGCGTCCTAAACGTGGTTACAAAAGTGATCGAAGCTGTTTCGAAACTAGCATCTCTTGGGATGCAAGCGATGGGGATGGCAATCGCTGGTGGGGTGATTGGTTTCTTCAGTGGCTCAAGCCCTGCCGACATGATGAAATCAATGTCTAATTTTGTTTTGGACATCTTGGGAGAATCGGGCGGCGGAGGAATCATCGGTGCAGTCGAAATCATGGTCGGGTTGGCAGGCAAGTTTGATCAAAATGCTCTTAAAGGTGCAGAAGCACTCGCAGGTATCATCGCAGCGATCGCACAATTGGCTGGGGCGTTAATTGAACCTCTTACTGCTATGTCTGCGAATGCAGGGAACTGGTACGGAGGCGGCAAAGCTGAAGATATGAAGGCGATGGTGTCAGCTGTGGGTGAAGGAGTAGGCGATATTCTCAAAGCATTAAAAGAACATTTAATTGGCCCGGATGGCTTGATTGAATCACTTCTTGGCGTGTTTAATTCTCCTGCATTGCAAAAAGAAAAACCAGAAACACTGAAGGCCAGAGCAGATACGTTAAAATCGTTATTTGAAGCAGTTCTTGCAATCGTAAATGCTGTTAGCGAAATGCAAAAGTTTGAAAAAGAAGGCAATTGGTTAGGCAATGGCGCAGAGTCTGCAAAAGATGTAATTACAGATATGCTCAAGACAGCCACAGAAATTATCGGTGGAACCGAAATGAGTAATCTAGTGGATAAATCAATCGCATTGATGGCCAAGATCGGTGACCCAGAAGGAATAAAGGCACAAGCGGAAGCTATGCGCGGTGTGGTTGGTGGTGTCGTTGAAATCGTAAAAGCAATGGGAGACTTAGGGAAATACTTAAGTGATGGGGGCGCCCAGGGATTGTTTGATCTCAAGTTCTATCTAGAAGACATGGAAAAGCAAGAATACCTTCCATCGATGGTGATCAACAAAATCGTGGATGAATCTGTAAAGATTTCTGCGGCCTTGAATAAAATGAAAGTCGACTTTGGCAAAGCAGACATCAAACAAATGAAAGACGGCATCCTCGGATTCGAAGGTGAACACAAAGTCGTGATCGCTCCAGAGGCTGTCAATCTCACAGTCAAACTTAACGTTGTGATGAGTGCAGAAGATGTGGCCGTTGCAATCGTAAAAGGAACGAAAACAAAATACGACGGATTCTTCCAGACTACGCAACAAGTCGATTCGTCAGATCTAGATCTAGCCCCGAGTTAATAACATGAGTTTATTCTTAAAACAACTACGAGAGACCGGATTTATCCAGCACCTCAGATCACAAATGAAACAAGAAGATCTCGAAGCTTTCGACGAGATGGTAAAAGAAAAAATGAAAGAATACGATGAATTGTGGTTGAAAATAGAACCTACGATTACAAACATTAATAGGAGAGCTCAAGATGCCGGATCCAACGAACCCGAATCCAAATCCGAATCAGGATTCGACGACCAGCCAGACAACGGACAATCCTAATTCGTGGGCTTCGCCTAAAGACGGAGATGGCGATGGTTTCGTCAAGTTTCGTCAAGATGATATTCATCCTGAACGTAAGATACGTTTAGGGCAATATCTTTCTGATCATACCTCAGGTAACCTTGCTGGTCCCGACAATGATAACAGTAATCCGAACTCTTCGCATTTCCCGATCAACGATCCAGATCCAAGTGAATACTCTCCATTTATCAACACGGGACACTCGTATACAGAGATGTTAGAAACTGTCGCAGAACAGTACTTCGAAAACTTGTCGAGTCAGACTTCGTTTATTCCTTCGGTGGGCGCGCATGAGGGGGGTGCACTTGAAGGACCGATCAGATTTCAAGATGGCCACAATGTCTTAAAAGAAGCCGAAGGAATCGTAGAAGCTCATTTGGAAGATTCTCTGACAAATACCAGTTCTAGATGGAACGGGATTGGCGTACAAAGATTCGATCCGAATCAAAACCCGAATAGATACCAAGTCCAACGTGCTGGTCCTCATTTAGATTCTACTCCACTGGACCAAACGATGGGATCGAGGTTCAGATCATTTGAACATTTGAATGGTCAATCAAACTTTCAAACTCTTTCAAACACTTCGTTTTGGGACGAATACTTTACCGATATGTCAAAAGTCGGCGCTAGGATAACGATGGCAGCATCCGGATTTAAGGATCCAGCACAGGCGGCTGACTTGGGGAATAGAGGATCTGTCACGGGTGGTGGTGGTCTTGCGGGGCATCCAGAAAGTCTAGATGCTTTGCAAGGGAACTATCGACGAGTCCCCCTTTCCGGCTTGCAAGCTGGCAACACATTCGACGAAAACGAAGGATTTTCAGATCTAGAAACATCTGAAGCAAGAACTCTTAATGGCCAAAGCTGGGGTCAACTTTATTCATGGGCATCTCCTTACGACAAAGCAGACTTTTTAGATGGTCGAGGTCTCGCAGTTGCTGGACAGCTTTTGGAGATATGGGCTATGGTACAAATACGAGTACTCGTGATCACCAGTATCTTTCAAGCTGCATCGATGCTTCTATCGGTTCTTCAAACGCCTCCTGTGTTTGGAGCAAAAGATCCTTTGAAGATCCCTTGGAATCGAAACTATTATCCACCTGATGTGCAAGAGCAGCCGGGTACAGCGTTTAGAAAAGGTGAATCTGGCTTTAATCATTCTCCGTTCGATATGATCGACAGAGCAATGGAAGAAATAAATGAACTCAGTGCAAATATCGATAACTACGCAGGCTTTCTTGTTCCTCAGTTAGCGGGTGGAGCAGTGAATCAGGCGAGTAAGATTTTGGAAGAAGAGTATCTTAACTTCACAAAATCTGTTTTAAGAGAAGTGAACATCTACGTACCCAGACATACTCTTTCGACATCGGCAAACGTTTCTGGTTACAACGACGAAGGAGGATTGTTGAATCTTCTTTTGAAGACTGCAGATGTGGCCACAGCATACAATAGAGCGACTGCAGCGGGCCTTGGGAGTCTATCCATGCATATTATCGGTGGTGACTACGGGCAGTCTCTAGGGTTCTGGAGAAACCTATTCAGAGAAGTTGTGAGAAGTAAAGCAGCGTTACAAGAAATCGAAATACACGAACAGAATAACAGTGCTTACGAATCAGTTCTAAAATACGTTGGCAAAGATGATAAGATCATGAGTTTTGTCAATTACCTCGCAATGCTCGGAGATATGGACATCGGTCGAGGGTTTGCTGGTAAACTTGCATTTCCGGAGAATAAAGTCGAACTCAAACAAGTTTCAAACTTTCCAACCTTGCGTACGGCTACGAATAGAAGAAAAGGTCGACCACAAGATAAATCATTTCAATCTAGACTAAGTTTAACTGAAACGCCTTCATTATACCTCATGCCAAAATCTGTTCGAAACATTCGGTTGGGATTAGAGGACACGGGTGTTGAAAAACTCGGCGGTGCTTGGGGAAGATTCTCAGGTAAAAACGAATTAATGAACGAAGGAATCAGTGACGAAGACAAATCAGCAAATGTGGACCAGATGAATCCTATCAATCAACGTTGGCAGGCGAGAGAATCGAACCGGTTCTCTGCAGATCAGGTTCGAAGGATAGAAGATCAGTTAGAAGCAGAACACATGCCTTTCTATATTCAAGATCTTAGAACAAACGAAATTATATCGTTTCATGCGTTCCTTACATCGTTATCAGATTCTTACACGGGTGAATGGTCGGCTTCGAAAGGTTTCGGTCGTCTGGAGGCCGCACAGATATACGGAGGAGGGTCTAGAGCTATTGGTGTAAGTTTCACGATGGTGCCGATGAACGAAGATGATTTTGATGAGATGTATGTGAAGATTAATAAACTCACTACATTGGTGTATCCACAATGGTCAGAAGGTACGACCATCACGACTGACGAAGGAACTTTTGTTCAGCCATTTTCGCAAGTTCCTACTGCGTCTCCGCTTTGTCGACTTAGAGTAGGAGATCTTTTCACAACGAACTATTCAAAGGCTTCTATGGCTAGAATGATGGGTATCGGAAAGAAGACTTTTGCTTATGGTGATCAAGAAATTAGAAGAGATGACTCTATTCCCGCTCCAAACGAAGCCGGTGAATATTACGTCAAGAAACGAATCCTTCGTAGAATAATAAGACAAGCAACAGATTTCGATAGAAGATCCATAATGGAAAATTACGATGATGACCCATATCAATTTGTTGCACGATGGGATCCGGGCACAGAAGAAATGTCTGTCACGTTCCCTGGACCTATTCCTATACCCGTTACGTGGAAAACAATGTCAGAAGCACAGTTCTTAAGAAAGGTGGATGAGATACCATCTACTTACGAAGCTCCCGGACTATTACCTACTATTGGTTCCCCGGAGCCGGGTCCTTCGCTGTCTGCTTTGTTTTCGAATGACAATCCTATTTTCAAATCTTTTGAGTCCACTATGGGTAGAGGGATTGCTGTTGCTATCACGGGCATCACACTAGATTGGAAACTCGGATCTGTGCCGTGGGAACTTAAACCCGGATCGAGAGCACCGAGAATGTGTGATGTACAGCTGTCTGTGACGCCCATCCATGATATCACACCCGGTCTTGATCATGAAGGTGTTAATAGAGCTCCTATTTATCGTGTTGGTGATACAATGCAATCCATGGGAGCTGATCCTTGGTATGATTACGCAGATAAGAAAAAACTTACAACACAAATTGAGAATCAACACATGCGTGCACTAGAAGGCAAAGAGGGACTTGAAGAATGAGAAGATACAATAAAGACAAACGTATACGAGGCGGAAAGTTAGAAACTGCCAAGACTGTAAGTGCTATTCGAAGAGCTCGTGAATTTGGTTTGATTCCTACAACAGAAATAACCCTAACTGAATCTCAAAGATTAGATCACTTAGCTCAGCAGTATTTAGGTAATTCTCGTCTATGGTGGATTTTAGCGGCGTTAAGTGACATTGGCTGGGGTTTGCAACTTCCTCCCGGTACCATCGTGAGAGTGCCGACAGATATTTCAGCAATTCAACAAATTGTAGGTTAATATGGGTCAAGCGGATAATTTATTTTCAAGCACGCAAGGACATATCTTAAGACAAGCACTTAAGAAGTTTGGAAAGATCTTTGGTGTTAAAGATGCAAATTCTTTCATGCAGATACTCCTGCGTGGTACTCAAGGAGGTATCGATACCGAGAACGCAACTAGCGCAGGATTGGCAAGCTCTGCTTCTGAAGTCGATTCAAGTCTCGAAGAAATCGCGGATGCCATTCTATCTCTACAGGGAGACGGCATCACAGTGGATCGAATGATTGAGGTATTTAATGACTTTATTTCTGGCAATGCAACTGACTCTCTTGCTGATCATTTCAAAGACCCGCCATCCGCAACGCATCACCCGATTCTTTCGATAACTTCATCAAACTCACATGGTCTCAGCGAAGCAGATACTCCGGGTTATTTAAGAAGAAGAAGTGTTTCCGAAACCATCGGGTTAGGAGCAGATTTTCCACAAGACCAGACTGTGTCAGTTATAGAAATGCATCATCCAAATCTAAACTTTGCGAATAGAGATTCGATGAGTTCGTCAATATTTCTACAAGCTCTGCCAAGTATTGAGATCTCGAAGGCTGTACCTTTTTTAGATATGAAAGTAATCGTTAAGAACGCACCAGTTCAAGAAGTGAAAGATTACCAGCGCATAGCTGGGGAGATTACTCAAACAGGTTCTACGACAGTGTTTACGAATGGAATATCTATATATAAGTTCTTAAACGGGGAAAGGATCGAGCCAGGAAGTGCAGTGATGCTCGACCTTATTAAAGGTGTACCTTCAGAGATTATAAATCCTCCACCGGTACTGGAAGGTGTGTCTGGATCCATCACGCCAGCTGCTCCTCTTCCGTCTGTTGCTGGTATGGAAATATTCACGTCACCGCAAACATTGGTAGACGGTACTCTAAATTACATAGACTTAGATGCATCTAGCAGTAATTTCGGCCCAGACGCAGATCCTCAAGATATACCTCTTCAGAATAAAGTGCTTGACAAATTCAGACCGCTTATGACTATGGAATCTTTTAATATTCAAGTCACGCCGGCCACGGGGATGCTGGCGACAAAATCAGCAGAAGTGAAAGTTAAACTGCATGATAAATCTAGATTATCACAGATTCAGCCAATGATTGTGCCCGCTCAAATCGGAGATGTAGAGTTTCTTTGTGAGTGGGGATGGAGTCATCCTGTATCTGATCCTGAAATTAATCCGTATGGCGCGTTAATTAATTCAATGCGAGTGAAAGAGAAATACGGATTGATGAACTCCTCGTACACGTTCACTCCGGAAGGGCAAGTCGACATAACTTTGAAAATGTACACCAAAGGAGCTCAGAAAGCGACATTCGAATTAGTGTCGAATGATCCGAGTAACAAACACCCTTCGGACACTTTACGAGAACTGGTCATTGCAATCAGAACTGCAATGAGAGAATTAAAACAAGAAGGATTCGTACTTAACTCAGAAATGGGTGCTCCGGACGTATTGGGAAAGGCTTCTTCCGTAGGAGGTTTATTGTCTCTCACAGACGAACAAATGGAGTCCATCGGAAACTTTATTAATACGATGAGTGCTAATTCTGCTGGAACAAGCTCTGCTGATGAATGGGAAAGTCTTTCAAGTTCGTGGAGTTCTGCAGAAGCAGGTGCGAAGGACTTTAAGGACAAAGTCGAAGAAATATTTCAAGGGAAAATTGATGCTTGCGTATCTCAATCTACGCCGGATCCTTATTTGGTGCCTATGTCTCCCGGGCCGACTATCGACAACGGTGTGACTTTGTTTGACATAAATCACAATGATCACGTTTCATTCGGCAAAGTGCTTCTTCATTTCCTTGCGGAGCCCATCCGAAGCACTGGGAGATTTCAAGACATTCAATTGATCTTTTATCCGATGAACGAATATGCCATGTGGGCCCGAGGATTAAACGTTGGGCAGTACCCAATCAATAAAGAAGCATTCAAGAAACTTTTGATAGAGCAACTGCAGGTGTCTCCGAGTGTGACGATACAGAAATTCTTAAACTTAATGAAAAAATTGTTTATTAATTTTCTAGGTGATGACATCTACGGTCTTTCAACATTCTATGCAACAGATGACGAAGGGAAAAGAATTGTCGACGAACAGTATACAAAAGACGAAGAAGGAAAACAGTTATTCGCTAGCAAGAAACAGAAAGTGATGGAAGCGTGTTATGGTCCAGAGGGTGAGAAAAAATTCAAAAAACCTAATGTTCAAATGTTCGTAGAATGCGTAGGAAATATAGAAGATCCATCCAAAGCAATACTAAGACTACATTTTTTCGATCGTAATACTACGTCCTATTCTTCGTATGCATCTTTGTGGCAAGCGACAAGCGCAAGTGACTTAGGGACTATAGGCAAATATACGAATGCAGCGAGAGCTCTCGCGCAAGCACAAGCAAATCCTCCCGCGGGAGCGGATGGAACAAATCCAGATGCCACCGATAACTGGAACGAACTAGTCGAAAATAGGGCTAACCGGAAGTCAGATTTTGAAGGACAAGCAAACGTCGCCATGAATTATTTCCTTGAGAACGGGCTCGTAGAAGAGATCCTCGTAGAGGGAACGTACACAGATTCAGAGGGAGTTGAGCAAACAGGCGGAAAACCGAGATATCGTATCAGAGGAGGACCAGACCAGCTGAGAGGTATCTTGGCAGCGAACATGCCGACTCTTAAATATGGTACCGAGTTTAGCGGGATTTTGAACGCAAGTTTAGCAACACAATCGAATCCGGCGATGGAAACTATTCACATGCAAAGACAGATGAAAGGAGGAGGAGCCACACCAACTGGAGCTGAAGATGATGGCCTCCCAATGATGATCAAGCCGGTAGAATTATCGTTGGATACGTTTGGATGCCCATTTATTAATTTTGGTCAGCAGTTCTTTGTTGATTTTCAGACAAACACCACTATAGACGATGTGTACGCAGTAGCAGGTGTGTCTCATTCTTTGACACCTGGTGATTTTAAATCTTCAATAAAATTGATGCCACTGAATAAACTTGGACAATTTAGATCTATGGTCGATCAGTTCGATGATGCTATGGCAATTGCAAATGAAACTGGTCAGAATACTTCCAATTAAATTAATTTGTAAACAATTCAAAATTCAGATAGAATTAATTATATGCTATCTATCTGTAATAAAATAACAGGCACTGAATCGTACCTGACGTGGACTGGGTCTTGGACTTGGCAAAGAGAAGTGAAGAATTATCTATTTGGATGTCCTCATCCTCGTAGCATTGAGCCCTTGCTCAAGATTCATGGTTATGACGTGAAACCTTTAGTAGAACAAAAGTATCTCAGAATGGCGACAGAACTTAAGTTGACAGAAGCTAATTTCATTGGACTTATAGGACCAAAGTTCAAAGAACACTTGGCAACGTACACACAAGAAATGTGGCAAAACTTTGAAAAGATCAAAGATCACAGATACACTCAGTTCTATTACGACACCAACGATTGGTTGTGGACATTACAGCCGGCTCCTCTGGATGGTATCAGGCTTAAGTCTATCGAAGCAATGGGACACAAGTACAGATTCAGAAAAGCTGGAGGTTTTATCGAACCGGTTCGTTATGTGCGTTCTAAAATCAAAACTGGTAGATTATCAGTCATCAAAGGCCCGCAAGTAATGACGATGAAAGCGGAGCATAGAAACATGTTAAAGAACTGTCGACAGATCGACTTTAGTTCGATGGAGCCTCGTTTCTTGCTCAACGTTAGTGGCCAACACGTAGAGGGTGATCTATACGAATGGGTCGCAAAACATGCGGGTCTATCCGATGACAGAACTCATACAAAAATTGCAATCATTTCGTCGCTGTATGGAAGCGCTAGGCAGATACCCGCGGTCACGAAATTGTTTGCTCTCCAAGAGTGGGAGAAACAACTAGAGGCGAATGTCGTAGATGGCGTAATCGAAAACTATTACGGGAGACCGATACAAACAGAAGGCGTAAAAGGAAGACACTTGCTTTCGTTATGGTTACAATCCAGCGCGGCTGATGCGGCTCTCAAAGGATTCGCACAGTTCTTTCGTGAGAATACCCATCTTAAACCACACTGGTTAATCCACGATGCTTGTGTGTTCTCTGGGGAAGGAAACATACCGAACGAGATAATTATTGATGGAATGCATTTCCCGATAACATGCGAGGATATAAAATGAAAACATTGCTAGACTTTCTTATGGAAGAAAATGATAAAGATAAAAAGGACAATAAGAAAGAGCTTCCCGGAGGCTTCGTAGTCATTTCGAATCAAGGTTCTTTGACAGAAGAAGCTAAACAAGCGATTGGAGCGAAAAGCTTTAAGAAAGGAATGGAAGTGTTAGCTGCCCAAGAAGGTGGCAAGAAAGTTAGAGAGAAATTAAAAGCACCATCTGGCGTCGCTGGTGGGACACCTTTAGAAATCTTAAAAGGCGTAATGAATGCTAAGAACGACTTGGACGAAGTTTTCAAACAACAAGTTCAGGTGATCTCTGATTTTCCTGATGGAGTGATTGTCGAATACATCGTAGACTTAAGCACTCTTGCTGGCTCATCTTCTTCATCGAAAAGACTTCTCAAGTTTTGGCTACAGTCTACGCTCGTTGCGTATAATTGTCCTAAAGCCATGAAAAGAACGTTTGCATTGAACGAAGATAGAGATTTGATCCTTATATTTTAATTTGTAAACTCGGCCGAATTGAAGTAAGATATAAATACACCATCTTACACACGGAGTTTATCAATGGATATGGAAATCATCAAAAAGAACTGGGGCACATTCAAGACAATCCTTAATCGTTTGGAAGACGATAACATCGATGTTATGTTGGATAAATTAGGACAACGTCTTTGTGTTTCGCCCGCAAACCCTAATAACAAACAATACGGTTGCTATCCCGGTGGAATCGTAGTCACATCGACAAAACTTGCTAAGGCAATGCAGGCATTGAATGAGTTTCACGGGAACCCCGTAGACATTAAGTCTGTGTATAAAGTAGGTCTTCTTCACGACATAGGTCGTATTGGAACATTATCCGATGATTGGCTTCTTCCACAAGATTCTGATTGGCATCGAGAAAAACTTGGCAACGAATTCAAGATCAACATGGAATTACCGAACATGTCGCATTTGCATCGAACAATGCTACTGTTAAATCAGTTCCAAGTCGCACTGACCGAAGAAGAGTTTACTGCGCTAGTGTCGTTAGATGAACGAGATGCAAAGAATACCTTGGGTGCGTTACTTCTTCATGCTAGAGATATGCTCGAAGATTAGCGATACAGTTTCGATAGCATGAGTATAATTAAGGGACGTGAGTCCCTTTTTTAAGTATTTGGAGAAAACCATGAGAATAACAACCCGAAAACTGCGACAGATCATTAGAAGATCTATAACTGAGTCTATGAACCCACCTGAAGACCAAATGACACCCGAAGAGGAAGAAGAATACTACGAGCATCTAATCGCCCAACACGAAGAGATGGAAGACGGCCGATATGAACGAGAAGATGCAATGTATCGCAAGCAAATCGGTGAAGCTAGACGTCGTCGACGTAGAATGTTGAGAGAATCGCTTCATGGACACATGGACGGAAATATCATGAATCTCGTTCTGCATGCGGCACAGCTCGTAGGTGCAGAATATGGAGACATTACAGTTTCCGATGTTCTAAAAAAACTACAGAAAATGCCAGAACAAGAAGTTATTGACCATGCAGATCCAATGGGTTATGATACACTCGAATACAATGAGTATTTTGTCAGCACCATTAGGCAAATCGATTATGACACTGTGGTCGAGAAAATGTGGGAACTCGTTGAACACGGTGAACTCGCTGATGGATACGAAGACTTCTTTTCACTTCCCGGTGCATAATGAAACTTCGAATCACAGAATTAAGGCGAATCATACGAGCTGTAATCTTTGAAGGTGAAGAGGAAAGAGTCTACGACGATACCGTTCTTCCAGGCGAAGAAGCAGATGAAGAACTGTTAGCCGAACCTGATCTTACTACGCAAGAAGACCGAGATGATTATATCACCTCCCGGGAACAGCGTCGTGCAAAAAAAAAGAAGGCCAGATTGCGTTCGCGAGACGAGACAAGGCGAAACGCGGGTGATGAGCATGCTATCGTAGGCGCCATTGGACCTCTCGGTGCTGGGAACGGGCCTGGCGACAAACCATATAGCAAGAAGATGAAATCAAAGAATGCAATGTCTAGACCTCTCGATGAATACGATGAGTGAGGCGAATAGATTGCATCGGTCGATGCTGGAGAATAAAATGAAAACAATAGAATCAAAACTAAGACGAATCATTCGGAAAACATTACGAGAATCACTGTCGTTCACAAACTCTGGAACATACGAAAAATTAAATAGCGAAGTGACTGGCGATTCTTCCAACTTAGATCAGGAAGTATACTTTGGTCTGATCGAGGATGTTGAATCGTTGTGTAAAAAATATGCAAGTGACCCTCGTTATGCTCAATACGGTATTACCGCTGCAGACGTTCTAGAAGACTTAAAAGAAGTCATAAGTGAAATCGACCCAAGAGAATTGGGGTAATAATTTCACTTTCTTTTGTAAAGCTTAAGTGTACAGTGTATGATATACTTGTTCCACTCAGGAACATTCAATACACATTTGAACATTTAAACATTTATCAAGGAGAAAGTGAAATGGCTATTGATTTTGATGCAATCCGTAAGAAGCTTGGACAATTGTCCGGCGGTTCCTCTAAACGTCGTGTTATGTGGCGTCCACCACAAGACGAGACAACAACTGTTCGTTTGATCGCATTCACCGATAATAACGGGAATCCATTCAAAGAACGATACTTCTACTACAACATCGGAAACAATCCCGGTCTTCTCGCACCATACCAATTTGGTAAGCCTGACCCAATCAATGAACTCATTCAAAAGTTCAAAAGTGAAGGTACGAAGGAAGGTTACGAGATGGCTAAGAAATTGTATCCTAAGATGCGATGCTATGCGGCTGTAATCGTCCGTGGCGAAGAAGAAGAAGGTGTAAAGTTGTGGGCGTTTGGAAAAACTGTATACCAAAACTTGTTGAACATCATGCTCGATCCAGACTATGGAGATATTACTGATCCACACGAAGGTTTCGATATTAAAGTGACAGTTTCAAAACAAGCTGGTAAAATGTACGCTACTACCGATGTGATGCCTCGACCAAAGCAAACCGCGTTGGGTACGAAAAAGCAGATCAAAGAGTGGACAGAAAACATCCCGGATCTTGACGATGTCTTCCAAATGAAATCTTACGAACAACTCGAATCGATCATCAATGCATGGTTGAACGGAGATGACGTAGATGACAACGAAGACAATGTGGTCGAAACTTCTACAGTGAAAACAAACACATCGAAGACAAGTAAGTCTAAAGAAGCAGAATCATTCGATAAGATTGACGATGCATTCGCAGACCTTGGTGGCGACCTTCCATTCTAATCTTATAGATTGTTGGTCATTCCACGGGAGAGTCGGTAAAACGGCTCTCTTTTTTTCATTTTGTGTGCTTTGGGTATAATTAGTCCTTGTGAATAATCGTTAAGGAGACAAACATGAAACTTTCCAAAAGACAACTAAGAAGAATTATCAAAGAAGAAAAAGCTAAATTACTTAAGGAAGTACACGGCGGTGGATGGAACGG
>Ga0255759_10001815_pt1 | contig 19148 bp, 18 predicted proteins | sample 101ome_20_FD_179959 | JGI IMG/M metagenome (GOLD analysis project Ga0255759, IMG submission 179959) | Coastal salt marsh microbial communities from the Groves Creek Marsh, Skidaway Island, Georgia - 101404AT metaG (version 2) | ecosystem: Environmental > Aquatic > Marine > Intertidal zone >...
AACATTTCAGGTCGCGCACGGTCCCGTATCCTTCGACGAAAGCGCTGTAAGCACGATTTACGTGGAGAATCGTGTACCTCGTGTGGACATGTCCTATTTGTCTTCGATCGACAGCATCGTGCTGACTGATTTTGAGATCGACGATTTCACTATTCGAAGCAACAACGATCCTTTTCAAATGCGTCTGCGCGTAACCAACTCCAACACACAGCTGGAGGAGGGCTACTACACCACCCAAACGTTACCGGACCAAGTCACGTTCGACGGACTGACCGCTGGCAACATTTTCAACGTGGACGCATCCATGTCCAACGTATTCGTCGACGGTGACTTCGAATCCGTGTTGACCGTAGATACGTCGCGATCTCGAGCAATCGATATGGACTCCTCTTTCAAAAGCGTCGCCGGTCAAATGACGATCTCTATCGATCGTTTGTTGGCACGAAAGGATACCATGTTCGACGCGTACGCGGTGGTTACGGATCGTATCGTTACCGATGCGCGTACCCTCGCGGATCGTTTGATCGCGGGACTCGCCGGAGCGGTTTCGTTGAAAGGGCTGATACCGGACTACGTTCATACGATCACGTTCCCGGCGTTTCAACAGTACGTTACGGACACGCAAGCCGGGTTGACGATGGGTACGCATATCGATCATTATCAATTGTACGTCGTTTTGGTCGATTCCGGAAGCAACGACTTAGACGTGGAGCGTACCGATGTTCGCTTCGACCCACGGGTCACCCACGTAACCTTGCATGGATATCGAGACACGACGTACATCGACCACGTGAAAGAAGACGATCTCATGGTGTTACGATGGCGCACGACGTTTCTGTCTCAGGCGTCCGACTTCACTGTCCAAATCCAAGCACAAACGGTGGTCCCTCAAAGTGCGGACGGACTGAATTGGCGCGCGGAGACCGCGCTTTCGAACGACACGTTGTCGTTTTCCATCTTGTATCTCGAAGACAAACAGTACACTCAAGCTACCAACGCGATTCGTGCTGACTTCTCCATTCCTACGTTCAAGCTTCGTCTGTCGAATCGCGGATCTACGACAATTACTCTTCGGTTAGAAGATTTGACGGACGACTACGAAGGCACCGAGCTTTTCACCGCAGACATCGTAGTGACGAATGCGAGTTCCAACAGCGTCGTTTCCGAAACGACGCATTACGACACTCTAACGAATATGAAGGTTCGTAGTTTTGTGGTGTCGGGGTTGCTCGATGCGAACGCGTATCACATAGACGCGTTCGTTGTAGATCCGAGTGGAAACATCGGAAGTGATCGATTGGAGAACGTGCGAACATTCGATGTGTATCCTCCTACGATTACGGTCGGTGACGACGCGGTATCTCATGTTTCGGGGGATGTTGCGGTAGTGGTTCGCAACATCACGGTTGCGGACGCGCACAGCGACTTCGAGGTGTACGTAGGGTTGTTCGAACACGTCTCCGGTCTCGCTTCCCAACCGGATGTGACCTTGGCGACGATGAATTTCATGTTGGAGCGAAACGTCGCCAAACATCATCACGAACAAACTCGACTGACCGAAGTAGGTTTATACGTGAGCGCGGAAGGAGGATGGGTCTCGAGCGGCATGCTCCGATATCGGACGAACTATCGGTACGTGATCATGGCGGTTGACACCGACGGAAACCAAGCGTATGTGGAAGGCACCGTGCAAGTGAACGAACCTCCGATTTCGAGCTTCATCCCGGAAATCGACATGATCGACGACGCCGGGCTCATGGCGTACACCACCTGTTTCTTGACGTTCGTCGAGGACGGAGTCGGTGGAGTGGTCGGAGCGGACGTCAGCGGAAACCGCGCATCCGCCGTGGTGACTTTCAGCACTCCTCCGTTAGTCGCGGGAGGACACGTTGGCACAAACACCTTGGATTTGGGTGCGATCACCTCGCTAACCTTCGCTCCGAGTGTAGCGCTTTCGCCTTGCTTCACGTGCGTCTTTTGGATACGCACTCAAATCACCGATTCGTTCACCCTGCTCTCTGCCGACGCGAACCATTCCGTGATCGTGGTCGATCCGTCGAGTGTGACCGTAGACGTCGGAACCGCACGTACCTTCCATGTCGAGATACCTAGAGACGACACGTGGGTATCCATCGCGGTCACAAGCCACGGTGGTATGTTGCGATTGTACGTGAACGCGGTGGAGGCAACCACTACATCATCCGTTCGAGAGACTGTCGCGCAGACGATCCGTATGTTACGCGTGGATCCGTTGACGGGGGTGTATTTGGACGCCATTCGAGTCTTCGACGCAGCGCTCTCCGTTGCGCAGATCCAAGACATGGACCGAGCAACTTCCAAGCAGGTGCATCTCACCTTTGACACGATACCCATGTTCGAAAACGACGTCACTTTCGACCAAGACAATCGTATGTATGTGAACGGATTACTTCCGGAGACCATTCCAAGGTTGTTCGAAAAAGCCAGATACACCTTCCATCAGCACGACGCGTCGAATCGCGATCGTCCGATCGTTGTACGAGACACTAACGGTGAGGAACTGTCCGAACCGACCGTGGTGTACATTTTGGATCATAAGGTGGTCAACGCAAGTACCTACGTCGCGGCGTTCGATCGTTCTGTCTTTCGAAAAGTAGAGATCCGTCCGATCGCTTGCACGGAGATTCGATTGTTCGAACACACTTTCACGATCATCGACGACGTTTCATCCATTGTGAATCACGCCAAGATGCTCGCCACGATTCCTATCGACACAAGCGTCGTTCCGGAACACGTACACGACGCTCCGATCAGAGACTTGGCGATTCGTTTCGATCCCTCTTTGGATCAGCACATCACGCTGTCCGGAGAGACCTTTGCGCGGATGGAACAAAAGGCGCTCACGTTCGCGGCATGGGTTCGCATTCCTTATCGAGCGCAGAGCTCTCGAACCCCGATATTGTATCGAGAAAACGCCTTCGAGATGGGTGTGAACGAAGACGCGCAGTTGTACTTGGACACGCGTGTGAATCGTGCGCGAGTGTTCGTGCGATCCTTGGAAAGCGCGGAGTTCGTCCACGAAAATATCGTACAACTGCGTAATTTAAGAGTGGCGCCGTTGGACAAACCGTGTTACGTACACGTGTTCGCATCGGTCGACGAGATTTTTCACAAGGAAGACATCTTCGCGGCGGTCAAGCGCCACAAAAACACGGCGGATGTCGTCCATGTGCGCAGCGGTGCAGAAGCGTTCAATATCGTCCAATTGGACATTCGATATGCGATCAACGCTCAAAACGAAGTGATATTAATTAAAGAGTTGATCAGCATGCACGTATATGTAGTGGTAGTGACCAAGGAAGACGCGTTCGATATCGGAGACGAAAATGAGGTGCGACAATATCAAGTGCATCGATCGAACAACGTTGTCGTAAATCTGAACGAGATCGTGTGGCCAAGCTCCAACAATCCGCACATCGAAATTGGCAGATTGTCGTTGGCTACACGATCCGCGATCGAGCGTCTGTGGTTGTTTGCTATTCGTCCTTCTACGATGCCTGAAACGACAAAACGACTTCAAATAACAACCGGATTCGCGAACGATCTGCTCTCGTACTACGTGGATAACGTACTTAATGACACGATCGTGCTGCACGTAGGAGACACGGTGGTTTTGGAGGTGTCCGCGCCGATGCACGCGTTGCGCATTTTGGATTCAACTCGCACCGTACTCACGGACACTATCGAACAAGGTCTCCTCACATGGTCGCCACTCTTACCCGGTGTGTATCGATACGAAAGCGCAACGCACGCATCTATGGGAGGCACCATCACCGTTCACGAACGTGTGCGTATCGACAAAGAGCGCATCTTAACTCTCGCCCAAAGCTTCGACGGTGCGGCTGCGAATGCACCTGCGAATGTGGTGTTTTCATATCCCCACACGATTCAAGCGGATTCCATGTCAACCATTCGCGACGTACCACCGTTGGAGCGAGCATTCAAAGCGTACGACACACTTTCCGAAAATCAAGTCACACCAAACGAAAACGACCCTTTGACTCTGTGCGTCGTGACTCGGGACGACGAGTCGAATTATCATGTGCACACTCATCGCGATGCCTACGCCAAACTCACAAAAGATCGTATGTTGATGTACACCGTAAAAGGGGAGAGTGATCGCTATTTCGCGATCGACATCTACAGTCACTCGATTCGACTCGCTCATCACACCTTGGCTTACGCCGGATGGCACGGTTTTCAGTTGGACTATGTGATGGACTTCTCGCGTGTAGGCACGGTGTACGAGTACGAGTTCGCTCCGATCAGTACGAGTTCGGACACGTACTTCGCGTTGGTACTGTACGATCTTCGAGATCAAGAGGTGAGTCCGATCACACCGCATGGCCACGGATGGGTGGCCAACACACACGTGCGGCGTACCAACTTCGATCAGCCCGCCGGATGGCCCACATGGCATAACGGCACGGCGAACCAATCCACGAGCTCTAGCGCCTATTGGCCACGCTATCACCGAGTCACCGCGATCCCTCCGACTCCGATCGTGATAAACGGGCCGATGATTGAAGACAAACTTGTGCGTCCCAACGACAGTTTCGAAGAAGCGAACGAGCTGCTCTTCGAGTTCTTCGCAGATCCCGAGCGTACTACGTTGGTCGCGAGCGGTACCGGTTCTCAACTACGAAGCTTCGTCCATCGAAGCTCGTTGCTTCATCGATCGAATCGTCTGTATCCGAGCGTGATGTACTATCAGAATCGTTCCGACACACCGAACGGAATCGAGTTCGGTAACCTCATCCGCGTACGCTGAAACTCGCTACGAAATGTTGATACTCGTTGAAGGGACACCCGGGTTCCGGATGGGCCGACACGACGTCTCGACAAACGGGGCACGTGTTGGTGCGCACAAGCCATCGCCAGATGCATTTCATGTGAAACACGTGCTGTCCGGTGCAACGAAGCTGTTTACGATGTACCGGTTTAATTCGATAAAAACAGATCGAACATTGTTCCTCACTCATGTGAAAATAAATGGTGAAGTTGTATTATTTGAACTGTTATAGTTAAATCTACATCCAGATATGTTGCAAAAACACAAACTAGTGCTGATACTTGTCATTTTTCTTTTAGGCGTGCTTAGTGGTATGATTCTCAATCGTACGAGACGCAGCATTCCCAAAGTGATCCACAAGGTCTATCTTGATCGAACGAGAACTTTCAACATTCGCGAGCAGCCTCGCGCGGTGCTCACTGCGCACGCCTCATGGATGCAGATGAATCCGGAGTACACGGTCGAGTACTACGATCTGCGAAAATGCGAAGCTTATCTGAAGAAGCATTACGGGATCAAACACTTGAAGACGTTTCGCACGATCCAAGCGTATGCGTGCAAATGCGACTTCTTCCGATACTGTCTGTTGTATCGTGAAGGCGGGGTGTACACCGATTGGAAGATGCAATGTTTGACACCGCTTCGAGAGGTCATCAAGGAGGACACGCAATGGGTTTCGGCGTGGGACTACATGGGAGGCCCTCACTTAGTCGGTAACATGTCGAACGGGTTCTTCGCGTGCGTACCCAACCATCCGGTGTTACGACGCGCCATAGAGATCGTCATCCAAAACGTGGAGAAGAAACACTACGGACGAACCTCCTTGGACGTCACCGGACCCGGAGTGTTGGGCAGAGCGTTCGTGGAGGAGTACGCCTCGTGGTCTTCGAATCCGAAGCTCGGGGTAGTGATCGGCGATTTCACCATAGTGCAGTCGGGAGAAATCTACGTGCTGTTCAACAAACGACGTTTCATACGAGTCAAAGCGCCCGGAACGTCGGCCGATCAAAATTGGAAACACGGGAACAACTACAATCACTTTTATGTGAATCGTACGATGTACTCGGAAAAAACCCTCGCGAAAGAGTAATGACCGCGTACTACTGCTATATCGTCTACAACGAGCGCGATCGCACATACAACGGATACACCGTAAATCTACGTCGTCGACTCCGTCAACACAACGGCGAACTCGTCGGCGGTGCTCGTGCGACACGAGGGCGAGGACCGTGGCGTTTTGCGGCCGTGCTCACGTGCGACGCGTGGGACTGCGTCAGCGTCGCAATGCGACACGAATGGTCGATTAAATACCCGACTCGCCGGCGTCCTCGACCGAAGGAGTTCGAGGGAGTCGAGGGACGTTTGCGAGGGTTGGGTCGCGTGTTCGCAAGTATGGATCCAGACGCCGACGTACGTCTTCACGTCCCTTCCGAGTTCGCTTCGCTCGTAGCGGAGATTGTAACCCCGTATCCCTTCGTCTCTATCCATCCTCTCGACATGCTGGAAATTTGAAATGTTCGGTTGGATCGTAATTTGTTGTAACACTATCAAATATGTACAACCGTGCCGTACCTCAAACCGCTGTTACCTTGCATCAGGCGCGTTTACGTCAAGAGATGAAGCAAAAATTGCGATACGCTTTGAAGAGATGCAATCCGGTCACCTCTAAGCAGTACACTTCGAAAGAGTGTGTGTTGCTATGGGACGAAATCGAAGAGTTGAGCGAAAAGGTATTCGATGTTGAGAGTATTATAGAAGAGGAGACTCGTCGCAAAAAAAATTGATCTAAGACTCATTTATAGATAGTGTTCATACATCCCCTTGGTATACTCCACCGTCATCATGAGTCGTACCGTTCAATCTCACTACAACAGCTTGTACGCTGCGGTGTTGGAGGAAATCAAACAGAATCTAGAATCGTGCAAGTTACTCGACGAAAATATAGCATCCGTCTTAGACAAAATGAAATCCGTTTCGAAGAAAAACACGAACTCGTATGTGAACAACATAGCGACGACCAAGCGAAGCACAACAAGCGGATACTCCGTGTTCTTGAAACAATATGCGGTGGATCCCGAATTGCCTCCTCAAAGCATCTTGATGGCCCGTGCAAAAGCGTGGAAAAACCTCTCCAAGGAGGAGAAGGCTCGCTACGATGCGATGGCAAAATCTTCAAACACGGCTACAGACAACCAAGATTCTGCCGAAAGTGTAGCCTCGGACGAGGAGTACACCAATGTGTCTGAGGCAGGATCCGACGTTGATGTGTAAAAACCACCTAAATTTTCACATCACGTGTAAGATAACAATGATATTTGTCATCGGCGGTTTGGGAAATTCGACCACGTATTTCTCTTTTTTTGTACGAGAGTGTGTACGTAGATGCTTTCCGAGAGTCCACACGGTGTTTATCGAAGATGCCGCGAGCGTAGATCGACATTTGTTGGAAGTTCCGGAACGCGAACGTGTGCTCGTCGGTTTCTCCTTGGGGGCGGCGGCGGCGCTCGAAGTATCGTCTCGAATCCCCGTTCAACGCCTCATTATGATCGCGCCGGTGTCTTACTACGACGTTTTGTACGACCACAACGGTATTGAAGAAACCGATGCGTCGTATGCTCCGTTAGGTTCTTCTCGATGGTGGAAAGATCTCCGGTTGATACGCGTATGTGTTCACGTCGCTCAGGCGATCCCTTGGTTTCGTGGATGGCTTCGAAAGCTCTATTTGCGTTTCAACCCGGAATGCCCGGATATGGTGTTGAACACTATATTTTCGAACAATTTAGTCAAACAACATGATATTGTGCGTAAGTACGTGACGAATTTCAACATCTTCGCAGCGATCAAAAACGCTCGTGCTCAGCGCACGGAAATCATATGCGGCACTCGAGACGAGTTCGGTCCATTCGCACGATTCTTACAAAGCTACAACGAGACGATTCGTGTGCGTTTTTGTGAGGGAGATCATCATCTGATTCTTCATTGTCCCGAACTGTTGTGCGATATGCTAGAAAGTGCAGTCATTTAGAAAGAAAACGAGGTTTGTAAAACATATCCCATGTTGTTCGTGTACGTGCATGGTGAAACCAATCGGTTCAATCACTGTCTCACTGAGATTGGAATACATCGAGCCGAACTCATCGCAAAGAAACACGCGAAACGAGGGGTTTACAAGCTGTACACGGTAACGCCGCACAACATATCGTTAGTTGCTTGCGCGCAGACCGGTGCGAATGTATGTTCGATTCTGTCGGAACGCGACCCGGTACCGATAGAGCTCGTCGACAACGCACAACAACTTCCGGAGTGTAACAAAGAGGATCATGTTGTCGTAATATGGTACGGTCAAGGACTATCCGATTTGCTTCAACGTTACAATATTCGCGAAAATTTCGCATGGCCGTACGACAATCGAACAGGATGTTTGACGATTTATCCCAACGGAAAATGGGCATTCGACCCGAAATCTATGTACTACTCTCTCTAGCAACTTCGTGAAAAAAAAAAATTGATCGCATTCTCTCGTGTGTGGAGAGATACAGCACTCAATATCGTTCACTATGTCGCCACTTCTCGCGCACTTCAACGCGTTTCACGATGCTTTCCTGAAGGAGTTCATCGATCGATTGTCTAAATTGGACATCCAAATTCCGGACAATGTCAAAGATGGTATTGAGACCGTTTTGAACGATATGAAAGTGACACCTAAAAACCTCAAACTCAACCCAAAGAGTAAGAAGAAGATGAGTGGATATCAATTGTTCCTCAAAGAATCCAAACACATCGTCACCTCTTCCGGAAAGGATAAATTGATGTCTCAAGCGAAACTATGGAGAGAGAAGACGGAACCCGAACGCGAAGAGTATCGTAGCAGAGCACGAGAGATGCTAGACGATCTAAGATTGCGTGAGACTTCGTCGGAAGAAGCGGATACTGGACATTCTGGAGGTAAAGCTACCTCATCTTCGAGTATCGCTACCAAGCCTACAAAATCAACAAAAAACAAATCAGTGGTGAAAGAGGAGGATACTGCTCTTGAAGAGGGGTCCTCCGCTGCTGGAAAAGCGGGGTCTTCCGCTGCAGGAAAAGAGGGGTCTTCCGCTGCAGGAAAAGAGGGGTCCTCCGAAACATCCTTGCCAAAAGAGCCCGCTAGACGTGTGATTCGGCGTCCAACCCCTCCTTCTTCAGACGAAGAAGATAACGGCAACATGGGGTCTTTCACTATCGGAATAAAATCGTCTTCCGCTACTGGAAGAACGGGGTCTTCCGCTGCTGGAAGAGCGGTGTCTTCCGCTACGGGAAGAACGGGGTCTTCCGCTACGGGAAGAAAATCGTCTTCCGCTACTGGAAGAGCGGTGTCTTCCGCTACTGGAAGAGCGGTGTCTTCCACTGCGGGAAGAAAATCGTCTTCCGCTGCTGGAAAAGAAGGGTCCTCCGCTGCTGGAAAAGAAGGGTCCTCCGCTGCTGGAAAAGAAGGGTCCTCCGCTGCTGGAAAAGAAGGGTCCTCCGCTGCTGGAAAAGAAGAGTCCTCCGCTGCTGGAAAAGAAGGGTCCTCCGCTGCTGGAAAAGAAGAGTCCTCCGAAGTATCCTCACCAAAAAAATCCACTAAACGAGTGATTCGCCGTCCAACACCTCCTTCTACAGACGAAGAAGATAACGGTTGCAACGAACATTACTCAAGTCAAGACGAGGAAGAATCCTTCAGTGACTACGACTTTTAGAGTGGACAGTCCGAATCTCGCCATTTGTAGTAGCGAATCCGCTCGAGACCAATTTTTGCAATTTTCAAGCATCGCTCTCTCCTTCAGAGACCGGAGCCGTTTTTTTGGTTTTGCTGGTCTTCTTCTTCGAAGAAGCCGGTTTGGACGTCACGGTATCGGACGACGCCACCTCCTCCTCGTGTTGCGTGGTGCTCGCGTTGGTGTCGCTACTCAGCTCTTTCGCACGATTGTTGTAGACGAGCTTCTCGGACTCGGAGAGCATGGTCCACATCTTCGACTGAGCCATCAGTTTCTCCTTTCCGCTCGCGTTCACCGAGTTCTTGGATTCCTTCAGGAAAAGTTGGTATCCGCTCAGCGTCTTCTTACGAGAATGCTTCTTCGAGACGGTCATCTTCGAAAATGCCTCCTCCAACTCGGAGGTCATCATGTTCTGTTCGGTCAGTTGAGAGCGCACATCCGCGAGGACCGCATCGTAGAACGCCTTGTAACAAGTGGTGATCGGTGCCATAACTGTGTTTTGATAAGTATCGGTACGTTCTTGTTAAATAGTTTTTTTGCAAAAAAAAAGTACATCATCAATTTTTTTCTCGTTAAATTGATGGATGGATCGACGCGGTACGATAGCGTACGATTGGAAACACACGAGATGGCTAGCACCTGTGCGCCCTAACGAGCTAGCGTAGCTGGCGAAGTTTCAGTTTACTGACTAAAGTAGATGGTGCGTACTCCTAACTTCAAGGATATTTGAGCGCAACGCGGGCATGGTTTGGACAGACGCACGTCACCTTGATTGTTGACGCGTACGACAATCATGGTAGAGCCACGTGCTTCGCATCGTTTTATCTGCGACAGCGCGTTCTCTTCGGCGTGCGTAGACGCGCGAGAGTTTGTGCTTCCCAAAAACTTGTTGCACGCCGTCGAGAGCACACGACCGTTACGTACGACTACGGCACCGTGGCGAAACTCTCCGTGCGCATCGTACGCAACATCTTGCGCTAACGAAACGAATTTCGCTTTTGGCATGTACAATCGAATCGTAGTGGTCAAACCACATGCATCTGAATAATATTATTTATGTGTACTTCTTTATGTTTATTTGTCCACGTTGAATGTTTGTAACTCAGAACGACTCCTGGTCTTACCTCCTTCGACCCACACCACTGTACGCTTCAAGACCAATCGATCTTTCGTCTCGTACACCTTGGTATGAATCTTAAAATTCTTTCGACTGAACTCCACGAATTTGGCAGGTGGTTTCTTGGAAACTGTCTTCGAAGTCTTAGGTGTATCCACTTGAGGCGATTCGGAGTTTAGTACGGTGGTACGAGGACTGTGTATCGATATCGACATTCTATTTAAGCAGATAGAGTGATTTGACTAACACACTTGCAACATATTTCAATTTTTTTTAATCCTCTTTATCGCATAGTAAATATTTATATCAATAGAGTTAAATACCGATGGCACTCCGATATTTAGCATCACAACTTCGTGCTAAGTGTGATATAACTACCATGGTGACCAACGTCGGTCGCAGTACGAATATCGCGCGCCACACCGGTGCGTTGACCGACGACGATCGCGTGCGTATGCTCGGTCAGGACGGCGCGGTGTTGTGGTTCACCGGACTCTCTGGATCTGGAAAGAGCACCGTCGCTTACGAGTTGGAGTCCATTTTGACGAAACAGGGGGTTTTCAACACGGTGTTGGACGGAGACAACTTGCGTCACGGTTTGAACAGCGATCTTGGTTTCGGACACGCGGATCGTGTGGAGAACATTCGGCGTGTGAGCGAAGTGGCGCAGCTGTTTTGCGAATCGAATGTCATCACGTCGGTCAGTTTCATCTCACCGTATCGCGCGGATCGAGCTTCTGCGCGCGACAAGGTGACTAGGGGAAAATTCGTGGAAATCTACATGGCAGCCCCTTTATCGGTGTGCGAGTCGCGCGATCCCAAAGGATTGTATCGCAAAGCTCGAGAGGGTACCATCAAACAATTTACCGGGATCGACGCACCGTACGAAATCCCGGTGGATCCCGAGCTAGTGATCGACGCGCTATCTCCTCCTGAAGCTGCCAAAAAGATACTGAACTATCTGTTGGATAAAAACATCGTGAGAGGGTAGTATCAGCAGGATTCGAACCTGCGAGTACATTGTACAGTGGATCTTAAGTCCACCCCCTTAGACCGGCTCGGGCATGATACCTCCTCTCACGACGTTGTGCAAAAAAGAACACTTGTGTACGTCTACCAAAACTTTAAATCCTTATTGTTTTCCGGTGATGTAGCGGGGAACGTACAAGCCTAACAGACAACCCACCACGATCCCTACCGCGTCCGCCCACAGCGGCGTGTCTTCGATCTTGGTCAACTTACGAATGATCACTCCGCTGAAGGAGCCCAAGAAGGCACCCAACCCGTCGCTGAAGGTGTTCCCCAAACCCGCACGGGTCAACTCTCCCGACGGAAGGAACGGATCCAACGCAGACATCCCGAAGAACAACCCGCCGTTATCGATCATGCCGAACACCAAATTCGCCGTCATTCCCGTAAGGATAGCGGCGATCGTCGGAAAGGGATACACTCCTAGGAACGACAAGACCGACGAAGCGTCGCTCATCGAGAAGGCGACACCTCCGAACAGCAAAATCAACAGCAGACATATCGTCAAAAAGAAGATTAACTGTCGCACATCGGAATCATCGCCCCCCATGCGCGGCGTCGTTTATACATTATAACAAGCATTTATTTTTTCATATCGTGGGACTTCGACAAACGAGGTCGCTGTCGTAATGAGCAGGACTGGATTTCAAATTGACTTCAAGGGCATTCGGTGTCTTTACAGCCATTTCGATAGTGTGTTCATCAATCGAATCTTGTTTTTCGAAAGAATTCGACGACGAACGTCTTTTATATCCATCGTCTGAAGCTCTCGATGCTCTACCGTAAAATTTGCGATAGGTGGACGCATCCACCGAGTCTCGATGAGGTAGGAGATTTTTTCGCTCGGAGGCCCATTTGTAAAAATTACGTATCTTGCGATACATATTCTCTCGTTGTTGTAAATCTGTGTTGCGCCCGTAAATAGATATTTTCGAAAACTCGTTGGCGATCTCCGGTTTGTTCTTCCCGTGAGGAAACGTCATGTTGAACATTTGGATCACTTTGGTCGGAATGGTCGGCGCCTCCGCAACGAGACGATCGAACTCGGTGCGGTATACGGTACACGCGTCCAATGGATTACGACGGTGCTCGGGAGGAATGCTCAAGTCCATGCAGATGTTACGCATCAGTTTGCTGAAATTTCCGTGGGACACCATGTGCTGCGTCCCGAGCTCCTCGCATTTCAAAAATTTGTTCAACGCGGACAAGATCGTGGTCACCACGTTCGCCACTCCTACCGCGAGGGGAAAATAAAATCGCAACGTGTCGTTCGCTTCGGTGTTGCCCACCATGGTGAAATTCGCAGAAGCGGTCGCCGTGGATATGATGATGACCGGAATGCTGATGCTGTTGTTGATTCTCGACAGGTATCTCCCCGCTTTGTGATGCATCCAACTGTAATACCGGGCCTTTTCGGCCCAATCCTTGAGGAGAGACTCATGCTCGTGACACCACTCCATTCCTTGAAATGTGAAGTGAATTTAGGGTTAACCCTAAATAGGTTTCACTTCAGAACACTTTCTTGATAACACTGTGTCACTGTGGTCATGAGAGCGCCGATCGTAGTACTCTTCACCACAATCCCGCTGAACATATCTACGCTCGATATCATAGTTGACGAATGAATTTGTAATGAGATAAAAAAACATCGTCACTCAATGTTCATCTGCCTGACCATTTCCACCCTTTGGTCGCGTTCAAGGCGGCGATGCGTTCTTCAGACAACTTCGGTCCTTTCTTGTTCTCGATGGTATTCTTGTAGTATTTGCGCATATGACTTTGCCATTGTGCCGCGCGTTTCTCCTCGGGGTCTTTGGCACTATTACTCGGCGTCTTGTTTGCATTCTTTCGGTACTGAGTGATCCATTGGTCCAAATTGTCTTGGAACGGGTCCGAATCCCATTTCCACCCTTCGGTCGCGTTCAAGGCGGCGATACGTTCTGGCGTCAACTTAACAACATTAGGTCCTTTCTTATTCTCGATAGTGTTTTTGTACGCTTGGCGCATATGACTTTGCCATTGTGCCGCGCGTTTCTCCTCGGGGTCTTTGGCACTATTACTCGGCGTCTTGTTTCCATTCTTTTTGTATTGAGTGATCCAATGTTGTCGTCGCTTCTCCCACACTTCATCGAGACTCAAACACTTGATCTCCACGTACTTGACGAAGGACCGCGCGCGTTCGAGCACGACCTCTTTCTGTTCGTGGGTCCGGTCGTAGTCCTTGGTTTGGATACGAAGCTTCGCGTGAAACTCGGGGTCCTCCTGTTTCAGGCGCTGCAACGAGTCCACACACTCGTCCCAATCGAGACACCACACGAACATCGCCGCCTTCTTGCTCGGATTGCGCGGGTCCAATCGAATCGCTCGTCCGAGCTGTTGGACGGTGGTCAGATCGTTCTTGCCGGGTTCCGTTTTGTACACACAATCGCACGGGACCAGATTGATCGCCTCGTTGAAGATGCGGACGTTGCATATGATCTTGATCTTGGCGGCGTCTTTTGTTGTGGCCGTGCAGAACGCGTCGACGATGGCTTGGCGTTTGGTTTTGGGAACGTCGCAATGAATCGTGAACGCGTCGATCACGACCCCGTGGTAGGTCTCGAACACCTCCTTCACCACCCGTTCGAACGCGTGGGCCTCCTCGATGGTGGGGAGGTACACTACGCATCGACGTTTTCCTTCCTGCAACATCCCGGTGGCGAGGAACAACGCCTTGTTGCACAACAAGGGATTTGTGGTATGTCGGAGTTCGTCCGGCAGCTCCTCGCTTTCCACGTACGGCAGAAACACCTCGTAGTCCACGCAGTTGCCGTCGTTGATCGCGTCGCGAATGTTGTAACTGAACGCCTCCTCGTAGTCCAACGTGTCTTGGAGCTCCTCCGGTACAGTTGCGGACAAGTACAGACTGTGTGTGAACCGGTTCGCAAGGTCGCACAGCGTCGTTCGATGGATACAGTTGTGCACCTCGTCGATCAACAGGTACGTGGACTCGTAATCGAGCTCTTCCAGACTCGGAAGCAACTCCTCGAAACTCTTGAACGTGCTGAAAATCACCCACCGGTCGTGCGCTTTCATTTCTGCACGAACGAAGTCCGTATCCGTCGTGCCTTCGCAATCCATCAGAATGACGTGATGGTGCGGGAGGAACGGCCGAAGCCTCGTTCGCAGCTCGCTCACGGAGAAGAGCAGCGGTGCGATACATACGATGTGGTTCGGGTTCGCACGCGCCAACACGTTGCCTGCGATCATCGTCTTCCCCGTCCCCGTAGTCAAGCGCAACAAGGGTTTGGTGGTCTCGGCTTCGAACACGTTATCGAGCGCGGCTTGTTGGTACGGTCGCAAGGTCAACAACGACTCGTCGACTGTCGCGGAAACGACCGCCGCCAATGTGTTCTCCTTTTCGAACGGCAGCACGATGTGTTCGAGCACGTTGTCGTGCGTATAAATCAAAATGTCCTCCTTAAAGTTCGTTTCGAGTTTGGCGTTGGACGTGTACAAGTACCCCGTAGTTTTGAGACGAGCATTCACACAATTCAAAAAACTCGCGCAATCGCTCGCGGTCAATCGACCCGTGGTACTTGTTCTTAGCTTCACCTGCCCTCCGTGATACGTGTTGGTTTCCGTCGAATGGGAGATGAAATCGAGACCGTAATCGGGCAACAAGGCGCATTCTTTCGTTTCGCGTCGTTTCATGATACGTTCCAATCGATGCTTGTTCCAATTGTGGATGTATCCGGACTCGAAATACACATGTTCGGGGATCACCTCTTGGTGCCACGTGGTTTGGCGGTACGTCTCTTGATGATGTCGAACCGATTGGAGTTCGTACGCCTTCCAATCCTCCATGGTGTCCATCAATAATGGTAAAAATGGGTTCGTACCAACAAATCAGATTTTATAACAATCAACGAAGCGTCGCAATGTGGAGTGCGAATCCCACAACGCGCACGAGCGTGCTTATCGCCTCGCCCATACCGCGCACCATCTCCAACACGGCCACGGCCACGAATAGCCCCATTTAATTTAGTTGGGCAGAAATTTGCACCAGCTTCGTATCCTCCGGTAGTCGCTCTACGTTTCGAGAATCGATCGTTCCGATGTGTTTTTTGTAGAACGCCGTAGAATAACACCCGATGCTATGATCGTACATAGTGGTACCGATCGTGAATTGGTTCGGATTGGTTGCGAAGTACTCGTGGATGTCCAAACGCTCATCCTCGTATAGTTTTTTTTGAAACATGAGAACGTTGTTCAACATTGTAAGACGATAGGTATACTCCGCGGGTCGAAGCATCGACACTCCCTTGTCTATTATACGATCTTTCAGAACCGGTAACGCGTTCGCGGGGAGGATCGTTGAGGTGTTCTGCACGACCACCAGCGGTGTGGTGATCAGACCCAACACCCGTTTCACCAGATACGTCTTAGCGTAAGGGTTGTTCGACGCCATATGCAGATACACCACGTCCGGATATTTCGAGGCGAGCACCTTGCGATACATCGAGTGCTCGGCGTTTTCGATCAAATACACGATCGGATCCTTGTAGTGTTTCGAGATGTACACGAGCAAGGTTTCAAGTGCAAAGTAATGATTCTTATTGGTAGGTTTGAAGAGCAGAACGAACGTCAAATCGCTCTTGTCGCGACAGGTGGTCGCGTCGAATTCGAGAAACTTGTCCTCGTATTTATGTCTCAACAGCGCTTGAAAGTCTCGATGAAGGCACGCCTTTTTGGTTTCCTCGTCAAGTTCTGTTTCAACGAACGAGTTGTAATCTTGAACTACATCGCGCAAGAAATACAGATAGCGATGCAACATGAAACTGTATTTGATCACTGACAATAAAAAAAATGATTAAATAAATACATTTCGGATATATCTGTAGTGTATATTTATACCCATTGATTTGTGCTTCGACGAAGATGCAAACCTCTTCGAACGACTACACCATCATTGGGGATTGGAAATGCGAGGATATCATTTACAACACCCATCGAGCGATAGTGACGATCGCCACATGGAGGTATCAAAAAGTGTGTGTGAAAGAGATCGCCACCGGAGACGACGGCAAGATGGAAAACGAACTATGCATACTGTCCAAGTGTATACACCCTCGAATTTGCCAATTCTTGGGGGCGAAGGTCACTCCGGATCGAACCTACATGATTTTCGAATACATGCACAATCGAGACTTGTCGTATTACATGTCGAGCGTTGTGCTCTCCCCACACGATCGAAGAAGAATCATGTTGGACATCGCCACCGGTTTGCACTATCTTCACAATCGACATCCCGAGATCATCGTCCACCGCGATTTGAAACCGGAAAACATACTGATCAACAAGCATGGTGAAGCCAAAATCGGCGACTTTGGCATCTCGAAACTCGTATCCACTCTCGAGTGCAAAACGTTCGAAGGACACACCGGCGAAACGGGTACGTACGTCTGGATGTCCCCCGAAGTGTTGAAACACGAAGTGTACAACTACAAAACGGACATGTACTCCTTAGGATTACTGATATACTACGTGTGGACCGGCAAACGCCCATTCTACCAGCTCAACATGAACACCATGCAACTCGCGTTCGCCAAATTGAACGGAACCGCTGAGCTCGAAAACGTTACGCACGATCAAATTCAACACATCGTCGACAATTGCATCCTTGACGATCCGAACGAACGTTTCGATACGGAAGAGGTGATTCACGCCTTGCAATCGTTGTCGGTTTGACGAATCGGAAACGAAATCAGATGCTCCACGACTTGTTTGTAGGACGCAAGCGAGTGCGAAGCCCAAATCGTTGGGGTCTCGCGAGATTCAGTCGACCAAACGGTATATGGGTCGTCGTCCAAATGGTGGATCGAGAGTTCGTCGGGCAAATATTCTTCGATCTTATCGTAAAATTCCTTGCTTGGTTTCATCGCATCCACCGTGTTGGGCGTGAACACCATGGCGCTGTTGAAAAAGTCGGTGAAGTGCAAGCCCTGCGCACTGAGGATTCGCTCGCAATACGCTTGAGGGGCGTTGCTGCAAAGAACGAACTCCAAATCGCGCGCGTCGCGTATCACCAAGAGATCTTGGATGTGTTGCGCGTCTTGAAAGGTTATCAGTTTGTCCGTATCCTCCAGTCCGTCGTACACGTACTCATAAAAAGGACGCAGCTCTTTCAAATCGTGTTGATTGATCATGAAATTAATCACGTAGTCGAAGTTTTTGTACGCGACGTGAGATCGAGGAGTAATAGGAGGATTCATGTAATGCATGCACTGATTCACCCATTCCTTCGAACGTTGAGCGATTTGACGACTGACCGCAGCGTTTCGAAACACGATGCCATCGAACTCTAAGAGCACCCGTCGATTGTAGCCTTTCACAGGACACGTTCGAATCGCCGTCATCCTGTATTGTTTCTTGATATTATTTTTTATTGTAGTTCGCTTAAATAGTGTTTTTTCAGATGTGACAAAAGAAGATAGACGAGAGATGCGAGGCGTGGCTATCGTTTTCGGAAACAAAGAGCGACTTCAAAGATTCGAAACCTCTCACGAAAGCTACGGCACCGTGCTAGTGAACACGGATTGTGAGAATATGTTAATCGCTCGAAACGCGACCTATTGCGAGGGATCGCAGTGGCAGGCGACCTTAGCCTTCCTTTTGTACAATCGAGAGATGTGGTCGCAGTACGACTATCTATGGTTCATCGGTCCACACGTCAATCTCTCCTCTACACAGATCGCCACGTTTTTTCACACGGTAACAAAGCATCAGTCGATCATAGCCCAACCATGCGATCCGAACAGTTGGCAGAGAGATCTCCATTTCAAACAAAATAAAAGCGAGCTTCGCACGGTCTCCTTCGTGGAGTCGAACGCCCCGTGTTTCACTCGAGCATTCGTCCAAGCCCAACTGTTGCCCTTCTTGCAAGACAATCGAGACCATCTTTGCAGTGGATGGGGCATCGATCTATGGTGGTCTAGTAGAGACCACCAAAGAACGATGGTGGTCAACACCGTCACCTTGGACAAAGAGCGTTCTCGCGTAACAACGAACGAGACAATCGCGCATGCCGAAAAAACACATTTCTGCAACAAGTACAACTTATGACGACGTGAACGATTTGTACATACTTTCCATCATTTGGTTGTCGAAACATAGCTTACGCGGCGTTAGCTTGAAACGTTGAATGCTTCCCACCTTGAAAGCGTTCTCGTATTTGCAAAACGGACACGTGATATGATGACGATCTTTCTCCGGACGATCGAGTTTGTCCAAGCAATCGCCGCACATCCAAACGTGGCAACGGAGACAACCGTACGAATTGTGGTACTTCGTGAACAGCGAGTCGAAGCAGATCAGACAATCGTTCTCTTCTTTGTTCATATTCTTGATGAATCGTTTCAAAACCTTCAGGTGTCCTTTCTCTTGATTCGAGATG
>Ga0255759_10001826_pt1 | contig 19076 bp, 20 predicted proteins | sample 101ome_20_FD_179959 | JGI IMG/M metagenome (GOLD analysis project Ga0255759, IMG submission 179959) | Coastal salt marsh microbial communities from the Groves Creek Marsh, Skidaway Island, Georgia - 101404AT metaG (version 2) | ecosystem: Environmental > Aquatic > Marine > Intertidal zone >...
AATATTAAAAAAAAAAATAAAAAAACAAAAAAAAATTATTTATAAAATTAAATATAAATAAAAAAAAAGTTATATAAAAAAAAAAAAAAAAGGTAAAAAAAATTAGTGAAAATTCAAAAAAAATAACATCTATAAATTTCAAAAACAAAAAAATTAAAATTATAAAAAAAACATAAAATGCAAAAATATTAATTTTTTTTTTTACAAATGTATTTAACCATTCAATAAATGCGTATGATGAGATAACCAGTGCAATTAAATTCCAGATAAATTGATTAGAAAAAAAAGTTACGCAAGTAAAAATAACTAATGCAAATAAACCAAAAATAATCCTAAGATGTTGTTCAGAAAAATTATTTAATATTCCCATAGTTTCTCTTTCTTTTATCGAAGACATTTATTATCTTTTTGAAAGAATTTTCGTCAAAGTCTGGCCATAATTCATCCGTAAAATATAATTCTGAATATGAAATATTCCATAATAAAAAATTACTTATTCTATGTTCTCCACCAGTTCTTATTAAAAGGTCTGGATCAGGTAAACTAGAAAGACTGGTATAATTATTAAATTCAGACTCATTAATTTTTTTTATATTTGTAGTTAAAATCTGATTCGTAGCATTAACAATATCCCATTTTCCACCATAATTTAATGCTATTGATAAGATAACTTTATTGTTACTTTTTGTCTTGTTTTCAGCAAATTTAATAACCTCTTTTAAATTAGTATTTAAATTATGAATGTTACCTATAAATCTAAGCCTTACTGATTTGGAACTTAGTTCTTCAAGCTCAGTTTTTATAGAGTCAATGAATAGCTTCATTAAAAAGTCAACCTCATTTTTAGGTCTGCTCCAGTTTTCAGTAGAAAAAGCAAATAATGTAATGTACTTGATACGAAAATTTAATGCACTTTTGACAATTTTTTTTATAACCTTGACACCTTGAGAATGTCCAACAAAACGTGGTAGACCTTTTTTTTCTGCCCACCTACCATTTCCATCCATAATAAATGCAATGTGCAATGGGTATTTCATGATTTAGAAACTTAATAATTCTTTTTCTTTTGAACTAAAAATATCATCGATCTTTTGTATGAAATCATCAGTTAACTTTTGAATATCATTTTCATTTTTTTTAAGTTCATCATCAGAAATTAAATTATCTTTATTAAGATTTTTAAGATCATTATTCGCATCACGTCTTAAATTTCTGATTGAAACCTTTGCATTCTCAGCTTCTTTCTTAACAATTTTTATAAGATCCTTTCTTCTTTCTTCTGTTAAAGGTGGCAAAGGAATTCGAATACTTTCATCGGTTGTCTGAGGATTGAGTCCTAAATCTGATTCTCGAATAGCTTTATCTAATATAGCAATAAAATTTTTATCCCAAGGGGTAACTAATAATGAATTAGAATCAGGCACTGAAACAGAGGCCACTTGCGAAATAGGAGATAGATTACCATAGTAATCAACCATTATTCCTGATAGTAATGATGGATTCGCTCTACCAGTTCTTATCTTCTGAAGACTTTTAGAAAAATAATCTATCGAAGAATTCATTTTTATTTTCGTACTATTTATGATTTCATCACTCATATCATTAATTTGTAACAGTACTACCTACATCATTTCCATTAATAAAGGATAGTAACTCTCCTTTTTTTAAAATACTTACAACACCAACATTTAATTTATGATCTCTACACAGGGTCATAGCAGTAGCATCCATTACTCCTAGTTTTTTATTAATTGCTTCATCAAAACTAATCTTAGTATATCTCTTAGCTAATGAATGGATTACAGGATCTTTATCATATATACCGTCCACTTTTGTAGCTTTTATCATTATATCTGAATTAATCTCAATAGCTCTTAAAGCTCCTGCTGTATCGGTTGTAAAAAAAGGATTACCAGTACCTGCTGCAAAAATTACAATTCTATTTTTATCTAAGTGCGATATCGCCTTTCCTCTAATATAAGGCTCAGCAACTTGTGATATATTTATTGCAGATAAAACTCTGGTATTAATATTTTTACTATTTAAAATATCTTTTAATGCAATTGCATTCATCACTGTAGCAAGCATCCCCATGTAATCCCCAGTTGCTCTATCAAGACCTTGATTTGCTAGATTTACACCTCTAAAAATATTTCCACCACCGATTACAATGGCAAGACGAATATTTAAATTATGTATTGAGATTATTTCATCAACAATATTAGATACAGCTTTGGAATTGAATCCAAATTTGTCTTCACCCATTAGAACTTCACCAGATAACTTTATCAAAATAGTTTTAAAAACAGGTGATCCCATAATAATTATTTTTTCATAGAGTCAATTTGACTTTGAACTTCTTCAGCAAAATTTTCATCTTTTTTTTCAATACCTTCACCTAGATTATATACAATAAAATTATTAACTTTGCCTGTATCTATAATGTCTCTAATTGTTTTTTTGTCATCTTTAACAAATTTTTGGTTTAGTAAAGTAACTTCAGAAAAAAACTTTCTTAACGAGCCATCAACAATTTTATCAATCATTTCAGCTGGCTTGCCTAATTCTTTTGCCTTAGCTTCCGCCAAGTCTCTTTCTCTTTCAACAACTTTTGAATCTAGTTCATCTTGGCTAACAGCTAAAGGCTTCATTGCAGCAATATGCATACATATATCCTTGCCAATGTTATCGTCTGATAAAGATGCATCTAGTAAAACTGCTATTTTTCCATTATGTGTATAACTAAAGAATTTGGATGTAGTCTCAATTAATTGAGCTCTTCTAATAGAAATATTCTCTCCTAATTTCATAACAAGCTGTTTTCGCATTGATTCAATTTCATTATCAGTTTCTTTATTTAAAATTAAATTTATGGAATTTGCATCCAAATTAAGAAATTCATTAGATGTGAAACTTGCAAAATCAATAAATGATTTATCTCTTGCCACAAAATCGGTTTCACAATTAATTTCCAGTATTACTGCCTTGGTACAATTATCATTTATATTTGTTAAAACACATCCTTCAGCTGCAATTCTATTAGAAAGTTTTGAAGCTTTGTTTCCACTTTTCAAACGCAATAAATCTTCTGCTTTATCAAGATCTCCATGAGTTTCATCAAGAGCTTTTTTACAATCCATCATTCCCAAACCAGTTCTTTGCCTTAATTCTTTAACTGAACTAACTGATATGTTACTCATATAATTTTTCTCCTAATTAGTATCATTAACTTCTTTATCATCATGTGACTTATCTGAGTCTTCAACAATACTTTCAATTTTGATTTTTTTTGATTCAGAAATTTTGGCTGAAATTATTTCAGTAAAAAATTTAACTGAAGATGATGAATCATCATTAGCAGGAATAATATAGTCAATATCACTAGGGTCATGATTTGTATCAACAAGTGCAACAATAGGTATTCCTAACTTGACAGCCTCTTTAACAGCAATCTTATGAAAACCAATGTCTACAATAAATAAACAGTCAGGAACAGTATCTAATTCCTTGATGCCACCAAACGATAAATTAAGCTTTTGGTGCTCTCTCGTAAAATCTAAAGCGGACTTTTTGATCATTTTATCAACAACACCAGATTCAATATCCGCATCCATATCTTTTAGTTTTTTGATAGATTTTACTACAGTATTGAAATTTGTAAGCATACCACCTAACCATCGATGATCTACAAAGGGAGACGCACACTTAGTTGCTTCATCTTTAATTATTTCTCTACATTGACGTTTAGTGCCAACAAATAGGATGGTGCCACCATTTTTTGTTAATCTACCAATATAATTGAGAGCTTCCTGAAATTTTTCAAGAGTTTTTTCTAAATTAATAATGTGAATTTTATTTCTGTGACCAAAGATGTAATTTGACATTGCAGGATGCCAGTACTTGGTTTGATGACCAAAATGTGCACCAGCCTCAAGCATTTTTCTTAATGAAATTTGCATTTTAACTCCAGGGTTATCCTCCGCTCTAAAAAAACTTAAATAGCACCCAAGAAATAGAGCGTGTGTATTTAATAAAAAGGATAATTATACACAAAATTTTAAAGATTGATATATGATTTATAAGCCGCAATGCTAAATGCACTTGAAATATTTAAACTTTCTGATTTATTATTAACTTCAATATTAATAAGAAAATCACATTTATCTTTGGTTAGATTTCTTAATCCTTTCCCCTCACTACCAAATACGAAAACAGATTTTTTCTCAAATTTAGTATTCGTTAACAACTGACCTGATTGAGGTACAAAACCATAAATCCAAAATTTATTTTTCTTAAAAAAATCAATTGTTCTCGAAATATTTGTGACGGTTTTAAATCCAACAGTTGCTGTTGAACCAGATGCAACTTTATGAACAGTAGGTGTAACATTAACAGAATTTTTTTTTGGAACTACAATTAATGAAAAATCAAAAGAATCGGCTATTCTAAAACAAGCACCAAGATTTTGGGGATCAAATATTTGATCTAAAATCAAAACCTTGCAATATTCATGGTCAATTAATTCATCTATTGAAAATGATCGTTTTTTTATTTCAATTATGATTCCTTGACTATTGATACCGGGAAGTAACTCCTCAAAACTATTTCTATTTAAAATTTTTATTTTTTCTTTAATATATTTATTTTCTGCTATTAATTTTATTCTTTTATTTGAAAATAATTCTGTTTTGTTAATGTAAATATTTTTTATTTCAATATTAGATTTAATAATTTTTAAACATGAATTAATTCCTGGGACTAAATTACTTTTCATTTTTTTAATGACAAATCTACTTTTAGGTTTAATATTTCTAAAAATAAAATTTTTACTGCTACTTCGTCAAAGATCCTAAGATCGAGTGCTTCGCCATGATGAAGTATTTTGATTTTATGCTTTTGAAACTCTATAATTTTGATGTTTCTTTTATGTAATAGACCAGTAACATCAAAATCTCTTAAAGTTATGAAAATTCCGAAATCAGAAATACCTGTAATTATACCTTTTAAAACTTTATTAATTGGCTTTGTGTTATAAAATTTAATTAAGTTAAATAGATTTTTATAGTAATAATGTATTTCCTCCACTTCATTTTCTTTATTATTAATGATTGAAACAACACTAGGATCTAATCTTGTAACAGTTTCGTTTTTAACTATTTTTTTTAAAGTCCTATGATTTATCAAATCAGGATATCTCCTTATAGGTGATGTAAAATGCAGGTACTTTTCAAAGGCCAAAGCATAATGTGAAGATTGATTTGAGTCATAAACTGCTTTTTCCAAAAAACATAAAAAACTAGTTCCTATAATTTTTCTATTATTTGCATCAAAATTTTCTAGAAATGAATCTAAGTAATCAAAAAAAAAGTCTTTCTCTTCATATTTAAAGTCAAAAACATTGATCAAGCTTTTAAAATCCTTTTCCTTTTCAATTGAACTTTTAGGATGGTGTCTAAAAATAATGCTATTTTTTTTTGATTTTGTGTGAAGAAATATTGCAACTGATTTATTAGCTATGAGCATTAATTCTTCAATTACTCTTTCCGCCGAAAAAAAACCTTTCGTATGATTAAATAATAGAGCACCATTATTTACTCGTTCGGTATTAAGTTTTAATGCTAATTCATGTAATGATTCCAACAAAAATTTAAAATCGCTATCTGATTCAAAATTATTTTTTATGATTCTGTTAACCTCATCATAAGTAAATCTTTTTTTTGAATTAATTATTGACTCATAAAATTTATAAGATTTAACTATTCCGGTTTGATTAATAACAATTTCACATACTACTGCCATTCGATTTACATTTGGTTTTAAGGAACATAAATCATCAGATAACTCATTAGGAAGCATTGGTATAGATTGATCCAAATATATTGAAAAGGAATTAGCCAGTGCAATCTTGTCGATATACGAATCCTCATCAACATAAAAGCTTACATCTGCAACTGCTACATATAATTTGTAATGATCTTTTTCTTTAGTACAATAAACTGCATCATCAAAATCTTTGGCATCCTCACCATCTATAGTTATAAAATCCAAGTTCGTAAGATCAGTTCTCCCTTCTGGTGTGGGAGATTTTATTTCTATATCTTTCTTTCTATAATGATTTTTTAGATCAAATTTTTTCTTAGTGATTTCACCTATTAAATTTTCTAACGAATTTGAGTGTTTGACATTTATATTCTTTAAAATATATTTTCTATTTGAAAATTGAATTTCACAAGAAATTAATTGAATATCAAAGAAGTTTTTTGCATTAAATGTGATATTTTTGAAAATTTTTTTCGAAAATAAGTCTTCAAAGAAAAATTTATTATTTTTTTTTACGAGTAATCCAGTAGTTTTGTATGGCCGTGAAGATATTTTCATCAAACTATATAATTGATTATACAATTAATAAATCATCTATTTTGGGGCCGTTTGAAACAAGGTTGATTGGAACATCAAGAAATTTTGAAATGAAATCTATGTAGTTAATTACTTCTTTGGGTAATTCGTTATATATTCTTATATTATTAATATTAATTTTCCAACCAGAAAATTTTTTATAAATTGGCTGAACTTTATTCAATGCATTAATATTGTCGGGAAAATTTTTTATTACACTACCATTAATTTTATATCCAGTACAAATATATAATTCATCTAATCCAGTCAACACATCAATTTTAGTAATACAAAGTCTATCGATACCTGCAATGCTTACAACTTTCTTTAGAGCAACTAAATCTAACCAACCACACCTTCTTGTTCTACCAGTCGTTGCACCAAACTCTTTACCTTTTTCAAGCATATGTTTGCTGTTAGAGTCATTAATTTCAGTAGGAAATGGGCCTTTTCCAACTCTAGTAGTGTAAGCTTTAAAAACCCCAAGGCATTCATTGATAAGTTTTGGTGAACAACCTGAGCCAATGGAAGCATAATTAGGTAAACAATTACTAGATGTTACGAAGGGATACGTTCCATGATCTATATCAAGTAATACTCCTTGAGCACCTTCAAAAATTAAATTACCGCTTCCATTTTTTTCAAAGAAATCATTTGAACTTGAAACTAAGTTAATAATTTTTTTTGTATTTACAAGAATATTTTCTAGAATTTCATTTCTATTAATATCGTTATAAGCATATAAACTTTTCAATAAAAATTCATGGTAGTCAAGTTGCAAATTTAACTTATCAAGAAAATTTTTTTCATCATAAGCATCGCTAATTAATGTTGCTCTTCTTGATACTTTATCTTCATAACATGGCCCTATACCTCTAACAGTAGTTCCAATATTATTGAAATTTTTTGATTCCTTGGCTTTATCCAATAAAACATGTGTAGGTAATAGAATTGGACACCCTGGACTAATATTTAGTTTTCCTTTGGTTTTAATTAAGTTTTCTTCAAGAAATTCAATTTCTTCATTTAATGCAAGAGGATCAACAACAACTCCGTTACCAATAAAGCATTTAACATTACCGTGAAGAATCCCTGATGGAATTAAATGCAGAACAATTTTCTTATTTCCTCTGTATAAAGTATGGCCAGCATTATTCCCACCATGAAATCTAACCACAGCAGTCGAATTTTGAGCGAATGCATCAACTATTTTACCCTTACCTTCATCTCCCCACTGAGCACCTACAATAACTATATTTTTATTATCAATATTTATCAAACTAATGTCCATTTGGAATTTACTTTTTTAATCAATGATTTTTTTTTAATTTTTTTCGGAATTTCAGAAATAGAATAGTAGTATCTTACTTTTTTTCCGCTTTTTCTTAAATTCTGAATTTTTCTAATTAAAGCAACATCTGAAGTGTAAGGGGCATAAATTACTTCAAAATTATTATTTAATATTAAGTTGTTTTTTATTAAAAAATTAGCAACATTATTTAAATTTATTGTAAAACCTGTAGCTGGCCTCTCTTTACCAAACTGTTTACCAATAGAATTATATCTTCCACCACGAATAAAACAATCTTTACTATTGTTACCAAAAACTGAAAAAGTTATACCGTTATGGTAATTGAAACCATATAGATCGCAAAAATCAATATAAAAATTTTTGTGATCAAAATTTCTAAAAATTTTTTTAATCTTTCTTATCTCAGATAAAAAAAAGTCATCATTTGCTAGATACTTAGGAATATTATTCAAAATACTAAATGTTCCATTAAATTCAAACAGTGCGAGTAAAAAATTTTGATGCTTTTTTTCCAATTTGCTGATTGTAAGTTGGAGCATTTTTTTGTTTCTTTTTTTAAAAGATGAATAAAAAGAATTTAAACTTATTCCGCTTGAAATTATAATTGGTTCATATCGAGTTAAAAATCCAACATGCCCTATAGTATAAAAAAAACTTTTTAATTTAATTTTCAATAAAATTTCAAAAAGAATATTTTGTAGTTCAATATCACATAAAATATTGTCAGTTCCAAAAATTTCAGCACCTATTTGAAAGGTTTCTCTTGTTAATTTTTCATCATCTAAATTTGATGTAAGAATTTTTCCTTCATAATAGAGTTTGTTAATTTTATTATATGAAAGTATATGAGAATCGATTCTTGCTGCTTGAACAGTAATGTCAGATCTAAAAGCTAGAGCAGCATTGCTATTTTTATCATAAGTTAAGAAATAATCATTATTACTGTGTCGATCTTTTTCTAAAGTATTAAGAGAGTCTAAAAATTCAATCGATGGTGGAATTATAAAGTGAAAGCCATAACTTTTAAAAATACTTTTTATAGATTGCGACAAAGAATCAAGAATTTCTGACTCAGGTGGCAAACTATCTTCAATGTTATTAGGTAATGTCCACTTGGTATTCATTTAAAAAATGTGCATAATTAGAAAACTAATAATAAATTAAATTAAAAGTTTATTTTTCTACGTTGGTTATCCTGGGTAAATATACATTTATTTTTGGGGTAATGCCTCAATGAACCACTTTAAAATAAAAGAAAGATGAGACGTTGATAGTAGAAAAAAAAAATCCTTTTAACATCTAACGAGGCTTCTGCATAAACTTAAAAAAGTCATTGTCAAAATCTAGAATAATAAAATCAGATCTATCTTGAAAACTATCCTCATAAGCTTGTAACCTTCTATAAAATGCATAAAAATTCTGATCTTTAGAAAAAGCCTTGCCGTAAATTTCTGCAGATTTAGCATCGCCAAAACCCTTAATATTTTGAGCTTCTTTATAGCCTTTAGCTACAATAACTTCAGCTTCTCTGTCTGCTTGAGCTTTTATTTTTTCAGCTTCAGCAAATCCCAAGGATCTAAGCTCATTTGCAACTCTTTTTCTTTCTGCTTCCATCCTCCTATATACAGCTTCACTAATCTCAGAAGTAAGATCTACTCTTTTTAATCGAACATCCAACACTTCAACACCAATCTTTTCAGCATCATCATCAACCCTACTTCTCATCAAATCCATAATTTGATCTCTTTCGCCTGAAATAACGTCATTTATAGTTCTTTTACCAAACTCAGCCCTCAAGCTATCATTAACAGTTTGTATTAACCTTATTCTGGCTCTTTGCTCATCACCAGCAACACTAACATAATATTGTTCAACATCAGATATTTTCCATTTTATGAACGAATCAACTAAAACATTCTTTTTTTCAGATGTAAGAAAACGCTCAGGAGATTCTGGATCAACGGTATTAATTCTAATATCAAAAATTCTTACATTATCTAAAAATGGGAACTTAAAATACAGCCCAGGCTCAGTTTTAATAGAAATTATTTCACCTAATCTAAAAACAATAGCATTAGTTCTCTGATCAACCGTGAAAAAACATTGGATAGTAACAACCAATAAAAAAACTATAACAATTAATAAAGTATTTAATTTAGCATTCATTATCTGGAATCCCTGTTTCTATTATTGAAATTATCTCTAGCTCGCTCAAATGACTTTTTAAAATCCATTGAACCTGAAGTATTATTTCTTGAATTGTTATTGCTTGATAAATTATTTGAGTCCAAAAAATTAGAGGAATCAGATTTGACAGAATCAAGAATTTTATCTAGTGGAAGAAATAGTAAATTACTATTATTTTTTTGATCAATTAAAAGTTTAGAGGAATTTTTTAATACATTTTGAAGTGTATCAACATATAATCTTTCTCGGGTGGCGACAGGTGCCTTTTTATATTCTCTCAAAACCTGAAGGAATCTGGATGTTTCACCTTCCGCAGCAGCAACTACTCTTTCACTGTAACCCTCAGCTTGTTGCACTAAACGAGCAGCAGTTCCCTCTGCTTTAGGAACGACATCATTATAGTATGCTTGACCTTCATTAATTTGTCTTTCTCTATCTTGATTTGCCTTTACAGCATCATCAAAAGCAGCTTGAACTTGTTCAGGAGGTTGTGCATTTTGCATTGTTACTTGACTAATTGTAATGCCTGTTTTGTAACGATCAAGAATATTTTGCATTAGAACTTTAGCATCTGTAGCGATTTGCTCCCTACCCTCATATAGAACAAAATCCATTTTACTTTTTCCAACAATTTCACGTATTGTTGACTCAGCAACTTGCATTACAGTTAAATCAGGATTTCTATCGAAAAATAAATAATCTTCAGGTATTGATCTTATATATTGAACGGCAAATTGAAGATCTACAATATTCTCATCATCAGTTAACATTAAAGCCTCATCTAGAACTTTAGTTTTGACTGAATTTCTATATCCGACCTCGATAGTAAATATCTGAGATACATTAACAACCTCAACATTTTCAACAGGCCAAGGAATATGCCATCTTGGGCCAGGCTCGGTAGTTTCTAAGTATTTACCGAATCTCAAAACAACACCTCTTTCACTAGCATCAACAATATAAAATCCACTTAAAGTCCATAATATTAGAAATATAGGAATAATAAATTTGAAAAAAATTTTTAGTGGCTCGGGGGACGGAAGATCGGATTTTGTAGCATTACCACCAAAAAATTTGTTAATTTTTTTATTAAAATTTCTCCAGACTTCATCCAGATCTGGAGGGCCTTGATCCCATTTATTGTCAGACATAGTTTTATTTAATTTTCGGTTATATTAAAATTGATTTGCTCTGAAAAATTTCTTGATGGTACAATAGTAGAAATAGCATGTTTATATACCATTTGGGTAATATTATTTTTCAACAAAACCACATATTGATCAAAAGAATCCACAAAACCCTGCAATTTTATTCCATTAACAAGGTAAATCGAGACCTGAATTTTTTCTTTTCTTAGGGCATTTAGAAAAGGATCTTGCAGATAGTGAGATTTTGTCATCGAATAATCAATATTTTTATTTTTATATTATCATTTATTTTATAAGATTGTATTAAAATCTTTATCAATTTTTGAAAATAAATCTTATTTGACTACCGTTAAGATTAAGAGATTTAATAAAGTGTCTTTCCATGTGTTTGATGTAGTTCTTTTGGATGTATTTTAAATTTTTCCCGTAAAAAATAAGTGTTACTGGATTAATTCTTCCTTGATGTAAATATTTAATTTTAGGTGTTTTGTTTTTAGATGTACTTAAAATTGGTTTATCTTTTAAAAGGTTATCTAAAACTCTCATTAGTTTCCCTGTAGAAAATCTAGAATGTATCAATTTATAAAGGTTTTTAAATTTGATTTCTAAGGATTTCATCCCATTTTGATTTTTTGCTGAAACCATCGTAATTAAAAATGAATTAAAATTAGTGAATTGTGATAGATTATCGCTGACATATTTATTTAAAAAAAACTTTTTGTTATTAATTAAATCTGATTTGTTTATTATTAGTAAAAAATTTTTTTTATTAATAGCTAAATGTGAAATAATTTTTTTTTCAAAGTTGGACAACTTTTTGCTAGCATCCACTACCAAAAATATAATGTCAGAAAATTCAATTGTATTAAATGCGTCATTTAAAGATAATAAGCTGAAATCGTTTTTATTTTTTTTAAATAAACCAGCAGTATCTGAAAATAATACATTTATGTCTCCATAGGGTGTTAAAGAATCAATAGATTCTCTTGTGGTATTTTCTTCATTTGACGTAATGAATCTATCTTGTTTTAAAATTGTATTTAATAATGTAGATTTACCTACATTACTTTTTCCTATAACACCAACCTTAAAAAGTTTTGATTCATAAGAATTAGTATTTTTTGATTTTAATAAACTTAGTTTTTCTTTTAACTCAAAAATACCTGAATTATGAAGAGCAGAAATAAAAAGAAAGTCATTAAAACCCAACTCAGAAAAATCTGACAATAAAAAATCTATTTTTTTACCTTCGCATTTATTTATGACAGGTATTACGTTTTTATTTGATTTCCTTAAAAACTCTAAATAATGGTAATCATATAATTGAATTCCGATGTTGGCATCAAAAATATAAACTATATTATCAGCTTCAAATATAGCGTTACGAGTAAAAAACGTAATTGAGTCTAATAAAACATCATCTTTTTCTGATATAAATCCCGCAGTATCAATAATTTCGCATTCTGATTTATCGTCAAAAGAACAATATCCATAACGCACATCTCTAGTAAAGCCAGCATGATCCGAAACGATCGCATTTTTAGTTTGGGTTAGTTTATTAAACAACAATGATTTGCCAACATTAGGTAATCCAGCTAACAAAAATGATGTAAGTCTCATTGACTTAAAGCATATATCGATACTTTATTATTTTTATTTTGCAAAAACAAAAAATTGTTTGAAAAATGTACTTTTTTATACCTATTTTTTTTTGAAAAACTAGGATTAAATTTTTCCATTGTCTCAAGATCTATGCAAATGAGTTGAAAATTATTGGTAATTACAAACAAGTTATTATCTATCTTAGAGGAGCTGATTACCTTGCCTGGAAGGGCTAGCTTTTTTAGTGAAAAGTTTTCGGAAGTATCGACAAATAATAAGTTATGTTTATTAGTTGAGCCTATTAGATAATTATCATGTTGATTAAAAAATGCTACATTTTCGTCATCAAATTCGAAAATTTTTGTACCTTTTGCAATATCAAAACAAATAATATTTTTTAAATAAGCATTAAAGCACACAAAATCGTCAATTATTATTGGTTTAAACTTAAAGTCTATTAATCTTTCAATATCATTATCACCCTCTGGAAAAGCAGCAAAATTGCTCCATATTTCAAGGCCATTTTCAGTATTTAGAGCTACCACTTTTCCCCCTGGAAAACTGGTTAATAAACTTTTTTGATTGCTTAATTCTAAATGTCTAACTAAATTTAAAGATAAAGATGATTGAACAGAATTATAAGTCCACAATGATTTGCCAGACGATATCTCATATGAAAAAACTGACCCATCTATACTGTTTAAAAAAATTTGATTATTGAAAATTATTGGAATAGATTTTACTTGACTATTGAGGTCAATCTTCCAAATAAGGTTATCTTCCTTTAGATCATATGATACTAAGAAATTATTTTCATCAACAAAGTATGCATTATTTTTATTTACATTTATTCCATAAGGAATTTTAAATGGTAATTTAGAAGAATTAAGCTTATTGGTAGATTTATTAAATGAAAAAATTTTATTATTACAATCAGAAAAAAAAATAAAATTATCATAATCTACAAAATTTACGTTGTCTGCGCAATGAATAGTTGGTGTGGTAGTAACCTTTAAAATATTTATTTCTTTGAGCGGTAAATTTTCATAAATGTTTTTTTTTAGAAAAAAATCTCTATTACTAGAACAAGAAAATAGGGACAGCACAAATAATAAGAAAGTAAAGTTTTTTATCATTCAGGAGAATTAGATAAAATATCAATCTTAGATTTTAATAGATTTTCAAATGGGATATTACTGTTTGTATGAACTAAAGCCATTTTATAAGACTCAATTGATCTTTGAATGTCACCTTGGTCTTTGAGAATATTTCCCTTAATATCAAGTGCTAACATTTTTAATTCGTCAGAAGCAACATTATCTAATGTTTTTAAAGCTTTTTCGTAATCATCTTGCTCTAAATAAGTAATTGCTAGGTTTATTTTCGACATGTCTTTAAATACTGCATTATCACTTTTCATAATATTTTGTTTTTGAAGTGGGACAACCATTTCAAAATTACTTTTGTCAAAGTCAATATATGAAAGCATTGATGCAATATAAAATGAGTATTCACTACCATCGTTAATGTTGAAAAATTCATTTAATTCTGAATGTAAATTTTCAGATAATGGATCATTTGCAAAGTCTAAAACTATTTTGTTGAAGTCATAAAGAGTGGAAGTATTTGAAATATTATTTTTCAAATAATAATTACGTCCAAGAATGAGTATCAAAACTATGACTAAAAGTGAACCAATTAAATGAAAACGGTATTTAAAAAAGAAATTCTTGAAAAGCCGATCTTGGTCATAATTTTCTAATTCTGACATATTAAATTATTTCATTACTAAGTTTATTAATGGAAGATTTAACTTGCTTACCGGTAACTAAATTTTTGATGGATAAAAAGTTATTTTCTAATTCTTCCTGGCCAATAATGATAGCATATTTAAAATTTAAATTATTAGCTCTTTTGAATTGTTTTTGAAATTTACCACCACTTTTGTCCAATGACACACTAAATCCAAGATCTCTAATTTTCTCAACTATTTCAATTACCTGAGTATTTAATTCTTCATAAACCAAATAGATATTATTATTATTAAATTTAATTAATCGATCTTCAAATTTTGCTAATTCAAATATTCTTTCTAATCCGATTGCAAATCCACATGCCTTTGTAGGTTTTCCTCCTAAAACTTCGAATAATCCATCATATCTTCCTCCAGCACAAACTGCAGATTGAGAACCTAAAGACTCAGTAACCCATTCAAAAACGAAATCATTGTAATAATCTAAACCCCTAACCAACTTATAGTCAATAATATAATCAATGTTAAAAAAATCTAATTGTTTCAAGATAAAATCAAAACCTTCTTTACTTTTATTATTTAAACTATCAAATAACTTTGGAACACCTTTAAGAATATTTAAAAGGTGTTCTTTCTTGGAATCTAACAAACGCAAAGGATTTTTTTCAACGGTATTTTTTGATTCATCATCTAAATCAGTCAGGAAATCTTTAAAATAATCTTTTAATTTTTTTTGATATTTATTGCGAGATTCAATATCTCCAATTGAATTAACTTTTAACTTCAAATCTTTTAAAGATAAATTTTGCTTTATTCGATTAAAAATTTGAATTAATTCAAGATCAATAAAACCATATTCTAATCCAATTGCTTCAATCCCAATTTGATGAAATTGTCTTGATCTACCCTTTTGTGGCCGTTCATGTCTAAACATTGGTCCGGAATAGAAAAATTTTGGCGATTGGTCATAAGTTAAGGAATGCTGTATACAGGAGCGGACAACTGATGCGGTTCCCTCAGGTCGTAAACTTAAATTATCATTGTTTAAGCCATCAATAAAAGAATACATTTCCTTACTTACGATATCTGTTTCAGAGCCCAAAGTACGTTTGAATAAATCAGTGGGTTCCAGTATGGGAGTTTGAATATATGTAAAACCATAATTTTTAATGACTGATATTATAGAACTCTCTAATTCTTTCCAACTAGATGAATCAGGAGGAAGGATATCATTCATACCCTTAATATTTTTTAGCATTGAGATGTCGTTTGTTTATAGTTTTTTTTAATATATGAATTTATTATTTCAATAAAATCTAAAGATATTGTTTCACCTTTTAAAGTTTTAAAGTGTTCGCCATCAATAAATACAGGCGCTACTGGAGCTTCTCCGTTACCAGGCAAACTTATACCAATATCAGCATGCTTACTCTCACCTGGACCATTAACCACACAACCCATGACTGCAATTTTAAGGTTTTCAATACCAATATATTTTTTTTTCCATGAAGTGATACTTTGATCAACAAATATTTGAACCTCTTTAGCTAACTCTTGAAAATATGTGTTTGAAGTTCTTCCGCAACCAGGACAAGAGTTTACACTAGGGGTATAATTTCTTAGTCCAATTGATTGTATGATATGTTTTGCAATTTTTACTTCCTGTTTCCTATAGCCCTTTTTCTCAGGTGTAAGTGATACTCTGATTGTGTTTCCAATATTTTGTTTCAACAGATATCCAATAGCAATAGAGCTTGAAACCACAGCAAACTCTCCAACACCTGCTTCAGTTAAACCTATGTGGAGTGGGCAATTAGACAACTTATTAAGTTCTTGATAAATATCGATTAGAAGACTTACATTACTAACCTTACAAGAAAGTATAATTTTATTTCGTGGTAACCCAATATCAACAGCTAGATTTTCGCTCTGAATACAAGACTTTATAAGAGCGTTTTTGATCAGTTCTGAGTTAGGCAAAGGATTTTCCAATTTCAAATTAGAATCCATCATATCCTTTAATAGATTTTGATCCAGACTACCCCAATTTACTCCTACCCTAACTGGTTTACTGTGTTCGCAAGCAATCTCTATAAATTTTGCAAAATTTCTATCATAGTTTTTTAAATTCCCCACATTACCTGGGTTTATTCTATATTTATCCAGGGCGACGGCACAATCAGGCACTGAATCTAATAATTTATGTCCATTAAAATGAAAATCTCCAACTATAGGGACACTACATTTTTTTTGAATAAGTTGATTTTTTATTAGTGGTATCGCCTTGGCTGATTCCATATCATTAACAGTAACTCTAACTATTTCAGCTCCCTCATTATAAAGCTCAATAATTTGAGTGACTGTTTCATTTACATCTGAAGTTAGACTGTTAGTCATTGATTGAATGACTACTGGATTTGATCCTCCAATCTTAACATTTCCAACTGATACGGTGTGTTTATTCATTATTTGAAATTGTAAATCTTGCAACGCTTACTTTTGTAAACGGTTTATGGTCAAAAATAACACCAGATAGATATAGTGACACGCCTTCTGAATTACCAAAAATAAATGATAAAGGTAGACTACTTTCAATAGTGAGTTCAGTATCTGGGAGATTAAAAGAGGAATTAACAATATTTCCATTTATATCTTTTATTTCAATCCAACATTCTTCTGTAAAAACTAATCGAAGATTAATTTTTCCGGATTCATAATTTTCTAAAGCATCATAGTCAGGAGAATCATTTAAATCAATTAGTTGATCCATTTGAGTGCCAGTATTAATATCTTCTTCTGGAAGATCACCAATTTGTTGTGTTTCATCTTTAGAATTTATTTTAGTAGATATTAATTTGTTTTTTTCAATTAAAAAAATAAAAATAGAAACAATAACTATTACAAAGATTGTGATGAAAATATTTTTTAAAAAAATGACATTTTTACTTTTCGAATTACCAGAATCATCAACATATTTTGATGATTGTTTAAGTGAGACATTATCATAATTACTTTTGTATGCATCAATAATTAAGTTTGGATTTATTCGAAGGACTTTTGCATATATCCTTAAAAAACCAATTACAAATACACCTTCACCAATTTCATCAAATTTATTTTCTTCTAGCAAGGTAAGTTGTTTTACTGAAAGATTTGTTAATTTTGATAAATCAAAAAGAGACTTATTAAACGATTCTCTCGCAGTTTTTAGAGTAACACCAATATTAGTTATGCTACCCATTAAGTAAAGTAGAAGTTTTATTCTGTAATTTAATCTTATTCATAAAGTCGCCACTCAACTGTCCACACGCACTATTAGTATCATCACCCCTAGTTTTTCTTAAAGTAACCACAAAACCATGATTTGACAAAGATTCTTTAAACTTTATTATTCTATCATTTGTACTAGGTTCAAATTTTGAATTAGAAATTCTATTAAAGTTTATTAAATTAATTTTATATTTTTTTTTGTCAAGTAATTTAATTAATTCGAAAGCATTTTTTTCAAAGTCATTTATTTTATTGATCATAATATACTCAATAGTTATAAATGGTCTAGGTGCACTTAAACTCCTTAGTTGATTAAAGGATAAGTAAAATTCACAAGCATCAATTAATGACTCAATATTATATGAATTATTAATAGGCATTATTTTACTCCTTAAAAAATCATTTGAGCCATGTAACGAAATTGCCAAAGAAACTGGTAAATCTTCTTTTAGTTTTTTAATTTTAGGAACTACCCCTGATGTTGAGACTGTAACTTTTCTACGAGAAAAGCCGAGTCCTTTTTCTTCAAGAATGATTTTCAAGGATGTCAAAAGGTTTTCGTAGTTTAATAAAGGTTCTCCCATACCCATAAATACAACATTAGTAATTAATTTATAATGAGGATACTCTTTAAGGCTTTGAAGTAGTATTCTAGTTTTAATAATCTGACCAACTATTTCCCAGGTTTTTAAGTTTCTATTGAAACCACGCATTCCAGTTTCACAAAACTTACACGTCAAAGCGCAACCCACTTGAGAGGAAATACACAAAGTCCCTCTTTTTTTTTCGGGTATGTAAATAGTTTCGTATTTATTATTTTTATCATTTGGATCATACATTAACAACTTAACTGTTCCATCTTTACTAATATTATGTGAGTATACCTCTGGGATTTTGATTTCGAATTCTTTTTCAAGATTTGAACGAGATTTTTTTGAAATATTAGTCATTTCTTTAAAATTCATTTTTAAATCTTTGTAAATCCATTTGAATACTTGAGTGGCTCTAAAGTTGGACTCACTAATATTCAAAAAATATTTATTTAATGAATTTAAATCATGGTCTAAAAGATTCATTAGTTAAAAATTGAATTTCTCATTTTCATTGAAGAAAATATCAATTTCTATTTGCGCGTTCTCGGCTGAATCAGATCCATGAACAGAATTAGCTTCAATAGAATCACCATATAACTTTCGAATAGTCCCCTCTTCAGCTTTGGTTGGATCTGTATTTCCCATAATCTCTCTATTTTTTTGAACTGCATTCTCACCTTCCAAAACTTGAACAATTACGGGGCCAGAAGTCATGAAACTGACCAAATCATTAAAAAAAGGTCTATCTTTATGAACGCTATAAAATTTTTCAGCGGTCGCTTTATCTATTAAAATCATTTTCATTGCAGTAATTT
>Ga0255759_10001835_pt1 | contig 19035 bp, 19 predicted proteins | sample 101ome_20_FD_179959 | JGI IMG/M metagenome (GOLD analysis project Ga0255759, IMG submission 179959) | Coastal salt marsh microbial communities from the Groves Creek Marsh, Skidaway Island, Georgia - 101404AT metaG (version 2) | ecosystem: Environmental > Aquatic > Marine > Intertidal zone >...
ATTCGTCTTTTCTAATAAATCTATTTGATAGAAAATTAAAAAATATCGCCAAAAATATTAAATAAAATGAAATTAGAAAACTGATTTTGTCATTGATCTCAATGTACGATTCATTATAAAAAATATCATATAAAAAATATATTATTAGCACTGATGTGATCAATGAATTTAGAGCTCCTAATTTAATTTGATTTAGTCTGTTTTTATAGCTAAATATAGAAATCAAAGCAATTATACATGATCCAATAACTAATCCAGCAATAAAAAAATTATCATATAAAATACTTGAATCTCCACTATTGAAATCAACCGTAGTAACGTAACCTGTTATTATTGTATCAACGGAATTATTTTCATCAAATGAAATTTTTTGCCAAACTGGAAAAAAAAACGTAGAAACTAAAGCTCCAATGTATAAGATTAAGAATATTGTTTGGATTCTCTGTATCATGAGATTATTTTGTACAAAGAAATAAAAAAATGAATTAAAAAGTGAGATTTTTTATTGAGATATCATATCATGGAAAAAATTATCATGGATGGCAAATCCAAGAAAATGCTTCTACTATTCAAGAAGAGATTGATAATGCAATATCCTTATTATTAAAGAAAAAAATTAAAACAATGGGTAGTGGTAGAACGGATACGGGAGTTCATGCTATTAGTCAAGTGGCTCATTTTGACTATGATAAGCCTATTAATAACTCTTTTTTATATAGAATCAATTCGTTCCTTTCAAGTGATATATCAATTAATTCAATAAAGAAAGTAAAAGAAAATATCAGTGCAAGATTTGATGCAATAAGCAGAGAATACATATATAAAATTCATTGTGTTAAATCACCTTTTTTAAATGATAGGTCTCTTTTCTATCCCAAAGAAATAAATGTAAGTCTAATTAATGATGCATGTAAAGTCCTTATCGATCACAGCGATTTTAAAACTTTTTCAAAAGTAAAAACAGATGTCAATAACTATAATTGCCAAATAAGTAGAGCTGAAATTAAAAAAGAAGGCTACAATTATTATTTTACTATTTCTTCAGATAGATTCCTGAGAGGAATGGTTAGAGCAATTATGGGAACAATGATTCAAATTAATGAAGAAAAATTAAGTGTAGAATCTCTAGAAGATATCATATTAAAAAAAGACAGGAAGTATGCTGGTCCTTCTGTTCCTCCGCATGGTTTATATCTCAGCAATGTTTTATATGATAAAGAGATATACTTATGAGTAACAAAAATATTAGTGGAAATTTATTTGATTTAAAAATCTTAAATAGACTTTTCATATTTTGCAAGCCCTATATGGGAGTTTTTTATGTCTTAATATTTTTGACTTTAAGCCTATCAATACTCCAGCCGATAAGACCATATATTACCCAAATAATTATTGATGACTATGTAAGTTTAAATGACCTAGATGGTCTGAAGAACATGATATTTTTATTATTTGGTTTATTAATTATAAATGCGATAGTCATGTATTTTCACACATACCTTTCTGGATGGCTAGGGCAAAATATTATAAAGGATATTAGAATTAAATTATTTTCTCATTTACAAAACTTTAAACTTCAGTTTTTTGATAAAACACCAATAGGCAGAATTGTAACGAGAAATGTTTCTGATATAGAAACTATTGCTGATATATTTGGACAAGGTATTGCTGCTATAATTGGAGATATTCTTCAACTTTTTGGCATAGTTGTTTTGATGTTCTATATAAACTGGAAATTAACTTTAATAAGTTTAGCAACACTACCATTTCTTTTTCTGACAACGTACATATTCAAAGAAAAAGTAAAGCTTTCATTTAATAATGTTAGAAATGCAGTAGCTAACCTTAATTCATATGTCCAAGAACACATTATTGGAATGAATATTGTCCAAATTTTTGGGAATGAGGAAAAAGAATACAAAAGGTTTAAGGACATTAATGAAACGCACCTAAAAGCTAATCTAAAAGCTGTGCTTTATTATTCAATTTATTTTCCAGTGATGGAATTATTTACATCGATTGGCTTGGGTTTACTTATTTGGTACGGATCAAATCAGCTTTTTTCAGAAGAAGTTACCCTCGGTGTTTTAGTCGCATTTATAATGTACTTGCAGTTATTTTTTAGACCTATCCGGTCAATAGCAGATAGATTTAATACATTGCAGATGGGTGTTGTTAGCTCAAAAAGAATTTTTGATTTACTTGATAGAAATGAGGAAATTGATTCAAATGAAAAATTAAAAGATATTCAATTAAATGGAGATGTAGAATTTAAAGATGTATGGTTTGCCTATAATGATGAGGAGTATGTATTAAAAAATATTTCGTTTAAAATTAATAGCGGAGAGTCAGTCGGTTTTGTGGGGTCAACAGGATCTGGTAAAACGTCTATTATCAATTTAATTAATAGATTTTATGATTTTCAGAAAGGAACTATTTTGGTTGATGGAAATAATATCACAGACTATAACTTATCATCATTAAGAAGTAATTTAGGAATGGTTTCTCAGGACGTTTTCTTATTTTCTGATTCTATATATAATAATATCACTCTGTTTAACGACTCTATAAAAGAGGATGAAGTGTGGAATGCAATAAAAAAGGTTGGAGCAGAAAAATTTATTAATAAACTTCCTAACGGATTACAATTTGATGTAAAAGAAAGAGGTATCTCCCTTTCTGTTGGACAGAGACAATTAATATCGTGTATTAGAATTATGCTATATGATCCTAAGATTATTCTTCTCGACGAAGCAACCTCTTCGATTGACTCAGAGTCTGAAACCATGATTCAAAAAGCCATCTCTGAAATCCTGAAGAATAGAACTTCTATTGTTGTTGCTCATAGATTATCAACAATAAAAGAGGTAGATAAGATAGTAGTAATAGACTCTGGTGAAATAAAAGAAATTGGCAACCATAAAGATTTAATTCAAAGCAATGGTTTTTACAAGAAACTTTATGAGATGCAATATAAAAATATAGCAAACTAATTACAGCTATTTGTCACTTTCAAGTTGTTGTTTATATAAGTCAAAATACACACCTTTTCTTTCCAATAGGGTTTTGTGATTTCCTTCCTCAATAATTTTTCCTGAATCAATCACAATAATTTTTTTTGCTAATTTAACAGAGGATATTCTATGTGAAATAATTATGGATGTTTTATTCACCATAATTTTTTTCATATTCTCTAGTATTACATTTTCTGTCTTTGTGTCGACAGCAGATAGACAGTCATCCAGAATTAAAATTTTAGGTTCCTTTATAATTGCTCTTGCAATAGATACTCTTTGCTTCTGTCCACCCGATAAAGTTATTCCTCTTTCTCCAATTTTTGTTTCAAATTTTTCTGGAAAAGAATTTATGTTTCTCAATAAATCAGCATTTTCAGCTGCTTCCTTTACTAAATCAAAACTTTTGTTTTCAGTTCCAAATAATATGTTGTTTTCTACAGTATCAGAAAAAAGGAATACATCTTGGGGGACATACCCTATTTGCTTTCTAAAATGTGAAATGTTAAGTTGTTTAATGTCGGTATCATCAATTAATATTTGACCTTTATCAATATCAAATAACCTTAGTATGCTATTGGCTATAGTGCTCTTTCCTGATCCGGTTGAGCCAATGATACCTAAAGAATCACCAGGGTTTATCGTGAAAGAAATATTTTCCATTCCTTGAATTTTCGTATCTGAATATTTGAAAAAGACATTCTTAAACTCAATTCTACCTTGAAGAATAATTCTTTTATTTTCAGATGAGGTTATATCTGAACTTTCTTTAAGAAACTCGTTTATTCTTTTTTGAGAAGCAGAAGCTCTTTGAATGATACTAGTGATCCAGCCTAAAGCCGTGACTGGCCAGGTTAATAAATAAACATAAATTAAAAATTCAGCTATGTTCCCTATTGATAAATTACCATCAAAAACTTCTAGTGCTCCAACATAGACAGTTATAATAATACTAAGACCAATTAAGGTCATAATCACTGGAAAAAATAAAGCAAGTACAAACTGAAGACCTATCGATTTATTTTTATACTCTTTACTTTTTTGTGCAAAAACTTTTTCAAAATTTATTTCCCTAACAAATGACTGAATTAATCTTATTCCTGAGAAAGTTTCTTGGACATATGTTGATAGATTAGATAGAGACTCCTGAATTTGTTCTGATCGTTTATTAATTATGTTCTGAACTAAATATATGGAGACAACTAATAGAGGTAGAGGCATTAAACTGTAAAAGGCCAAGTTAAAGTTTATATAAAACATAAAAGGAATTACCATTATCATCAGAATAGTAACGTTCATTCCATACATTAGCGCTGGACCTAAGTACATTCTTACTTTACTAACATCTTCAGAAATCCTATTCATCAAATCACCAGTATTATTTTTTTTATAAAATTTAAGTGGAAGGGTTTGGTAATGATAAAAAATCTCATTTTTTAAATCATATTCTATTTTTCTAGAAGCAACTATTATGGTTTGTCTCATCATATACATAAAAAAACCTCTTATGATTGCTGCAATAATTATTGCTGAAGAATAAAACAAAACATCTTTTAAAATTTCTTTTTTAGCTAAAGTATTTCCTAATGAGTACTCTTTATACCCATTTTCTATAAGGTTAAAAGTCTCTCTAATTAGTGTAGCTGGAACAATTGCAAAAGCTGTTGAAATTAATATAAATACCCCTCCAATGGTGTAGTAATATTTATACTTTAGAAGGTATTTATTTAAATAGGATAGGTCTTTCAAATTTTTATATAATTTTATGACTAACTAACTGTAAAACTATTATTTAAATCATAATTATGAGCATAGATGAAAATAATTCCGTCTTTGAAAAAATTAAGCAAGATAATCATGAGCAACTGGTCTTCTGTAATGATGAATCTATAGGTTTAAAAGCAATTATTGGTATCCATAATACATCTCTTGGTCCCGCAATAGGAGGAACTAGAATGTGGAATTATGCTTCTGATTCTGCCGCACTAGAGGATGTGATCAATTTATCTAAAGCAATGAGTTATAAATCATCTCTTGCTGGTCTAAATGCTGGAGGTGGAAAAGCAGTTATAATTGGAGAACCAAATTTGAAGTCAGAAAAATTTATTAAAAGATTTGGTGAGTTTATAAATGATTTAAATGGAAAATATTGGACTGCACAAGATGTAAATATGTCAACACAAGATATTTTATGGATTAAAGAAAAAACAAAATTTGTTGTAGGCCTACCAAAAGAACATGGTGGATTAGGTGACTCCTCGGCTCCAACAGCATTTGGAGTATATATGGGAATTAAATCCGCTGTAAAACATATCTCTGGTAAAGAGTCTTTAGAAGGTAAAAAAATTTTAGTACAGGGTGTTGGTAATGTCGGGAGAAAGCTTGTAGGCCACCTATTGAAAGAAAATGCCAATGTTTTTGTTTGTGACATTAATTCAAAAAATATTGATTTAATTAATGATACGAATGTTACAGTAGTCGATCCTGAAAATATTTACGATGACACATATGATATTATTTCCCCTTGTGCACTCGGAGGAACTATCAATAGAAACTCATTAAAGAACATTAATTGTAATATAATTGCAGGTGCTGCAAATAATCAGTTAGAAAATGATACAGATGTTCCAGAAGAACTTTTAAAGAAGAACATATTATATATTCCGGACTTCTTAATAAATGCTGGAGGAATTATAAGTGTTTACCATGAGCAGATTAATGATATAGATTCTAAAAAGGTGATGGATATGACTGAGCTAATTTATGATAAGGTTAGTTCTGTAATTAAATATTCTGAAGAAAATTCTATCTCAACAAATTCATCTGCAATTCAATTGGCAAAAGATAGAATTAAGGAAAATTCTAAAAAGTAACTACATTTGCATCTCGTTCTTGAATTTGAAGCATATGATAAACAGAAGATCCTTAAGGGTAAAAGTTTTACAGTTACTATTTTCTTATTATAATCAAGTAGTATATAAAGAGGATAAAAAAAAGCTTCAACTAGAAATCTCTAAACAATTACATCAATCTATTCTAGATATAGAAAAGCCCTATTTTGAAGTAATTTCTCTATTAATAGTTCTTAAAAACATCAATGAAGAAAAGAAACAGATTGCTAAAAAGGAGTTAATTAAAAAGAGTACGTCTAGATTCAATCTCTCAGAGAATAGAATTATTAATTTTCTCGAAAAAAACACTCAAATAATTGATGGATTGATAAAACATAAAAATGGATGGAACACTAAAACTGAAAAAATTAGAAATTGGTATAATATATTATTACAGGAGGAACTCTATAAAAATTATGTCACAATTGAGAAACCAAAATTTCAAGAAGATTTTGATTTCTTACAAAATTTGATTGTAAAATTTTTATTTAAAAACAAAGATATCCAGAAGTCATTTGAAGAAGAAAATATATTTTGGAATGAAGATTTTCTAATTATAAAATCAATGATAAAAAAAACATTGAAAACTCTGAATTCATCAAATTTTAATACATTTGCTACCGCAAGTTTATCAGAGGACATTAAAGATGACATTAAATTTGCTTGCTCTTTGTTTGATTGTGTTATTGATAATTCAACTGAATATGATGGTCATATCTCTAAATATTCTAAAAATTGGGATATAGAGAGATTATCATTAATGGACAGGATAATACTTAGAATGGGTATAGGTGAAATGGTTAATTTTAGTAATATTCCAGTAAAAGTATCAATCAATGAATGTATTGATATTGCAAAAAATTATAGTTCTCCGAAGAGTGGTAAGTTTATAAATGGTCTTTTAGATGTAATTTCATTAAATTTGCTAAAAGAAAAGAAAATAATTAAAACCGGAAAAGGTTTAATAGATAATAAATAAATAATTATGAGTAAAAATTCTACAAATTCATTTATTAGTCTAATTGTTGGATTAATTATTGGTGGTATCCTAGGTGTATTATTTGCCCCTGATAAGGGAAATAATACTAGGGACAGACTAACTTTTAGATTAAATAAATACAAAAGAAAATTAGAAGATCTTTTGGATGAAATTATTGACGAAAAAGATTCAATAGATTCAGAAGCTAAAACACAAAGTAAAAAAGTTGTTAATAATGCTAAAACAAAAGCTGAAAAGCTTATAAAAGATGTAGATGGAATATTATCTAAAATCAAAGAAAATTAAAATGACTATGAAAAATATATTATCAATATTATTTATATCACTACTTGTATCATGTGGATCACAGGTTAGTGACCTAGAATTAAGAGTTGCAAAACTTGAGACTGAAATTGCTTCAATGAGAAAAGGTGGCGTTAGCTCAATCGTTCCTGCTGGAGCATTTCCAAAATTTACTTTTAATGAAGAAGAGCATAACTTTGGAGATATAAGAGATGGAGATATAGTAAGTCATGTATTTAGATTTACAAATACTGGCGATGCTCCTTTAATTATTTCTAAAGCTACTGCTGCTTGTGGTTGTACTGTTCCTCAGTGGCCTAGACAACCTATACCAGTTGGTGGATCTGGTGAAATTAAAGTTCAGTTTGATTCTAGTAATAAACCTGGAATGCAGAATAAAGTTGTTACTATAACTGCAAACACTGAATCAAAAGTTAAAAAGCTCTTAATTAGAGCTCAGGTTAACCCTAGATCATAATTGCCTAAATGATATTTTTACAATCATTTGGTTCTGGCTTAGCTCAACTTTTTTTCCCGATTGCAATTGTTGTAGTAGCTTACTTCTTTATTCTAAGACCTGAACAGAGAAGAAGAAAAAAACAATCTGACTTTGTTTCTAACATGAAGAAAGGTGATATGGTTGTTACTGCAGGGGGATTATATGGTAAAATTGTTTTAATCGAAGAAAATACCGTTACTTTAGATATCTATAGAGGTACAAAAGTAAAGTTTGATAAAAATTCAATTTCATTTGAAATGTCATCTGCTAAATAACAGATTATGAGGATTAAAAATCCTTCAGGTTTTATTTCTCAACCAAAAATTTTACTATACTGCTTTGTTATTGGGTTTTTCATTTGGCTATTTAATGAGCTAAATAATAGATCTAATGCGACAATACTTTATCCTATTGATTTTAAATACGAAGACAATGATAAATTATTTGTTATTGATGCTCCTCCTAAGTTTATAGATATATCAATTAATGGGACTGGATGGAATCTATTGAGAAATCTTTTAAAGTTAAATATTCAGTCAGCTGAGTATAATATAAATAAGCCAACACAAACTAAATATATATTATCTAGTAGTTTGTTTCCAAATATATCACAGTCGTTGGAGGGTGTAAATTTAAATTACATTCTAACTGACTCAATATTATTTAATATTGAGTTAAAGAGTAGTAGGAACTTAAAAATAATAGTTGATACATCAGACATTTCATTTAGAGATAAATTTGAGAGAGTAGGCGATATTTTGACCTCTCACAATGAGATTAAAGTTGAGGGTCCACAATCTATAATCAAATCTTTAGATGATGAGTATACTATAAAAATTGAGGATCAAAATATAGATTCAGACTATAGTGAGGAAATTAAAATAGAAGTTTTAAATGATTATCTAACTGTTACCCCAGATAGAATAGATGTATCTTTTGAAGTTGCAGAATTCGTTAAAGAAGAGGTTAGCTTAAAGGTTAATTATTTAAAAGATAATTTCTCTTTAGACACTTTAATTATAGTTTCATTTAAAATTAAAAAAGGAGATGTTTTGGATGAGTCTGACTCATTATATGTTAATTTGAAAACTGAATCGAGTTTACTCATTCCAGAAATAGTTGCTCCTTCTAATATTCAAATTTTAAAAATTTCTCCTAATTCGTTTATATTAGATAAATGAAGCCTAAACTTATTGGTATAACTGGTGGTATAGGGGCAGGAAAATCAACTGTTTCTCAAATTTTTAAACATTTAGGTTTTAAGGTTTACAACTCTGATGAAAGAGCAAAATCCTTAATTTCCTTGGACACTAATATTAAAAATAAATTGATTTCATCTTTTGGTAATGAGGTATTTATAAATGGAATTTTAGATAAAAATTTTCTTTCTGAACTAATTTTTAAGAGGAAGACTGCTTTAGAAGAAATAAATGCAATTGTTCATCCTGAAGTAAAAAAAGATTTTCTAAAATGGGTTACTCAAAATTCTTTAGATCAAATCTTATTTAAAGAGTCAGCTCTACTTTTTGAGATAGAAGCTTTTACAGAGTTAGATAAAATCATTTATGTTAGTGCTCCAAAGAAATTAAGAATAGAAAGAGTATTATCAAGAGATAATCATAGGTCTGTACAGAATATTGAAAATATAATTAGTAATCAAATTAATGATTCAGAGGCAACTAATCTCTGTGATTATAAATTAAACAATGATGAGAAAGAGTTATTGCTTCCCTCTGTAATTTCTTTACTTGACAAGATAAAAACATGTTGAATTTAATATGTTTAATATTTTTTCTAGATTAGTACAATATCAATTACTTCATGATAATAAAAAAATTTATTGCCAGCATATTTGTTTTATTAATATCATGCAATCTAGTAGATGATATCGAGAAAGTTGATTTTACCCAACACGTTGATTCTAACAACCTTAGAATATTTGGCAAAGAAGATGTTAGCTTAGAATTTTTAAATAAAGTAGCACAATCATATGATGCCATGCTTGGATATAGTCAAAAGATTGATCAAGCAATGCGATCAAAATATCTTTTAACCTCTAAAGATGAATATGTTTATCAGAGAGTTGGACTTGAGGCATCTTTTAGTAAAAATGAACAATATGCTCATAATGCTAAAGTTCCTAGCCCCTTTAAACATAATTGCACAGATTACATATGGGAAGAAAAAAATGGTGGTCCAAGACAGGTAAATGAAGTAATTGAACATCTTCTGCATACCGTAACAGCTGTAATATTAAATCTTGCATATCCAAATGACTGGGGGTATATGAGTTCATCTTCAAGATTAAGGTTAGCCACTCAAGAGGCAATAGATAAAGGTATTTATGATGTCTCGGATTATGATGAAATAAAAGGTGATAAGGAAGATTATAATAAAATTATTACACAGGAATATGCTTATTGGTTAATTCTTGCTCAATGGGATTACTTTGATATTTCTGGAAATACTGATGGGGGTATCATAACTGGAAATAATGAGTTTACTTTAGGAACACCTGATGAAATTAGAGAAAAACTACCTTTAGGACATCAGCTATATGTTGATTACATTGAAAAAATTTTGACGGAGCCTGACAAAAAATTTATTGAATCTCTTTTTAATTAATTATGACAAAAAAAATTTATGTATTAATTGTCATATGCTCTTTTAGTTTTGGGTCATTTGCTCAGAGTTACTCTGTAAATAGAGAACATCAGCTATCTCATAAAGACAGCCTAAATTTATATTATTTAGGTCTTGACATTAAAAACACTAATTATGACCATCTGAAATTAAGACATTTAATTTCTCTTCATAAAAAAAGCAAATTGAATAATGTCATCGGAACTGTTATAAGAACAGGTGGTTATATTTTTGGAGGGATTGGAGTATTATTTCTTGCTACAGCACCATCCCAAAATACAGGTCTTGGTCAAGGTATAAGTGTATTATTAGGAGCCAGTTTTTTAAGCGTGGGCTCTGTAGGTTATGGAATATCTGTTCCGTTTAAATCAGCCTCAAAAAGGAGAGCTTTTGAGAGAGATTACATGATTCAGAAAATGAAGAAAGATAAAGATTGATTAATCAATAACTGTCAAATAACTGTCAGAATTATTTATATTATAAAAGAAAAAACTGCAAGCATTTTAAGAAAAAAGGGTGGAAGACCGGACTCGAACCGGCGACCTCCTGAACCACAATCAGGCGTTCTAACCAACTGAACTACAACCACCATTTTGAATCAGCAAATCTAGAATAATGTTATTACTAAGACAAATTTTCTAATCTCTATTGAATTCCATTCTCAAACCTGAAGGTTCTCCATTTATTTCTCCTTTATTGTATATATGATTTCCGGAGACGATAGTATGGATAACTTTTGAACTAAAACTTTTACTTTCGAAGGGACTCCATTTACATTTTGATAGGATATTATTCTCATTTACATCAGTTTTAGAATCTAAATCAAATAATACTATATCTGCAAAATAACCTTCTCTAATGTATCCTCTTTCTTTTATCTGAAATAGGTCGACAACACTATGCGAGGTTTTCTCAACTATTTTCTCAATTGATATTTTATTTTTTCTGTTCATCTCAAGTAGTACTGGGAGAGAATATTGAATTAGAGGACCTCCTGATGGTGCATTAATATATTTTCCTGATTTTTCCTCTTTTGTATGTGGGGCGTGGTCAGTTGCAATTACATCTATTACTCCTTCATTTATAGCGTTAATTATAGCCTCTCTGTCATCAGAGGTTTTTATTGCGGGATTCCATTTTATTAGACTTCCTAGATCATCATAATCTTTATTTGAAAACCACATATGATGAAGACATGCCTCACATGTAATGTTTTTATCTTTTAATGGTATCTTTTGAAAAAGCTCTAACTCTTCTTTTGTTGAGATATGTAATACATGTAGCTTGGCATTATGTTCTTTTGCTAGTGATATAGCATGTGAGGAAGATTTATAGCATGCTTCTCTAGATCTAATAATGTGATGCTGATTAAATGGTATATCATCTCCATATTTTTCTAGTGCATTCTTTAAGTTTTCTTGGATAGTAAACTCATCTTCACAATGAGTTGTGATAATTACTTCTGAGTGTTTAAAAATATCATTCAAAGCTTTCTCTCTATCAACCAACATATTTCCAGTTGAAGATCCCATGAAAATTTTTATACCACAAATGTTATTTCTATCTACTCTTTTGACTTCTTCTATATTATCATTAGATGCTCCTAGATAAAAAGAATAATTTCCGAATGAGTTTTGTTTACCAATATTATATTTCTTTTCTAACTCTTCAATAGTTATCGCATTTGGGATAGTATTTGGCATCTCCATAAAGGAAGTTACTCCTCCAGCAACAGCAGCCATAGATTCAGAATAAATATTTCCTTTATGAGTTAGTCCTGGCTCCCTAAAATGTACTTGATCATCAATTAAGCCTGGGATAAGGTAAAGACCTTCAGCATCTATTTCCTCATATCTACCATTAGTATTAATATTTTGATCTATTCTTTCTATCCTATTTTCCTTAATTAGTATATCTTTTACTTTACGACTATTCTCATTAATAATGGTAGCATTTTTTATAAGGATAATACTCATTTTGAAAATTGATTTATTTACAAATTTAAATTAATACTCTTAATAGATATTCTTTAAAACAATCAATTTTATTTTTCAACTTTGTGTATACATTTGCGTATATATTTTTTTACTAATTAATATGTCAAATATCAATTATAATTCAGACGAATTTTCCTCTAGACACAATTCAATTTCAACAGATGATGAGATATCAATGTTAAAACAAATTGGTGTTAAATCTTTAGATGAATTAATAAAGCTTACTATACCTGATTCTATTAGATTAAATAATGATCTTATTCTAGAAAAGCCAAAAACTGAGAATGAATTTTTATCTCATTTTAAAACGCTTGCTTTAAAAAACAAGAAATATAAATCTTATATTGGAACAGGCTATTACGACTGCTTTACTCCCAATGTAATTAAAAGAAATATTTTAGAAAATCCTGGATGGTATACCGCGTATACTCCATACCAAGCAGAAATTGCTCAGGGAAGGATGGAAGCCCTTATTAACTACCAGACTATGGTTACTGATCTTACTGGAATGGAAATATCAAATGCTTCTTTATTAGATGAAGGTACCGCAGCATCTGAAGCTATGACAATGTTCTTTAGGGTAAGAAAAGGACCTAAGAAAAATGCTTTTAAATTTTTTGTTTCAAATAAAATTTTTCCTCAGACTATCCAGCTTTTAAAAACAAGGTCTGAACCACTTGGTATAGAATTGGTAATTGATGATCTAGATAAATTTAATTTTGGTGATAGTTACTTTGGTGCTATTTTCCAATACCCTGATAATGATGGCAATATAGTTGATCTGTCATCTTACTTAGATAAAGCTAGGAGTAAATCAATTTTCACTTGCATCGCTTCTGACCTAATGAGCTTAGTCCTTTTAAAATCTCCTGGCGAAATGGGTGCGGATGCAGTTGTTGGAAATTCGCAGAGATTTGGAGTGCCAATGGGATATGGAGGACCGCACGCTGCTTTTTATGCTACAAAAGAAGAGTTTAAAAGACATATACCTGGAAGAATTATAGGAGTAAGTGTTGACTCAGCAGGTAATAACGCTTATAGAATGGCATTACAGACTAGAGAGCAGCACATAAAAAGAGATAGAGCTACATCAAATATTTGTACAGCTCAGGTCCTCTTATCAGTAATGGCTGGGATGTATGCTGTTTATCATGGCAAAGATGGATTAAAAAAGATTGCTACTAAAATTGCTACTCTAACTCAGTTACTTGAAAATGGTATCTCTAGTCTAGATTTCAATCAAGAAAATGAAAACTTTTTTGATACTTTAAAAATTAAGGTCACTTCTGAAGACAAGGATAAGATTAAGAAAGTAGCTGAAAAGAATCATATAAACTTTAGATATTTTGAAACTGATCATATTGGTATTTCACTAGATGAAACTACTCAAGTTTCTGACGTGCTAGATATTCTCAATATCTTCTCTGAAGTATCTGGAAAATCTTTAGAAATCAATCTTGATAATATTGATGATTTAAAACATAATATTTCAGAAAATCAATTTAGAAATTCTGAGTATTTATCTCATGATGTATTTAACAAGTATCACACTGAGCATGAAATTTTAAGATACATGAAGAGATTAGAAAACAAAGATCTATCTCTTGTTCATTCAATGATCTCACTAGGCTCGTGTACAATGAAACTAAATTCAACCACTGAAATGATACCGGTTACATGGGAAGAGATGAATCTTCATCCTTTTGTTCCTATGGATCAAGCTAAAGGTTATTCTGAGATGATAAACACTTTAGATACATGGCTATGTGAAATTACTGGCTTTTCAGCTATGTCATTTCAACCAAATTCTGGTGCTCAAGGTGAGTATACAGGCTTAATGGTCATTAGAGCATATCATCTTGATAAGGGGAATGATAACAGAAATATTGCATTAATTCCATCATCTGCTCACGGAACAAATCCAGCATCTGCAATAATGGCCGGGATGAAGGTAATAGTAGTTGCATGTGATAAACATGGCAATATTGATTTTGATGATTTAAATGAAAAATGCCAAGAACATTCTGAGAATTTAAGTTGTCTAATGATAACATACCCATCAACTCATGGAGTATTTGAAGATAAAATTTTAGAAGTATGTAATCTAATTCACGAAAATGGTGGACTAGTTTATATGGATGGAGCTAATATGAATGCTCAGGTAGGATTAACTAGTCCAAAAAATATTGGCGCTGATGTTTGTCACCTAAATCTCCATAAAACATTTTGTATACCTCACGGTGGTGGTGGGCCAGGAATGGGACCAATTGGTGTTGTTGAAAAACTTATTAAATTTCTTCCTAGAAACATATTTGCAGATTTTGATAAATCTAATATTACTCCAGTGTCTAGTGCTCCTTATGGAAGTGCAAGTATTTTAGCAATATCATATTCTTATATTTCTATGATGGGGGGCGGGTCATTAAAAAAAGCTACAGAGTTATCAATTTTGAATGCAAATTATATTAGATCTAGACTTCAAGATCACTATCAAGTGTTATATAAAGGTATCAACGGTACGAGTGCTCATGAATTTATTATTGATTGCAGAGACTTCAAGTCAGATACTGATATTGAGGTAGAGGACATTGCAAAAAGGCTAATGGATTATGGTTACCACGCTCCGACGGTTTCTTTTCCAGTACCAGGTACTATGATGATAGAACCAACAGAAAGTGAAACAAAAGCTGAGCTCGATAGGTTTTGTGATGTTATGATTGAGATTAGAAATGAAATAGAAGAGGTAAGAAATGGTACATATGACAAAGAAAACAATGTACTTAAAAATGCTCCTCATACTGCTTCAGTTGTTACTTCCTCGTCTTGGGTATTTCCATATACTAGAGAAAAAGCTGCTTATCCTTTAGATTTTGTTGCTTCAAATAAATTTTGGCCTTCAGTTGGAAGGGTTGATAATGCACACGGAGATAGGAATCTGTTTTGTAGCTGTATACCACTTGAGCAATATTCTTCATAGATAGAACTAAATATTTAATTACTTTTGGGAAATGGATATAGTTATTCTTTTAATCGGTATTCTCACTTTGTCATCTCTAGGTTATGTTATATTTAAATTCAATTTGAAAGACGATAAAACCGATGATAGTCAACAAAGACAAGATGAAATTCACCAAATGAAAGAAATGTTAACTCTCGAATTTAAAAATCTTGCTAATGAAATTTTTGAAGAGAAAACAAAAAAAATTACAGAGGTAAATAAAGAGAACTTATCTAATATCTTAGATCCTTTAAAAGAAAATATTGCAAGGTTTGAGAGAAAAGTTGAATCTACTAATAAAGACGCTGTTGAATTTAATGCAATTTTAAAATCCGAAATAAATCATCTGAAAAACGAAACGCTTAAGATGAGAGATGATGCCAATAATTTAGCAAATGCGTTAAGGGGAGAGAGCAAAACACAAGGAGATTGGGGAGAGCAACAAATGGAAACTATTTTAAATGCTGCAGGTTTAGAAAAAAATATCCATTATGAAAAAGAAAAGAATCTAAAGAATGAAAATGAAGATAACCAACGCTTAGATTATATAGTAAAGTTACCTGGTGATAAATGTATAATTATTGACTCTAAGGTATCTCTCGTCGCATATGTTAATTACTACAATTCTGAAGATAAAGATGATAAAAAACATTATTTAAAAGAACACTTAAAAAGTATTAATACACACATAACAACCTTATCAAATAAAAATTATCAAGAGTTAGATATTAATCAGCCTGATTATATTTTAATGTTTATGGCAAATGAGCCTGCATTTAAGTTAGCTGTACTTGAAGATGTTAGTTTATATAATAAAGCCATAGATAGAAATATTGTTATGGTTACTAATTCAACTTTATTTGCCACATTGAAGACTGTAGCTTATATGTGGAAACAAGATAAAGCAAATAAAAATGCAATTGAAATTGCTAGACAAGCGGGATCACTTTATGATAAATTCCAATCTTTTTCAGAGGACTTAATTAAAGTTGGTAACAATTTAAACACCACTAAAAATACTTACGAGGATGCTATGAAAAAACTTACAGATGGGAAAGATAATCTTGTAAGAAAGACTGAGAGGCTAAGAGAACTCGGTGCTAAGGCAAGTAAAAAAATTAATCCTAAATTACTTGATAGATCAGAATAAAAATATGGAGAAAAAAAATGCTTTAGAAAAAATTAATGTAGTTGGTGACAGAGTTCTGGTTAAACCTCGAAAAGAATCTGAGAGGACAGATAGCGGATTATATTTACCGCCAGGTGTTAGAGAGAAAGAAAAAATTCAATATGGATATGTAGTAAAAATTGGCCCAGGTTATCCTATTCCTTTGCCTATTGATAATGATGAACCTTGGAAATCTGATGAGGAGAAGGTAAAATATGTTCCTTTACAAGTTAAAGAGGGTGATTTAGCTGTATTTTTACAGGGAGGTGCATATGAAGTTATGTATCAAAATGAAAAATATTTTATCGTTCCTCAATCATCAATTTTAATGATTGAAAGAGACGATAGTCTATTTAATTAGATGATTGATATTCGCTGATACTTTTCTCAATAATATCACAAGACATATTGACTTCCTCTTCATTTATGACTAAAGGCGGGGCAAATCTTATTATATTTCCATGAGTAGGTTTTGCTATTAAACCATTATTTTTCATCGTCATACAAATATCCCAGGCAGTAGAGCTATCTTCCGTATCATTTATAACCATTGCATTCAGTAACCCTTTTCCTCTAATGAGAGTTACTAAATCACTTTTTTCTTTTAATTGTTCTAGCCTACCTCTAAAAATTTCTCCCATTTTCAAAGCATTATCCTTTAGATTTTCGTCTTTTACAACTTCTAAAGCAGCTTTTGCTACAGCGCAAGCAAGCGGATTTCCTCCATAAGTTGAACCGTGTTCACCGGGTTTTATACACATCATGATTTCATCATCAGCTAGCACTGCTGAAACTGGAAGAACACCTCCTGATAATGCTTTTCCTAAAATTAATATATCTGGTCTAGCATCTTCATGATCAGTTGCTAACATTTTTCCTGTCCTAGCTATTCCTGTCTGAACCTCATCTGCAATAAAGAGGACATTATATTTATTACATAGTTTTTTTACACCACTTAGATAACCTTCATCTGGAACAACTACTCCTGCCTCCCCTTGAATAGGTTCAACCATAAATGCACAAACATTTTTATCTTTAAGCTTCACTTCTAATGATGCTAAATCGTTGTAAGGTATAAGTTCATAACCAGGCATATATGGGCCAAAACCTTTATATGATAGTGGGTCGTCAGATGTTGAAATTGCTGCAAGTGTTCTTCCCCAGAAATTTCCATGGGCAAAAATAATTTTAGCTTTGTTTTCTTCAATTCCTTTTTTCTCATAACCCCATTTCCTTGCTAATTTATTTGCTGTCTCTCCACCCTCTACTCCAGTATTCATGGGCAACACTTTATCATATCCAAAATAGTCTGTTATATACTTTTCATACTCTCCTAATATATCATTATAGAAAGCTCTGGAGGTAAGAGTTAATTTTTTACCTTGAGATTCAAGCGCATCTATTATTTTTGGATGACAATGTCCTTGATTCACCGCAGAATATGCTGACAAATAATCAAAATATTTTTTTCCTTCAACATCCCAAACGTAGATTCCTTCTCCTTTAGACAAAACTACTGGTAGTGGATGGTAATTGTGTGCGCCGAATTTATTTTCTAAATTAATTGCTTCTTGACTTGATTGTATCATTTTTTAAATTGATTTTAACTCAAAAATAGCAGAATAAGAAAAAATAAAAAACATTGTTCAAATTTGTTATTTTTTTCAGTTTTACGATATTTGCGTGCTAATAAAAAAAAGATAATGTCAAAAGTTTGTCAAATTACCGGTAAAAGAGCGAGAGTTGGTAATAATGTCTCTAAGGCTAATAATAAAACTAAGAGAATGTTTTACCCTAATTTACACGTCAAAAAATTTTATATACCTGAAGAAGATAAGTGGATTAAAATCAAGGTGTGCTCTTCTGCATTAAAATCAATAAATAAATTTGGAATTTCTGCTGTCTTAAAAAAAGCTAAAGAAAAAGGAACATTAAGTATTTAATATCATGGCAAAAAAAGGAAACAGAATTCAAGTAATTTTAGAATGTACTGAACATAAGGCTTCCGGAAAGCCTGGTACTTCGAGATATGTTACTACAAAAAATAAGAAGAATACTCCTGATAGAATTGAATTAAAAAAATATAATCCAATTCTTAGGAAATATACATTACATAAAGAAATAAAATAATGGCAAAGAAAGTAGTTGCTTCGTTAAGAGATACGTCTGGTGTAAAGTACGCCAAATTAATTCAGTCTGTTAAATCTGAAAAAACAGGGTCTTATGTTTTTAAAGAAGAAATTATTATGGAAGATCATGTTAAAGATATTTTAGCTGGTAAATCTCAACAAGATATTATCAGAGAACTAAGGGCTAAAGAAAAGGAAGCTGAAGCTGCTAAGCAAGATCAAGCTGCTGAACAAACTACTCCTCCTAAAGAAGAGGCTGCTCCTGCTGCTGAGGCCCCTAAAGAAGAAGCTCCTAAAGAAGAGGCTGCTCCTGCTGCTGAGGCCCCTAAAGAAGAAGCTCCTAAAGAAGAGGCTGCTCCTGCTGCTGAGGCCCCTAAAGAAGAGGCTCCTAAAGAAGAGGCTCCTAAAGAAGCG
>Ga0255759_10001836_pt1 | contig 19033 bp, 29 predicted proteins | sample 101ome_20_FD_179959 | JGI IMG/M metagenome (GOLD analysis project Ga0255759, IMG submission 179959) | Coastal salt marsh microbial communities from the Groves Creek Marsh, Skidaway Island, Georgia - 101404AT metaG (version 2) | ecosystem: Environmental > Aquatic > Marine > Intertidal zone >...
ATCCCATACGTTAACAGCTGTAAATCGGTAAGCACCGATACATTTATAACGAGTCCAGTTCTCAATTAAACTTAAAAGATACTCATTTTCTGTCTCGTACAGATAATATATATGGCCAACCTTCGGTACGAAATTATATCGAGCCCGATAAACCATTTCGGTCTGCTGAGCCAACTCAACTAACTCTTTGTATTCTCGATTGAGTTGATTGAGTCTTTCCTCGAAGTATTTACTTGCGTTAGTACCACGCTCGCTCTTAAAAAGGTCAGTGTCCGGCAAGGTAATCGCCGGCGCACTGACACTTGAGCCATAGGGTAAAAGACTAGGCAGCGTAGGCTTCATCCCACGATCCTGAAAGTCCGGCAACTTCATATTCAGTCACGCGGTTTTCAAAGAAGTTAGTGTGGTCTGCACCATTCAATACCCACTCAAGCCAAGACAATGGATTGTCTTTTACTTTAAAGTTTGGCTTCATTCCGAGTTGGATGAGTCTTCGATCTGTGATGTATCGAATGTACTGCTTGACCTCTGTCATTTCAAGGCCTTCAATCTCACCCATTTTATATGCAAGCTCGACAAACTTATCTTCGAGCTTCACGACCTGGCGGGCCATCTCATAGATCTCAGCTTTAAACTCGTCATCTACAATACGAGGATGTTCTTGACAAAACGCTTTAAACAGTTTTGAGTTACCTTCAACATGCATTGACTCATCACGAATCGACCACTCAACAACCTTACCCATTCCCTTCATCTTGCCAAAACGCTGGAAGTTCAACAACATGACAAACGAGGCAAACAAAGCAACACCTTCATTGAATACTGACTTAGCAAGAGCAAGGCCAAGACCGCGCATAGTGTTAACGTCTGCTTCCATCATATACTCAATCTTGTCTGCCATTTCCTTATACTCAAGAAAGGCGTGATATTCTTCGGCAGGTAATCCAAGCGTCTCATTCAAAAGCGCATAAGCACGTTGGTGAATTCCTTCACGTGCCGCAAAAGAGGAAAGCATATTACGGACTTCATTATTCTTAAACTTTGGAATGAATTGGTCAAAATAGTTTTGGCCAACAGCTACATCTGATTGAGTAAACAGACGTAGAATGTTAGTGATGTATTCTTTTTCGATTGGTGTAATCTTACCACCTTTCCAATCTGACACGTCTTCTGACAAGTCAAGTTCATCTTCGATCCAATGTGCTTTTTCATGTCGAGTCGTAATCTCAATCGCCCAAGGATAATGGAAAGGCTTATAAGTTTCAGAAAATTCAAGCAGACCACCAGAAGATTTTTTAATGAGTGTATCTGCAATCGACATGAGATCGTTGTATGTACCAATGTGCTTGTCATCAATAAAGATTTGAGGTACAGATCTTACCTGTGGATACTTCTGATAAAACGACATACGTTGCTCTTCATCGTCGAGCTTGATTTCAGTAAATGTATAGTCATGTTGTCTGAACCAAGCTTTTGCTTTTTCGCAAAATGGACAGTTCGATTTTGAGTAAATTAATACGTTCATGGATTCCTCTTATAAAGATAATTTATGATTTGTCTGAGAGTGGTGTTTTTCGTCTTGCTGTACCCTATACACCATATCATAAAGTTTTGCATCAGGTTTAAGATCATAGTAATCAATCGCTAATTGCGGTGCGGGAGTATTAGGTATATCACCGTGAGCTATCATAGTTAAATAGCTTTCATAACTACGTACTGCTTCTTCTTCAAAATAGTGCACCATCAAATGGGCAGTCTTTGGAAAGAAGATATAGAATATCAAATAGTAATGCCAAAAAATAAATTGAGCGACAAGTATCAAGGCTCGCTCGAACCAATTGGGTTGCGCGATCTCAATAAAGAACATGAGATGCATACGCTCGTTTTCAGCTTCGGCTAAGAGCTCACGTATTTGTGGGCCATATCCTGTTTTAAGTTTACGCAGACTGCGAAGATGGATCCACATACCTGCGACCATGCCTGGTACACCGGCAATCGTTTCAAGAACGACAGCGCGGTGACCATAGCGCTTTGCAAAGAATGTATCGGCAAAGAACCGAAACATTTTTGTCTGGCCATAGGCAAAATAATGGCTCAGCCTTGACATGCTACACATTCGTCCTGCGATTCTTCCTTACCATTTTGAAAATTAATTGCTTCAAGATTTACTACAGTATCAAGCTTTTCCCTCTCAACTTTAGCAGAAACGTTCTCAGCCTTGTTAGAGCTTTCAGTACGCAAGTAATATAGACCCTTACAGCCTTGCGCCCAAGCCTGATAGTGCACCTGATGAAGATACGCTTTACTTGCTCCGGCAGGGAAGAATACATTAAGTGATTGACCTTGGCAAAGGTGCCTTTGACGATCACCAGCCAAACGCACAAGCCACAACTGATCGAGCTCAATAGCAGTCTTAAATACTTCTTTTACGTGGTCACTTAAAAAATCTAAATGTTGTACCGATCCACCATTCGTAATAATAGAAGACCAAATCTCATCGGTGTTTCGACCAATGGCATTAAGCTCCTTTTCGAGGTACGGATTCTTATTGAGATGAGAACCGACACGAGTACGAGAAGTAAATGCATTTGCTTTCCAAGGTTCGATACTCGGTGATGTATCTACAATCATTGACGAGTTAGCATTAGGAGCAATCGCGAGCATGTGAGCATTACGGCGACCTGTACCTTTCATATCAGGTGCTTCGCCACGCTTTTTACCCATTTCAAGAGTTGCCTTCACAGCCCGCTCTTTAATCATAGAGAAAATTTCTTCATTAGCTTCAATAGCACGCTCACTACCGAAAGGGATACTGTGTCTTTGGAAATACGAATGGAGACCCATTGCGCCAAGACCTAATGACCTTTCTTGTTGAGCAGAATAACGAGCTCGAGAAATCTCGTCACCGGCATGATCAATAAAGAATTGCAATACGTTATCAAGGAAAACAGTGAGATCCTCGATCATTGTCGTGTCTTTCCAAAAGTCATACATCTCAAGGTTAACAGACGACAAACAACATACTGCTGTACGATCTTCATTGGTCACGAGGTGAATTTCGTTACACAAATTCGATCCCCGAATCTTAAGGCCCATGTCTTGTTGAGATTGTGGCAATGCACGATTAGCAGTATCAATAAAGTTAAGGTACGGCTCACCAGTACGATAACGAGTCTCGAGAATATGCTCCCAAAGCTTACGAGCTTTCATTGTATCACGTACAGTCTTATCATCTGGATCAATTAAATCCCAGTCAGCCCCAGCTTTTACTGCTTCCATAAAGTCATCAGTGATGTTAACTGCATGGTGTAAGTTCAAGTTCTTACGATTCACGTCACCGGTAGGAATACGCATATTGACAAACTCAACAATGTCGGGATGATCAACGTCAATATAAGCAGCGTAAGAACCTTTACGAGTTCTACCTTGTCGATAAGCTACCATGTCAGCATCGACAGTATGTAAGAAAGGCATTGGTCCAGGCGCCTTTTTGCTGACTGCTCTAACATCGGACCAATGCCCTCCAACCCCACCGCCTTTCACAGACAACCAGCGAAGTTCTGCTGAGTGATCGATGAGGCCATCCAGTGAATCTGGAACGTAGGTGAGAAAACATGAAATAGGTAATGCCTTTACGGGTTCACCTTCTACAGGAGCATTAGAAAGGACTGGTGACGCGTACATAAACCAGCCTTTCGAAACGTAATCATAAATTCTTTGTGCAAGTTCAAGATCACCATAAGAATAAGCAACAGCTGCACGAGCAAATGCTTGTTGGGGAGTCTTTTCATCATCACGACAATAATAATCTTTCAATAACTTCGCCGATTGTTCCGACAGTAATTTATTTCTTTTATTATCGATGCGGATACCGAGGTGATCCATGTTTACTCCTTATTCTGTTACGTAATCTTTTGCAAGAGGAAAGATACGATAAATCGCGTCTGCACAAGCTCTTGCAAGATTCATGTGTTCTTTTTGTGTACCATTGCCACTTCGTAATTCGATGTAATGAATCCACGAACGAATCGTACCGTTTACATAGAGACGAGACACAGTGAGTCCTTCGGGTAAAACTGCTCGTGCTTGTTCTTTTGCAATTCCGTTTTCGATTGCCCATTTATATGCAATCTTTGCTTCATGAATAATACTCATTTGCTTGAGTTGCCAATCTTTCCGTAACTCTTTATCGTCTGTCTCGATGCTGTTTTGTCTATTTTTCAAATCTTGTAATCTACTTTCACGGACTACAAATTCCAGATCCTCAGTTGGATCTGCATATCTCTGACTGAATTCTTGGAAACTAAAACTACGATGGCGTAATAGTTGACGTGCAATATCACGAGTAGTTTCAATTTCAAAACATGCTGAAGCCATTTCAAATGGCGACCAATGTTTATGTTTTGCCAAATACTTCAAAAGCTTTTCGCTGGTTTCAGTATTATACTGATTAGATGGGTTAGAAACCCGTGCACAAAATGCTACTAAATCTTGTACATTTTCGAGCCCTTCTTGCTTAGTAGCAATCGTAGGCTGTGAATAACTAATCAACCTTGCTTTCATTATCTATGTCCTTTTCCATTGTTGTAGTTTGAGTTTAGCTTCAAGCCCGCTATATGTATTCGACCTGATTGTTCCTTCGACATCTTTGTACCCATTCAGTACCATTTCATTAATGTCTTTGCCTGGCACATCACTAGGCCAAATACAAATTTTATAACCTTGTTCAATGACTTTTTCCATGCGTTTATGAATCTCTTTATTACGAGGTTCTGCATCAAAAACGAAGACAGCCTTTTCTTTAGCGTTTTGCAAGGCGTTCGTGTTGCCCTCCGCCCCTGCCATTGCAACGGCGTTGCGTACGAAAAAGCTATCGATAGCACCTTCAACCACGTAGTACTGTCTACTAAAATCAACTGTGTCTAGGCCAAAGATCTTGGGTCGCTCATCAAACATAATAGTGATGTAGCGGATCCCATTTGGATCAAAGCCTCGGGCAGATACACCAAAGACATTCTTGTCTTTGTCAAAAAATGGTATCACCAATCGTGGTTCGTCTTTACCTACGTTCTCGAATTTATTTGGGATGATTGTATTAATCCATCCTTTGAACTTGTTTACGTAGTAAAGTCTGTAGTGCTGATTCGGAGGAATCTGCCTATCTTGTATATATTTCTTAACTGGGTGATTCCACTGTAGTTGACTAACTTTTTTAATCGATTTTAAAGGATTATTTTTCTTAGTGAACTTAGGTGCTTCGAATCGTGTCTTGTCGAGTATACTTCTCGTATCTGTAGGAGCGCTATTCGCTTTCTTAATAAACTTCTCAGCAACCCATTGGTTATAAGCCATAGGGTCCTGTCCTTTCAGGAAGTACGAGAATGATTGACTTGCACCACAGTTATGGCAATAATAAAAGAGTGCATTATCTTTTTCGAGAAGCCATCCACGGGCTTTTGATCGAGACTTTTGTGAGTCACCGCAGATAGGGCAACGGAAGTTGATTTTATAAGGATTAGTCGAGCGTATCTTGAAGTTTTCTAGGCGCGCGGCGAGGTGCTGTGCATACTGGATGTCAACGAAATCTAACATAATATAAAGTTGCTCAGGTTTGTAAGTTATGCCATTCTAACACAGATGGGTTGAAATGTCAACCGATAATTTTAGCAAAATGCTCAAGGCCCAAGAACGCCACAGCACCACCCAGGCCCATTAGGTAGTACTTCCAATGCTCGAGTGATCGAAGTCTTTGACCGTGGTCATCTAATCGAGTAGTAAGATCTAATGCTAAAGCTTCCATTTTTTCTAAAATTATTTCGTCATGCTTAAGGCGATTCTTTGCATTGTGTTCAGCGAGTCTCTTATGGTCTTGGCGAGAGGATTCGCGATATTCCTCTAGCTTCTTACTCATTTCGAGCACGCGAGCTTCATCTTCTTTACGATGAACTTCGATTCTATCTTCAAGATCTTCTAATTTTTCAGAAGCGATCTTAAGGACTTCTTCTTGAACGGCCGCCATTTTAGAAACATCAACCAGTGTTTCCATACTGCTTTCGACGCGCGAAAAAAAGTTTTCAATTTGCTTGATGTCTTTCTTAATGAGGGCAATGTCAGTTTTAATATCTGGCTCTGCCATGTCTAGCTCCTCTAAGTTAGCACCACGTTTTAATTCGTAATGCTAACTATTTATCTGGAGCCTTATTTATAAGCAGCCATTATATAACAGTTTATAGGTAAATGTCAACTATTTTTCTTCGGCGGGAGGAGCTTCTTCTTCTGGCTTTTTCTTTGTCGTAACTTCGCGGTAGTACACAATGACTTCTCCAAGTTCACGTATGTACCTACGAAGCTCTTGAACATTACCAGACATGAGCTCATAGTCTTTTACAGTTGAGGCCACAAAGAGGACGTCGCCACCTGTAGCGACTTTAATGTCATCGATAAATTTATCGAAGTAAGTATAGCCTTCGGGTTGGTTAGGATTTTCTTTATCTTCTTGTGCACAAGCTTTCGGTCGACGGAGTTGAGGCTCACCATCTTCTTTCAAAAGCGGCTCACCATTCTCGTCGAGTCGAGGAACTTGCTTACAAGGATTAGCAACAGGTGCTTCGGATACAACATACCACGTTGGGCTTTGTAATTGAAGAGGGCGTGGCATTTGAGGTTGAATGATTTCAATCTCAACAGGCTTAGTTACGACTTGAATGACCTTTTCTGGCTCAGCACCAAAGCCCCATTTACCAAGTACTGAACAACCACTAATTAGTGTCAGCGTCGTTAAGACTAGCAATGTCCTTGCTATCATTCTCAATCTCCTCAAAAACTTTCTTTGTTGCTTTATTCATTCGAGTTTGAATCATACCAGGCTTCATCAACGCAAGCTTGTCGAGATTGTGGCGCTGAAAGATTGCCATGTAGCGATCCTTTTCAGCATTAATCTCAGAGTTACGTTGTTGTAGGTTATTCAATGCTGCAGCTTGCTTTTCGAAAGATTCTTTCATAGCAGCCATAGCTTCTTTTTGTTGTTCGACTGCTCCTTCGAGCTGTACAACATTACCTTTTAAGATGGTGTTATTTGCTTCGAGAATTTGGTTTTGTTGATATAGCCAACCTGCTGCACCACCTAAAGCAATTATAATTACAAAGAAAACTTGATACATTATTCTTCCTCAATCCGATAATTCAAGCCAGCACTTGCTTTAACGCTAACAGTTTTTTTATCAGCAGTGATAAAGCTCAACTCTTTCCAAGTGGACTTGACAATTTTGGGAACGTTCTCATAAACAACGTCATCCATGTTGCCAAATTTGGAATCATAAGAGACTGTGACTTTAAATGTGGGCTTGGTTGTCCACCATTTCCACAGCCACATAATTGCTTTAAACGGCGCGGTGACTATCGCCACCAACGCCGTCCAAATGGCCTTAAGGCCGGTTTTTGTCCACTGCTTCAACTTCGACATAACAATTACGAGAAATTACTTCTTTTTAGCGTGCTTAGACTCTTCTTTCTCGTCTTCGTCTTCGTCGTCATCAGACTCGTCTTCAGCTTCTGCTTCTTCCTCGTCCTCATCTTCCTCTTCTTCGTCGTCCATCTCTTTCTTCATTTTTGCTTTCATTTTTTCTTCAAGAGCAATGGCAACACGAGTAGAGATTTCTTCTTCAAAAGCTTCTTTCATTTGTACTGGATTGCCAGCAACAGCTTCGGCAACGATTTTTTCAATAGACATGATTTTCTCCTTTGGGTTTAGTCTAACTAATTATTTATAAAGCTTCTAATCTTTGCATCAGGCGATCTGCCCGTGGGCCAACCTGACGATACCAAATACTATCACGTCCTTCTGGTGCTGCACCTTTCCAGTCGTGCTCAAGTATTTTAGCATTAAAATTCTTAAATTTACTTAGACGAGGTCGTCCAAGGTTGAAGAGCATGTTGACCAGAATTTCCTGTACTTCGCCGGGGAATCCTTGCCATGCTTCTCCGTATAGAGTAACACACTCATCAATTGAGGTGTCAAGGTCACGTTCAAAGCATTCTCGTACTCTTTCTTCAGAGACTGGAGTTCCAACATCTTGTCCATGTTCTGGGTCGGATTCGAGTACCAAGTGGCCCACTCCGAAAGTAGCATATCCAAGGTGATCGTTGTAGATTTCATACACTACGCCCTCATCTACTTTAAGTTGCTCAAAAACGTTTTCTCTATTTTGTTGATTCATTCTTTTTCCTTTAACGCCTTAAATGTTTTTAAAGTCCTTTTCTTGTGTTTCTTTTGCGCGGCTTTTGACATATGATCGCCATCCATGCCCGCAATATTACCACTACCTACACTATTCGTAGGTTCTTCTTCCATTTCGAGTTTTGCTGCTTCTGTGACATAATCCGTATACCACTCTAAAAATTCTGCTGAAGCTAACTCAAAATAGTCATCTTCCATTAAGCCTTCTTGTAGAATAGCATCATGAGTAAAGCGATGCTCTTCTTTAATCAACCAAAGAGCTGCTGCATAGGTTCCAAGGCGAGACGAACCACCCGGCACTTTAGCTAGGAGCTTTTTAATGTTAAGGATCATTTGATCAAAAACACCGAAAGCCTTACGTTGAGCATTCTTCGTAAGGTCTTTTCTTTTGATCAAAACATTTCCTTTGGCGTCAATCACTCCTTCTTTATAAGCAGGCCACTTTTCAAAAGGTGTAACCAGCTTTCGAATGAACTGAAAGACTAGAAATAAATCGACAACCATGTTAGATCCTTATTAGTGTGTCTAAAATCTTTTGATCAGACACTATACTATCTGCAGCAATTTGAATGTCTTCGTACATAACCACAGTCGGCATATAGTTAAGATAAACGACAAATGGTTTGAGATATTCATGAAATTCTCTGAGCTTCATGAATAACATGTTCGTAGCACTCGGTCCAAAAACATTATATAGTACTATTAAGTGATTCAGAATCAACCTTTCTTTCAATTCATCTTCGTGTCTATAGCGACCAAAGAGTTTACGCAAATACTGAAATCTTTTTAGATCTTCCTCAAACTCCACCATATCGGTGCACTGAGGATTATCATAGTGTTTCATAGCGTATAGCAGAAAGGTTGATTCTGTCAAATTCATAATGAAGAAAAACTAATTTTAAATTAGTCTGCTACAACAGCATCATCCGTAACACCACCAACACCTACGTCACCAGCATCAGATGCAGATACTTTGAATACACAAAGTGGCTCTGCCTTGTGGCGAGTGTTGCCGTTCTGGTCTGTATAAGTGTGATACAGATTCCATCCCGGTGTGTTCAGACCCTTTGCACGGTTAGATGCAACTTGGGCTTCTGTTACGTCGACCAATACGGCGTTATCAATGTCATTGGACTTATTAGTGTTATTGGCATCATCTTCCAGCCACTTAGGTGCGCCTGCAAGATTATCCGTTTTTGCCCATAGTGCCATTGTTATTCTCCTTTTAGTACTTGGGTTTTACTTCTTAGTTGTTTTTGGTGAAGCTTTTGCTTTACTCTTAGTTGGTGCCTTTCCCTTCGGAGCTGCCTTACTTTTAGGCGCTGCCTTTTTCTTTGGAGCCCGCTTTTTCGGTGCCGGCTTAGGTTCTGGTTCTGGCTCGGGCTCAGGTGTTCTTTCAACAATCATTGGCTCCTTACTCAGACGCCACCATTCTTTTAACCACTTAAAAATCATAATAAACTCCTTAGTACTTTTTACTTGCTCGAATATCTTTGCCCATTTTCTTGAGCTTTCCAGCATTTACAGTACCGCAAGAGCCTTCATCTTTTTGACCTTTAACAGCCTTAGAGATTGCCTTGCGGCGCTTCTTTAAATACTTATCTGAAGCATCGACATCACCGTCATTATCGACATCATCGTCTTCTTTACCGACAGGATCCATTCCTTCTTTCATGCCCATGTCTTTTTTGAGGGCAGCAAGCAAATCGTCAACTGTCATTTTCTTATTCACTAGTGCAGAACGAACGACCGTCTTATCACCACGAACAAGATCTGCGTCATCGAAGTAAATGGCGTTTTTCATATCACCAGACTTAATACCCAGCTCTTTTTTCAGGTATTTGGTAATATCCATTTGGCCTGGACCTTTGCCTACTTTGTGGATCAGATCAGAACCACTCACTTTAGCTTCAGTCATATGATAGCCTTTGTCATCACAATGCTCACAGCCTTCACCATCACATTTAGGACACTTTACCTTTTCTTCGTTAATTCCTACTTCTTTCTTTGAAAGCTTAGTCAGAACATCAGCGATTTGAGCAGGCCTCATGCCTACGGCCATCAATGCTTGATTAACATCACCCCATTGATACATTTCTTTATCACCACGGCGCTTATACTTGCCAGGTGCTTCATCGAGTTGCTCTTGTCCGAGAATATCTCTGACAATATCATCTACCTTATCTTTAAAAGACATTTTAATTCTCCGTAAAAAAATTATTTGTTTTATTTATTTATCGGGGTGATTCTGATTTTAAGGTCATCCACACCTTTAATTATTCTATGATACTCGTTAGCATCAATTTTAAATTCCATACCCGGCTTCAAAAGCCACGGTAAACAATTTTCCCATTGGAATTGCCAACCATTCCCGGCGAGTACTTCAACTAAACGGTCTTCGCCATCTCTATGCCAAACATAATGAGAGTCTTCTTTTAGAACACTAAATGTTCTAATTACTCCTTCGTCAATATATGGCTTACCAAAAGTAGTTTCCACCGCCCTTCAATCCTAATTCACTTGCGTATTTAGGTAAACGACATGCCCAATAACCGGCTTTCATTTTATCTTTTTTCATGTCGCAATTGTGGCGTGCTGCAAAATTTCTTGCGGCGTCCTTGTCATTAATCTTACTGGTTAGTCCGCCTTTCTCGTCGCCGAACTCAATCTTTTTTACGTTTCCAGTTTTTGGATCTCTGACATAGACTACATATTTCTTATCACCAGAGCTTCTTTTCGGAGAATTAAGCTCTGGATCTTTCTCTTCTTGGAACTCTATCATAGGGCGCTCGAGTGGAACAGTGACACCTTCATAGATGCCAAACTCTGGCTTATCTCCCGTGAATCCCCTGAACGATTGCATTACAATTCCTTTACTTCAACTTCATCGTCTTTGTATTTACGGTTTGCTTTGCGCCATTGCTTTACAGCGTCATTCGCATCTTTGCCCATTACCTTTACATTAAGATCTTTTCCACCGGGCCCACCCTTAGGAACGGTAATCATAAATTGGGCTTCTTGAATGTATTGCTTAAACGATTGCATTATAGTTCCTTTAATCTACTGCTCTGTATCCACCACGATCTTTAATTTTTTGAGATGCGGACTGAGATCCTTTAAACCTTTTTGTGGCGCGCTTATCATGCTCTTTACGTTTCGCATCAGTATAACCAGGGTCGTTACGCTTTCTATTTGATTGCTTGAATTGCTTAACTGCTTTATCTCGATAACGTGTAAGTAGTTCTGGAGATAGTTCGTTAAGCTTAGCACTTTCTAGAAAAGATTTAAACTCATCATCAGTCATTTCTGCTAATGCGCTTTTAGCAACAAATTCTTTAAAAGTGTTCATTTGTTTTATCCTCCGAATTCGTGTCCTGCAACACGCTTCATTTGTTTTTTGAATTCAGCAAAATCTGGTTTGTTTTTATATAACTTAATTGAAATCTCGTCGCGTTCTTTACCTTTGATACGCCACTCATAACCTTTTTCTTTATGCTCAGGCTTAGTCGTTTTTACGACCCGTCTTTCGAAACCGTCTTCCCAAGTTTCGCTTTTTTTGCCCGGACCTTCTACAAGAAAATCACTAAACTTAAGCACCTGGTGTATCCTTCTTTAGTTTCTTTGTAGCCTCTGGCGTACCTTCGAATCCAGCACCGTACTCTTCTGAACTGAATCCTCTAAAATTTAAAAGATGCTTAGGCATCTTACCAGCTTTAACCATGTCTTTGAATACTTTATCAAGCGCTCTTACGTCAAGGCCATGAATCTTTGCCGTTTTGACTAAATTTCTTTCAGCGTTATGTGGATCTTTCTTACGAAGATCTAAAAATGTTCTAATCGCTTTCTTATATATTGGCTTATTCACCGTCCTATCAAGCCAGCGATAAAGGTCTGGCATTATAGTCTTAAGTATTGAATCATCATCACCAAAGACTCTTTCGTCCATCTCTTCTGCCTCTTTAATACCTCTCAGTTCTTTTTGCTTTGCAATCCACTGAGTTGCAATTGAGTTATTAGTAGGCGTTTCTGTCCAATTTTTAATTTGCTTATAGACTTTTAATGTCGTTCTATCAATATCATTGCCTTGAGAGTTATCGACTACAATCAAACGATTACGAAATAGTCCTTGGAATTTACCTATGTTCTTTTGTACTTCTTTCCACATAGCAGCAACAGTATCGTCTGGCAATTGACGTGGTCTCATACGATTGCGTGCAATCGCAGTATCAAGATCTGTATTGACAAAAATCATCTTGACTTCATAGCCAAGTGTTCTCAAGCTATCGACCTGTGTTTTAATTTTGTCGTAGTCCTTACCAGTGCCATCAATAATCAAGCCTAGGCGACCTTCGATCGCTCTTTTCATTTTTATACCCGTAAGAGCTTTTGCTTTTGATCGAAGCTTTTGGCCAGCCGGCGACATGAGATTATCTGAGGTGGGTTCCATTCCTGCTTTACTCAAAGCAGCTTCAAACGCGTCGTCAGAATTAATCAACTTCATTCCCAACGCAGGAAGAGAAGTCTTACCAACTACAAAGGACTTGCCGGAGCCTGGGCCACCAGCAAGAAAAACAGCCTTAAAGATCGCTGGATCGTTAATCCCTTCTTCGAGTTGCGATTCAACGAATGTCGAAAACTTTTTCATTTACTTACCTGAATGATCTGCCCATAGATCAGCATCTGCTGTTGTTCGAGTCTTACCACCTGTAGCAAAACTATTGACACGGGCCATTCCCCATTGTGCTGGTGTAGTACCAGGCCTGTGGCCAGTTCTCCAAGCTGCTACGCCTCGATCAAAGACTTTTTTAAGAATAGCGTAAGAGATACCAGTCTTTTCTGCTTTGTTCTGTAGAGCCTTTTTAGGATTACTTTCAAAGATGAACTCGACGTCTTCGGCAAGCTGCTCAACTTGTTCGCTTACAGATCCTTCGTATTCCTTTTCCATACGAGCCCACTTTTCTTTCCAAGCCTTATAGACTTTAAAGCGATTGTCAAACTTAACACCACCCTTTGCGGCCATAAGCATGTGAGGTCTTTTACGAACCTTTTGATCTCCGCGGCTTGCTTCTGTCACTTCACCATACATCTGTTTAAACTTTTTAGTATGCTGAGACGGCTTAGTTCCCTTTTCGCGAGCTTCTTTATCACCAGGTGCATCAGTATAAGCTTTAGGATTGTCGTCGTTTACTTTTGCCTTTCTCTTGAAATGCGCTTCTCTGTCGTCTTTTTTATCCTTCTCCACACCCTTATAGTATGAAGAAGATTCAACGAAAAAATCTTCGAACATCCTATCTAAATCAGTCGACTCTGGTACGTCAATCTGTGCTGACATTCTTGCCTTTTCTGCTTTCTTAACGTCAGGCAATTTCTTTTTGACCATGTTCTTAATTTTAGCAGCAGAAATTTTCTTAATCTTTTTCTCAATCGCTTGCTTTTGCGAGACAGATAAGTCGTTATAGTTTTTACCTTTGGCAAACTTATCTTTAAGAGCTTGCTTAACTTTCTTTTCAGCACGACCAACCAGCTTTTCTTTTGAAGCTTTCTTTTTCATTGACCGTGCTCTTGCTCGAGCAATCTTTTTAGCATGCTTCTTCATTACAATTGCACGCTGTCGTCTTTGCTGTCGATCAAGAACTTCGTCTAAGGTCGTTTCTTCGGAATCTAAGTTTTCCATCACGTAAACGTCTTTTGTTTTGAAGTGTTTCTGTGCTTGTTTGGCAATATCAGATAATTTACCATTACCTGAAAATACTTCATCATCGGAAGGTTCACCTGTGGCCTTAGTGGTAAAGAACCAACCACCACTGCCAGATGCCTTCTTACCATGTGATCTCACATAGCGATCATGCTTCACACCTTCGTTAATATCTTCGTCGATACCCATGCCGTCCCTCACTGCGGTATATACTTTTTCTGCGTTTCTTTGTAGCTTCTTTGGTAGGCCTCTTTTAAATGAGTCCATATCACCGTCAGCGGCTAATGCCCTCATCTTAGAGGCTGACATACCTGTTACATCATCGGCATCTGGATCTCGCTCACCAGCAGAAACTACTTCGATTGATTTGAATTTGTAATCTTTTCCGTTGTACTTATTGAGTAGTGCTTTAAACTCAGGTACTCGATCTGAGCCTACGACAATAACAAGATTTGCGTATTGCTTTGAAACTTCTTTAGCAACTTCAATAATTGTTTTTGCTCGAGACTTGACTACCATGCGGCCAAATGCCTGTTGAGCAAAAGCAATCTTATCGTCATAAGAAAGTGGATTCTTCTTTGGATCAGAAGAATGAGAAAGGAAAATCATCGGAGTTGCCTTGCGAGCACGAGCTTCTGAAGCTACTTTTCTCGCAAGCAATTCATGTCCAGATGTTACAGGATTCATTCGACCCCATGAAACAACGGCCGTACCTCCAGCTGCCTCATCTAATGTCGGCTTAGTATTGACGTACTTCTTTGCGATATTAGAAAACTTCTTTTTATCTTTTTTATCTTTAGGTTCCATTTTATCCTCAGAACATCGGACAACATCAGTATTTATAATGTTTTTAGGTTCTAATCATCAAAGGTTTGAACGGATCCCTTAGGTGGTGGTGGCTGTCTTGTGTTAATTCTATGCCACCTTGCTGCCGTTGAATGATAGTTATCTTCAAATGATTTAACCGGATGATAGTTTAGTGCAGAAGATATATCCCAAATAGTGCTTTCTCTTATCCAACCAACTGCAGGTGTTGGATCCATGATAGCCATTGGGATTCGAGTAAAGCTTTGACGAGAAGCAAGGAAGTACATATTATCAATAGCCGATCTCACTCCATGCGATTCAATTTCATCGAGTAAAGCTTTAGCGGTATGCCAAGTAATAGCATATGCATGAGCTCCTTCGTGGCCATGGATACGTCTCAAACTACGTGGCTTACCAGACGCTTCGTGGTCAAACTTATCGGGGTCTGGTACCTTATAACCAAGTACTGTAATTTCACCATTGCGGATTGGAACTGGCCTTGGGTCATGTAACATGATTCCATCGTGCTCAAGAATGATTGCGCATTCTTTATTATCATAAATCTTTTTCCAGATTTTAGCGTGGCCGGCAGTACAGTTTTGAGCAGCAGGTACAAAGTTTGTACGATTAATGTGGCGCTTAAGACCAATTGAATTCCATGCCGCGTTTGGGTCGACTTGATAAAAGCCTTCGAAATATTCCCAAGGCAAACCAACTTTATCACACGAATCGGCTGCTGTTTTTGCGTACTCTAATGATTTCTCTGTAGGGATACGAAGAATGTACGCCTTTTCAATAACGCTTCTGTTGTCTTCACTCATGATAGCTGTAGTCCTGTTTCTAGTTCCATTATCTTTTCAATGTCTTTTTCATAGTATTTCTTAACGGCGTCAAGTGTTTTCTGATCATAGTACTCGTCAATGAGCTCTTGATTCTTTGGTGTAAATCCACCTTTAAAGTTTTGTAGCGCCGTTGGATTATCTATATTATATTCTCGAGTAAACGCATTCACATATCGATCGAGCTTATTATATAGCCAGTACTCTGCGTAATCGACTCCTTTTACTTTAGCGTAATCTGTTTGGAGTGTCATATTATTTCTGTCAGTCTCGTGCTTTCCTTCTTTAAACAAATATCTAAATTCAGAAACACTCTTTTGTTGTCTTCGCTTGAGAAAGAAGTAGAGACTCAACTGTCTCATAAAAGGATCACGTATTGGTGTTATGATTCTTTTATTAGACAGTGTTTCTTCTGAGATCATTTTATGAGTTACGAGTTCGCCGAGCGTTAAATGAATAAATCGGTATTGATGCTGGAACATTCGAATCAATCGCATTGGGACATTGTGCGTTGGTATACCACAATCATTGACTTCTGTCCATGCATCTTGCTGTGTACAAAAGTTGCGGATAAAGTATTCGGCTAAACTTGAACTGGCGTTCTTAGGTACTCTTAAATAAACAAAATCGTGTGTATCACAAATGACCATTATGGTATACTCTTTTCATAATCGAAATATTCAAAATCTTTTCTCCAATGTTCTAACACGAAATCGCGCGTCCAGCGTGACAAATAACAATCGGTCCAATCAATCTCTCCAACGTATTTATCGCTTTTGTTCTTTGTTATAAGAGGCTCATAACAATCTAAATATTTTTGTACCTGCTTAAAATCTTCGTTAAGCGTCTCTGTACGTAATATCCACTTGGGTGGTTTTACATCAACAAAACTTACTTGATGTTGTATAATACCCCAGTCGTAATTATAACCTTCTGGCTTTTCAAAGTCAATATTACGTAACCATTCTTTAAACGTGTCACCATAGTGAATAAGTGCTTTTTCATGAGTCATTGACTTATCTTTTGCGCCGAGGGGTTTACCCAGCCTATCTCGGTGCTCCATTTTTCGAAAGTTATACCAGCTTACAAGACGGGCATAAGGATTCCTGCAACAGACAAAATACTCCATGCGTTCTGGAGAATGTTCTCTGTAGTCTTGCTTGTGGTGGGCTCGTACTGTTTTAATTGTGCTGTGCTTTTTTGCAATCCACTTCCCTCCGCATTGACGATTAAGCCAAAGCCTAATAGACGTTCCACCGGTTTTTAAAATATGGATAAACACCAGATTGTGATTTGGTAGAAAGACGGCCATTACAAATCCTTAAACTCGTCAAAGCTCATTTGCTTCCAAGGTAAAATGCTTGTAGGATCGTCAGACAAATTAACCATGTTAACTCGATAAGCTCTACGTTGCAAACGATCCATTAGAATATCCATCATTGCATCACCGTGGGCTTTATATTCTGGCACTGTTCTAAATTGATAAAGTGGATCAGGCACTCCTCTCTTTTGCATGTCAAAGCCCTTACCGTAAAACGTTGTTTCGCCTTCTGGGCCCGGCGTATAATTCATATCAAAGCCTATGAATCCAAGAGCATCAGGTTTCAAATAATGCAACGCCCAATACGTCATAGTAAAATAAATGGGTAGGCCTAAGTGAATACGAGCTTTTTCCCACGGCATATTAGGCGACATAGCAACATAAGAATTTTTGAATCCACGATCTCCTTCTCGAGATACGATTTCTTGCTCAGGCCTACTTTTTGCTCTACGGACTTCTTGTTTATGTGGATAATCGCCGGCATGTAAAAGTACATCCCACTTGTCTGTGCCGCGCCATGTATTATTGACACCACAGATCGTCATTCCTTCTGTGTCCCACTCGTTGACAAGAACCATGTTCTTGCCCGATCCCATACAAATTACTTTCTTCATTTTAAAACTATCGCCTGTTCAAAGTCGTTTTTCATCATACGCTTATGCTGTCTATGGTAGTGTATCAGACTATTTTCAAAGCGACCCTCTGGTGGCTTACGACCCAAATGGTAATTGAATTCTTCTGGGATACAGTGATACTTCTTCTGCCTCCAAATCAAACCATTAATAATCCCTTGATCGAATCCACCCATCGAGTTTTCCATTGCATTTCTTTTTCGATCTCGCTCTTCAATCGTGCTAGCAAACTCAACGAGCTCAGCGAACATTGATCGATGGAATATGACTACACCTGAGTTAATGTGACCATGTTCTGCCCACCATTCATAGCCGGGTTTACCTTTCCAACGAGCCATTGTTGGCATCCACCACGCAGAAATCGCATTCGGATTAGCATAATCAAACACATTCTTTGCATGAATCGTAGCAAGAAAATCACTATCAACAAAGCAAATGTATTCAAAATTATGATACCATTTATGAGTGCCTTCGTCTATAAACGGCAAGAAGATTCCATAGAAAGGTGGAAGACCATTAGGAAGCTCTTGATCAAGAAACAAATATTCGGCACCTATCTTTTTGGCGTAAGCATTAATTGACGCTCGAGAATAAGTGTAGTAATCCGTTCCTGTTTGTACGAATACACCGGCTCGACTACGTTGGGTTTGCTCTCTATTTGGATCTCTGTAATACTGGTAAATTAAATTCATGCCACTTTCTTTACGAGTTTAATCGGTACCTGTTTTGGTTGAATGCTTTTGTCATCTCTCATACGATGAGGAAGAACAGCAGTATAGGTTGCGGAGTGCATTATTCTAAAGTTATCGTTATTCAATAACTCATTAAAGGCTCGCTTAACATTTTGATTTTGTAAATCGTCAACAACCGCATAAGGAATATCGCTTTCGATCCACAGCTTCATGTCACTCGTAACAGGATCATAATCGTGAGCTCCGTCAATGAACATAATATCATATTTGTTTGCGATAAACTCAGGCTTGAGCTTTGTGCTATCGAAAATATGTAGATTAAACCTATCGCCAAAGCGCTCTTTTACGAGCTCGCCATTGCGCTCTGTAATCTCATACATCCCAATGTCGCATGAGTTGATTTCAATATCTTCGAAGAGAGTAAGCATAATAGAAGAGCTATGGCCGGCGTTAAAACCGATTTCCATTAAGCTTTTAAAGTTTGTGATTTTCTTTACTTGTGTCCAGAATTCAATGACTTCTGGTGAAGGAGGCATGTGCCCAGTACCACCATCATCGGGCAACCATGATAAATCCATAATATAGTTCTCCAATTATTTCATATATTGTAATCTATTTATGCAGGATTGTCAACTAGCCTGGAGTGGTTCTCTCAATAACAAGCCTTCGCTGAATACATTCATTTCGTGTGTTCCGCTCGATGTTCTTAATTGAAACTGAATGTCGGTTTTTTCTGAATACTTAAACGGGAACCTTCGTTGAATATGCATATTACCTAAGAATGTTGTTCGAGCAACGTTATATTCTTGCC
>Ga0255759_10001837_pt1 | contig 19033 bp, 8 predicted proteins | sample 101ome_20_FD_179959 | JGI IMG/M metagenome (GOLD analysis project Ga0255759, IMG submission 179959) | Coastal salt marsh microbial communities from the Groves Creek Marsh, Skidaway Island, Georgia - 101404AT metaG (version 2) | ecosystem: Environmental > Aquatic > Marine > Intertidal zone > Salt...
GCTTTTACTGCTGCTGCGTCTTCTGCTGCTTTTTCTTCTTCTTTTGCTGCTGCTTCTGCATTTGCTGCTTCTTCTGCTGCTTTTGCTGCTGCTGCGTCTTCTGCTGCTTTTGCTGCTTTTGCTGCTGCTGCTTCTTCTGCTGCTTTTGTTATTGCTTTTTCTATTTTTAAAGATTCGTTGCCTTGTGACATTGTTGGTTTCTTTGCTGCTTCTTCTGCTTGCTGCACTTCTTTTGTGTCTATGGCCTTGATTAATGCTTGCTGTAGTTCTTTTGATTCCATGGCTTGTGTGAATCCTTGCTGTAGAAATGCTGCGTCTTCTTCTGCTTCTTCCTGCCTTGTGGCAGTGTTTGGCGCATTGTTGCTATCTTGTGAAGTTGTGCGCACGCGCCGTGTCATTGTTTGTATACGGCAATAGGTGTGAGAATCTAGCCGATTTGTCAAAAGGTGTGTGTTTTTTTGTGCAGGACAATGTTTTTGTATGCAAACAATGCTAAGATAAAAAATTTATATGTACGTGTAAATGTTTTGAAATTCAGTTGATATATGTTATGCACAAAATAGACTCCAAGTAGTGTAAACTTTGAAATGGCAGCAATTACAAGTAGATGAAACTATGAGATCAGAACGTTTAGTTACAACTTTACAAGATTTCCAGTTGATTTTTTGGAAAAGTTGTTTACACAAGCACGCATACACACAACTGCATTGTGTGGAAAGTGGGTTTGAATTCCATTTTTATTTGCCCTGCTGCTTGGGCGTTGAGTTTGCTGAAGTGGCTATTGACGTATTTCAGTGAATGTGTTTTGCACGTGGTTGCAACGGGTTTTGCGCAGATGGTACGTACCAGTATATCGCGTACATTTTTTCTTTGCGGCAGTGTTATGATGACTGACAATTGACAGATCGATTGTATCTTTTGTAACGGGACTTGCATAGTGATCTGTGTAGTTATCTGCGTAGTCATCTGTGACGGTCGTATGTTTGGCATGCGCACAATGGTTGATATGGAACGACACAGTGAAGTGTTTGTCTTTGTTTTTACGGCAGTTGATTTGAATCTTTGGGGTGCCAATGAAGCTGTTTGTGTGCACGACTCCGTGTTTGTTATACATGACAGAGCCAATTGGCGCAATGTATAGGTTTGCGTTGTGTACAAAGATTTGGCTGATTTGTAACACGGCGCGGTTGGCGTTTGGATCGAGGAGTTGTGCGTAGCAGGTTTTTTCCATGTGCAGAGCCGCGGTGTCTTGTCCGACGGCCATGTACGACTTCCACGAGTGTATTTGTATTCGATGCGGGGAGATGTTGTTGCAGTCCTGGCAGTCCCGGCAGTACATGATTATTTTGGGAGTTTGATCGACACAGTAGACGAGTGCAAAGAACTTGCCAATGTTATTTGGTGGCAGTTGAGGCGATGTATGCATGGTGCTTTGTTGCTTGATTGCATTGTGGTAGATTTGTTGGTGTATGAACATGGTTGTCCTCCACAGGCGGCACATTGGTTTGGCGACGATTTTGTGCAGTCCTGCAATGATTTTGTGGGACGCCAGTGCCTTTTCGCAGATGGGCCATTGGAACGCGGGGTGTGACGAGTGCAGGGTGCAGAGGGTGGTACAGTTTTGGGTCTGCTTGATTAGTTCGCTGCAGATGATCTGAAGGATGACATCAGGCAACTGGACGAGATGCATGCGCCACGAGTCGGTAGCTCGTTTTGTCGGGACAACGCACATTGCTGTTGGCGGAGTTACGCGCGCCACGACGTCTTGTGTTGTGCTGCCAAGGTCGTGGCTGGCAAAAAAAGAGGATTATTTTGCGGTTGTCAGCCTGAGAGATTTGCGCACTGATTGTCGCGACGCTGTGCTTGTTTGTGGTGGATTTGTTTCCGCGCGCAAGGTGTTTATAATCTCAGTATATTGTGGCATTCGCGACGGCCGTGGTGCGTGGAGAGGGCGCAGGGTACGCAGTTGGTGTGCAGGGTACGCAGTTTGTGTACAGGGTTTGCGTACGCAGTTTGCGTACAGGGTCTGCGTACAGGGTCTGCGTACAGGGTTTGCGTACGCAGTTTGCGTACAGGGTGTTTGCGTACGAGATGAGTACGATGACGGAACTATTTGGCAAGCTGCACGTCATGAAAGCAATGGAGGAGGCGTGCGCTTTGCAGTCACGCACAGCGCTTGTCGAACTGTTGGCCACAAAGAAGCGCAAGCGTGAGTGCGAACGGGAGATTGAGCACTTATCGCGTCGACTACGTGTGTTGCGCAAGATGGAGCAACAGCAGACCCGCTGTCACAAGACACGCGAAAAGAGCACACGCGACGCACTGCGCACACAAGGTGCTCTGCTTCAGCAGATCGACGCCAAAGGCAAGGTGGATTTATCAGAAGATAGCAGCGGGTTTGGGGTGTTGCGATTGGTGTTTGCGAGGCACTTGCACATCTTGTACGGGGACATTGCTTTGCTGAATTTAAGGATGACAGATTTGTATTGTCATCGATTGTGTAATGAGTTTTCGGAGCAGTTTTGTTTTTTGAGCAGTTTCCGCTGTAATCCGCTGCGGGTGATGATGCCGCGCACACAGCTGTTTTGTTGTCATCCGCAGCAGTGCACGTTGTTGGTGGGGGACGTTGTGTCGCCGCTTTGGTTGAGCAAAGCTCACATCGACGCGGCAAAGATGACGACGGATGCGTGTTTACCGACGCTGTTGCAGTGGCACGAGACGCATCGCGTGTGTGCTTATTTGGTTGTAAGCATAAAGTCGACGAGGATTACAATTGTGCCGTTGCTTTGCAAGCAGACAAATCAAACGGAACTGATTCAGATGGCCAAAACGGGACGGGTGGAGGCACAGACATCACATGCATACAGACGTCTGTACAAGCAGTCTGGAGGGCTCAATACGTTTTGCGGGTTTGTCGTGCACAATCGGGCGGCACTGTGGAAGCTTCCGTTTGTGTGGGCGCAACGCAGCAAGAGCCGGGTACGGATTACTTCCGATGCGGAGATGTGCTCGACGTCGCGATTGGACGTCTTCAAGTACATGCAGTACACTCAAATCAAGCACAAGCAACGTACACCAGAACCGGCTTTGTAGAGAGCACACATACGCACATACAAGAATGGTTCACAGTAGTATATCAATTTGTGGAATTGTGAGCTGTTACTGCGTGTCACAACCGCGGGGTGCAATAGTATGCTGACCGAACTACGCCATTGCGCTGCGTATGTCGCAAAGACTTCGCCCTGCTACGACGTGTTTCGTTCGCATGTGTACGGTCGGACGCGTCTGGAGTATTTGAATTCTTTGCTCGAGCTACTGATCGTGTACGTGGGCATTGTGCCTGTTCTGCATTGCATGCACCACAAGACGTGCAGACCGATTTTGCTGAGCAACGACAGTCTCAAAATCTACGTCACGTTGGTGTTGCTTTCGCACTCGGTATTTGTGCTGGGAGTGCACTACTATCAGCAAATCCTAGCAATGTTTTGCCTCAAAGCAGAGAGTGAGTATGAGCAGCTCCCGGCAGACACACGCGCAGCGTATTGGATGAACGACAGATATCTCAAGTGCAAGTGGGGGCTGATGTGGAACACAATGCTGTTGCTGCTTTTGACGTTTGCACAGGTCATACCTGTGTGCTTTTCCACGATCTACGTGTCGTACGTGTGCGTGCTTGTGCCGCTGCATTTTACAAACTTTTTTCTTGCAAAGTGGAATCAGTGAGTACAGGGTTTAGAATTAGTTGCAGAATCGGTCTGATTTATCAATAAACTTTGTCATATTGAGACTACTTAGCTCCGGTGTAATAAACTACAAACTGCCGCAGATCCATCAAGAGTGCAAACTTGTTTTAATCTTTGTTCTAATCTTTGTTTTAATCTTTGTTCTAATCTCGATCACACGAATATTGCGCACACTGCATATCACTCCGCATGCGTTGCCTTTAGACGTTATGAACTTTCAGATTGGTGTAAAAGGTTGGGATCACTGCATCGGCGTCTGCTCTACAGGCAGGGCAGGTAGAATGTTGTTCGATCCAAGTGACCGCACAACTCTCACAAAAGCCAGCATGACCGTCCCTTTTGTTGGTATGCATTACTGTGCAGTCTGCAGTGTCATCAAGCGGACAGTAGCAGATCCTGCACTCACGCTGTGCTTCAGCTGGTGCTGCATTAGGCACCCGGTTTGGCAAGCACTCACGCTGTGCCTCACCTGGCGCAGCCAGAGGCAAAATGCGGGCCATTTCTTTGTGCAGGTCTGTAAGCTGCTGAACGGCAGTTTGCCGAGTTTGAATGCTGCAAGTCAGCTGTTTGTTTTCCTCCGTCAGTTGTTTATTTTCTTCCACAAGCCTTTTGGCGTTGAATTCTGACTGCTTCATCTGTGCAACCAAATCGATGATTTGCTGTTGCATAGTCTGGTTCTGGACAATCACCCCGTGGTTGTGTGTGGTCAGCGACTGCACCTGCAAGGTCAGTTCTTTTATTTTGTCGTCACATTCTTCAATGCAACGCACACATTCTGCGTGCAAATTCGTGTACTTTGCGAGATTTTCCTTGTCATTGTTACGCCGGGCAAGCAGCTTGTCGGCATTACTCATTATTTGATTACTCAAAGCAATCAGTTCCACTGCTTGAGGTGTCTTTTTCTTTTTTTTCTTTACTCCTGCCAGTTTGCCGTTAACCTGGCACAAAATTGCATACACTTGTTTTACATTGTCGTCTGCTTCACGACGTGCCTCTTCTGCTGCACGTTGTGCTCTTTCTGCCGTCTCAGCTCTGCGTTGTGCTTTTGCTCTTTCTGCCTGTGCGGATTGACAATCCTCGATCTCACAAAGCTTGTTGCAACTGGTTTTAAGAATTTTGATTTGATTCTGAATAAGTTCTATTGCCGCTTGCGTTCTTTTTTCCAACGTTTCTTTGTTCGAGGTAATGTCTTTGGACGTTTTATACTCAAACTCGGCGGCCCTTTTACTCCAATCTTGCTGTTGAAACCGTTCGACAAGTTGCGTGTGGTGAGTTTCGAGGGTTGCCATTGTGGTACTCTCTGACGCCGTAAGCTCAATCGAGTGCTGATCGACGCACATGCCAATGATGTGCATAATTTCTGCAAAGTCTGAGACCACCGATGCCATGGTTTGAGTCCAGGTAAAATTGGCTTGTTGAGTACTGCTGAGTTCTTGATAAACATGTCGGATCAAACACTTGCATTTTGAGACTTCCTTGTTAAGATCTGCAATTGTCTTGCTAAATTGTGCCTGTTGGGCATTAGATTCGCTGAGATTGTGTGTCAAGCGATAGACTTGTACCTCCAAAAATTCGCATCGCAGCAGCTGTCTTAATGCCACAATATCCTCATGCGGTGCACGTTTCAATCTCTGCAGCAAGTAGCCGACGCATGTTTTCTTGTCGTCTGACATTTCCAAGTACAAAGGTCTTAGAGACTCGTCGACATTCATTGCGATTGCATCACGGATTTTCGTCTGTGTGTGATTGCGAAGCTGTTGTATAGTCTGCGCTAGCACAATCCGAGTGCACGTACCACGCAATTTGCTGATGCAAGCTTTGTGGGCTGCCCGGAGCATCCGGTTGGTCTTCCAATTGTCAATTGCATGCTCTAATGAATGCCGCTGTGCCATCAGGACCATGTAGCCTTCAATCACACCGCACACGTTATTCTGGCGCCAAGATTGCAGCTGGGTATCGAAAGCAACTTCGCTTAGACCAATTTGAAACCGTTGGTGAAAAATCAAGCAGAAACTTGCATATGAACCGGTCACATGCATTTTCATATTGCCACATGAGGTTTCAATTTCGCGCAGACCGTCTTGATACAGTTGCATAGCGGCTTGTTGATCTCCGTCAAGTTTGCATTCTTCTGCTTTGTTGTGAATGGATTCCCATTTTGTGAATTCGCCTAATATCTTGGCTTCATAATAATTCATTACAAATTCGGTAAATACCGATTGTTTACAGCAGGGTTGTGCACATTGCATATTACGCAGGGCTATTGTCTTTTGCTTATCAAGGGCGTTTGCATCAACCGCATTGCTGCTGCAGTTTCTGCACGTGTTACGCTGCCATTGTTTCAACATACTGATCGTGTCCAATTGGGTGTATATTTGCTTGAGCAGCGACAGCTGGATAAAGTTCATAAAGTGCGGCTCGTCACCGCATAGTGATTCATCGGCGCCGTGTTGGTTTGTGAGGTGATCAACCGGTTTGTCGTCGCAGCTAGGGCATAAAAAGTGCGGTTTGTCGTCGCAGCTGAGATATACTGAGTCTTCTGCTGGACTTGAATCAATGATCTCGTTGAGTCCAACCACAGCTGGCTGCTGTAAGTGATCAAATTGACATGACTTGTTCATTTTGTGCACAATCAAGCAATGTGTCGCTGTTGTTGTACAGGTACAGTGATCAAAACTGACATTGCAGAGTGTGCAGACTTCGTCGCTGAAACACAGGCACATACGTTGAATATCAACAGACACTTGTGAGCTCTCTGATGCAGCAGACGATGTGTGTATGCGTGGTTTCGTGCCGGTGAGAAGCAGGGCGTACGACTGCATTGTATCCTTGGTGATCAGAACGTTGGATTGTGTCTTGTAGACCTTTAGGTTCCAGAGACACTGATTTGCCAAATTTGTCTCGAGAATGCTACTGCTTTGAATGCTTGCAAGCTTTGTAACAAACTCTTTAGCAGCAGGCTTGTCGGCAATGTAATTGCTCTCGATTGTGATTGACAAAGTGTTTTCTTTGACCAAATACAAGCAGAATACAAGATGATTGTCTTGTTCACAGACCATTGGCAGAGTAGAATTGCTTTTGACGTCATAAATATTCATCGAGACACCAACAGGCAGGAGTATCGCAGTTCCGTCTGGCAACATCAGACGAAGCACATTCTTGTGTTTTGTCTTTCGAATTTGGTCTGCGAGTGTGGTGGTGTAGATCGTATTTTTCTTCAGATCCTCGACCTGGTCGGTGAATGTTCGTAACACACTGCGTATCAAACCACAATATCACAAGAGGCCTAATAAATCCGTGTTTGTCAGTATCACTCAATTGCTCACCACCAACGCGGCTCTCAGGACACTTGCTTTCTACACGGGTCTATCGGTGCTTACGAGCTCAAAACGGCTCAGAATAGTCGATAACTAACACACTACGACATATCTCTAATTGCCTGCTCAAAGTGCGAGTTTTTGTTGGAAATCAGAAACCCACTAACCCGCAGATTCCCGGTCAGGAAACGCAAATTTCCGTTAGAGCTGGAATTTGCACTTTCCCGGCCGGGAAAACGCAAATTTCCGTTAAAATCCGTAATTTGCACTTTCCCGGCCGGGAAAACGCAAATTTGCAAAACTTGCCTGGACGGTTCGGAAGCCATGTTTGCTTGACGCGGAATGCACGTTTTCGGCGAGGCGGTGCTCAGAGGCCGTTTTTTGGAAATTTGCATTTTCCCGGCCGGGAAAGTGCAAATTACGGATTTTAACGGAAAAAGCGTAAATTTGTGGTTTTGCGGATTGAAACGGTGCCACACGGGGCAAATCTAACTTAAGTTATAGGTTAGTTTGGTGGTATTTGATGAATGTTTTGAGAAAATCGGGCAGTGTATTCCTCAGCGCTTTGTAAAGGACGCAATGTGTGTATTAAAACAGTGCTACACAGTGCTACACGGGGGTAAATATAGGTTAGTTATGAGTTAGTTTGATGGGATTTAATGAATGCTTTGATTGGTGCAGACTACGTTACACATAAGCGTGTACAACTGTAGCTGTTTGCATTTGCACGCACATTTGCGATCCTTATTGGTTTTTTTTGTAATACCGAAATGAATCACAATTCTTGCACGCAATGGTACAAAATTCGCATTTATCTGGGAGCGGTTCGTTGTGCTGCTGGGATTGTTTGCAGTTGCCACAGAGCACAATCTCAGCGTCATGTTGCCTGTGCTTGAACGCTTTGTTGTTGCACAGCCCTTCAAGTGTGGGTCTCATTTCGAGATGGCTCAGGCGAAAGGACCATCTTTTATTGCACATGGGGCATTTGAACTCCGCAAGAGTCGTGTGCAAAGTGTTGACACACGTGCCGCACATGCCCGAGGTAATTGGTTCCTTGGCATTCCGTTTGCACTGAGGGCACAGCTCAATCTCTACGTCTTCTTCTTGACAAACATAGCAAAAGCCAGTGGATATTTGTTGCTCTGTATTGGACTCATGCTTGTGCATTGTGTCTGAATGCAGCGCATAACGATCTGTTGTGTGTTGTTCAGGAGCCGTCGGCTGCGGTGTGGGCACTGCAGGCTTTGTGGTTTGCTCGTTTTCCAACAGTGCTTTTGGCAGCGTGCACACGGATTCAAGATCAAAAGGCAAATTGACTCTCACCCATTCGTGACCTTCCTGCACTTTGAAGGATTTTTTCCAATTTTTCTGAGGGTCGTTGCATTCGGAAGCAAAATCACTTGCACCTGTTTTTATCTGTGTGTTGCCATCTGTATAGACGACATACGCATATAGTTTGCATTTAGTTGGTTTGTCTACAAACTGAAGATTGGCATGTTTGTTTTGACAAACAATTGGAATTGACAGTGACACATCAACTTCTTGTGGTACAACAATTTGCTTCAGTTTGTGGAATGGTATGTAGCTTGTCTCATTGGTGCTCCATTTGATTTTGTAAAATATTCCTCTTGGACTCTTTTTTGCTTTTTCAACGGCACCTTCAAAGTCTTGTGCTGTGCCATCTTTTGCTTTTTCAACAACTTTTGCGTTTTTAAAAAAAGTGGATATTTCGCGCGGGCCTGTGTGTGCAGCAGGTGTCGATAAATCGGCGAGTTTCTTCTGCTTTTTGTGCGTGACTTCTTTGTGGTCGTTGTTTGGCCGTTTTCTGACCGCGGGGCTCTGCATGCTGAATATTGCAGCAAGCTGCGTTTTGACGAACGTAGTGAGCGTGTTTGAATTGATGACAGCTGCTGCAAACGCGGCTTGCACTGAGCCTGCGGAGTACTTGGCTGCGTAGTCTGCTGCGTGGCGCACAAGATCATTGAGAAGTGTACTACAGTAGCGCGCCAAACACAGTGCTGCTTGACGATGCGTCGTGTCAAACATTTGACCCAAAGGGAATTTGAGATTTTGCCACAATGTCAAACAATCAGGTGACGATGTCTCGATTTCAAATGGAATTGCTGAGCCGGTGTGTTGGCATTTGTGTACAAGCCGCTGCACAATGTTTTGCATGATTTCGTCAAGATTGCAACTTTGTTGTTTGCATGTGGACACAAAGGTGTCCAAGTACTGCTCAGGGTTTGCATTGTTTGCAATCAATCTAGATTTAAACGTGTCAGGTGTATTATAAAGCAATCTTTCGTCAATCATCGTGCCTATCTCCACAGATGCAAATGTCACAAGCGTCTGTACAAGGATAATGGCAGAGTTTTTGAATTCAGGCTCTGCATAACACGCTCTTTTTAGATCTTCGAAACTGGTCGTCTGTGCAAACAGTTGATATATTGAATCAGTCGGCACCTTCGGAGCGCTTGTTGGCAACTCAGTACGTTGCTGGTGCTCCTTTGAAGCACTTGTTGCATGCAGGTTGGCTCCAGTGTGCTCCACATGGGTCATTGGGTCGTCGTCCATGTGGGTCACTGGGTTGTCGTCCATGTGGGTCACTGGGTCGTCGTCCATGTGCTCTATCGGGGCGCTTGTTGCATGCGGGTTGGCTTCAGTGTGCTGCATGTGGGTCACTGGGTCGTCGTCCATGTGCTCCACGTGGGTCACTGGGTTGTCGTCCATGTGGGTCACTGAGTGATCGTCCATGTGCTCTATCGGAGCGCTTGTTGCATGCGGGTTGGCTTCAGTTGGCGCGTCAGCAAGGTCACATGGCTCCAAGTCTTCAATGTTTACATCACTTAGGTCAATGTTGTCTGTGGTAGATTTGCCAAAGACATCATCACCAACATACCGGAAAATGTCATTGCAGAGGTCATGAAAGAGTGGTTTCAACACCTTTGACTCGTGCAATTTTGCAAGAAGAGTGGTGTGATTTTGGTCAAATTGGGCGAGAAATTGTTCATCGTTGTGCGCTGCAATGGAATGCATCATATCACATACGTTGTCGAGTACAAGTTCAGTAGTATGCAGGTCTTGTTCATCGGCATGATTGTTATGCATGTGGAGTGTGTCTCGCATTTCACGCGTCATGGATTGAAAGTGGCGGAGAGAACCGGGCGGTAGGAGCAGAGCGTGTTTTAAAATGTTTATGAACCACGCACTTGTGAGTTGGATTGTGTTGTGGAGTAACATCTGCAGATCTGCTGTATGTTTGGTCTGCGAGAGTTTTATGAACTGATAGAGGCAGACAGCAGTCGTCAGATTGTTGAGCAATTGATCGGCAATGTTGGCAAGCACGTAGGACGTTACGGGGGCTGGCATGCATTGCACAGCGTGCAGCATTTCTTCGGTTGCCAGCGGGTTGTGGCAGTAGCTATTGCAGTCTGTGGAGATTGCCGGAACGCCGTTGCTCTGCAGCGTTTGTTTGTACAAGTCATACGAGTCGACAACTTCCTGCAGCGCGCAGTTCGTATGCTTTGGTTGTACATTCTGTACATAGGCCTTGACGATTTGGAGCGCATTTTCGGGTACGAGGCCAACAGAGAACAACTCATTCGCTTTAGCCGTTTGTTCTTCCGTGAAGCCCTCAGCGGCGGTGTATGCATCAATGGCAGCTTTGAGGTTTGCGAGGGCATTGTTTGGGTCATGTAGTGAAGCACACGGACCTTCAGCGCGCTTTGCACTTTGCTTACAGTTGTGATTATGCAACAGTTGGATTGCGCCTGTTCTGGTATCGATTGGCAATGGATCTACCGGTTCGTGTGTGCTGGTGTGCAGTGACTCTGAGACACGTGCAATGGGTATCATATTGTTTCGGATCAAAGACATCATGTTTTGGCTGTTACTTTTTGCACAGTGGGCCACCTCTTGTGTGACAACAATAGGACCGAAGTAATCATGTTTGTAGCACATTTGATAGTAGTTGCTGGCCACTGTGATATGTTGCAAACTTTGCAACATTAGTTTGAGGACACAAGCTTGGCCACGTGGAGTACGGTTGACAACATCGCACGCCTCTTGTGCGTCAATTGGTATCGCAATATGATCAAAGTACTGTTTTTTTTCAGGGGCGTTGGCACATGGCATCACAAACGTGGGTTGGATCCACAGGTAGCACAGATAGTAGACAGCACATTCGGGTTGCAGATACGACACAGCAAGGTGTATAGGCACACATTTGACTGCTTGTATGGCAATTTGCTGCAAGAGATATTCGTGCTGCGTGTCATGCAATTCGACGAGCGAAGCGGCATATTCGGAGAGGGTATTATCGACAGATTCGTTGACATTGTGCAAGTTGTCAGTCAAAGCAAGTCCGTCGGCATTGAGTTGTCTGCTGTAGTTGTGTATTGTTTTTTTGATTTTTGACATCTTACAATGGTGCATAAACTCTTGAATTGTGGCCAAAGGGTACGTTTGGGCGTACGCTTCTATGCTCTTGATCTGTATCTTGAGTGTGCAGTTGTCGATCACACCTTGCATCAAATTGCCATAGGTGAGCAGTAGATTGTCAACAATACCAGGGTTCGAGGATCTCTCGCGGTTCACATACGCAGCAAAGCTCTGACAGGCCACGGTATTCGTCGCACACAGAGTCTGAAGGTCTTTTTTGATATCTTGTGCTTGTTGTATCAGCAGTGGTATTTTTTCCGTGGCATTGGGTTCGCTCGTGCGCGTGTTTTTGAACTCTGTTGCTACATCTGTTTGTTTTTTCATCAGCTTCAGACATTGCAATATAAACACGAGATTGCAAGCACGATTGGTTGCTTTGTCCGACTGGCTTGCTCTGAGCATGTTGTCGAGTATCATGAGGTCTGCTGGTGTATTGGGAGCAACAAAACGATCATCACTTTGTGAGATGCACGCTGCGTGTGCAAGCGCGAGTGTGGACAGATTGCCATCGACAAAGCCCAATGGCAACTCGTCTGAAAAGTCGTCTGTGAGCACGTGTTGGCTTGCATCTGGGTTTGCAATTTGCGCTGCAAAACGACACATCTGCTTATTCAATACGAACGTGTCTATGGATTGCTGCGGTACAGGTTGAATGGTTTGTTTCAGCAGACTCCAGTTTTGTGCAGACGGCTCATCCTGCACTGGTTTTGTTGACGGTTTATATTGCTTCGGAGTGCCTTGTGCTTCTGTTTTGTTGCCTTTTGAGGACTTTGCAGACGATTTGAGTTGTGCTATTTGCTTTTCAAACAGTAGGTTTGTGTAACAATGTACCAAATCGGTGCAAACATTCAAGAATTTGAGCAGCAATTGAATCGCATCATTTACATTGGTTGCTGCTTGCTGCTGTGTGAGAATAGCACACGCGAATGAGCGTGCTGAGGGCCACGGGTGAGAAGGCACTGTGTTGCATATCCACCCAGATTTAGTGTCATATTTGACGTGGTTCTTGTTGACAAATTCGTGGAGCAGTTGCATGACTTGTGCGAGTTTACGCAATTGACATTGGAAATCGAAAACAGACACAGTTTTGCGCACAATTGAAATCTTCATGGTGGGGTTTCCTTGCAATACATTGTCTATACTCTGCAGCATTTCAATGATCTTGGAAATTTTGTCTCTACCTGCCTGATTCCACGCCGTAGGCTTTGTCTGTGCAAAAATGTCTTGAAGCTCTGAAAGTGCACTTAGTAAGGAAATTTTGCATTTTGGCCGAGCAGAGGATGGTGTTGCAAACTGCAGAGGTTCGGACAGCAGGCAAGTGAGAGCCGTTTCTGATGGGATAGAGGTAGAAAGCACCGGCTTGGGCACGCACAGTTTTGCATGCAGATGCTCATATCCAGCGCGGGCAAGCATAAGTTCGTCACACAGCGCCTGCAGTTTCGCAAACTCGGATTGGTTGACGTTTGGTAGATAGGCCTCTGTTAGATCGTCGTAGACCCGCTCTATGGATTTGGCAGTGTGCGCGATGCACGATCGTAGTGTTTTGTGCGTGTGGTAGAGATCACTACATTTGTCTTGTGATTCGGAAAGCAGCTCACTGTACTTGTTTATGGCGGTGGTCAAGGACTGGCTGGCTTCAGAATGGTGAGCACAGATACTGCTGCACAGTTCCGCTATTTCTATCGCGTAGAGCGCGTTGTTTTGTTTGCGTTTCATACTGGCCAGTTCGGTTTTTACGTGGGTGTGTGATGCTGTAATCTCTGGAAGGGTTAGGGGTGCTAAATTGGTGGTAAGCTCGGACTGGATAGTTGCACAGCTATTTAGAGTGGTTGGTGATAACCCTGCGAGTGTGCCCGTGGTATTTTTGAGCCTTTGCAGCAGAGAAGTTGTCCAATGCTGATCAAAAATTGACTCGAGCAACACCGTGTCAGCGGATGTTTGCGTGTTGGTTTGCACAGACCATGGAATGTGACGAAGTCTTTCCACTCTGAATTTGAGCAAATTATCTGATTGCATCAGGTTCTGATTGGGCAGCAAATACTGCGCAATCAGAGTGTGCATCACCAGGGTTTGAGTTTGTGGGTTGTTGAACTTGTCAGTGATCTGCATCAATTCTGCGCACAGCTGGCACAGATCACTCATGCTGCAAAGCATAGGATCGATGTCTGCAAGCATGTTGCACACCCGCGTGTTGCCTGGAGGCGCAACACTCAGAATCTCGTGCCAAGAACAACCAGCTTCTAGCTGTTGTCTTGTCAGGGTTGCAGTCGCAGCCTTGACTGTCTGTGTATCAACAAGAGTTGTCACATTGATTGGAGACTGAAGCGAATCCTGGTTGCATTTACGATGCAACTGGCGTACTAGATTTGACATGTATTCCTTGAGGTGCATGTACGCGAACGCATGAGTTGGATGGCAGTTGATGCACCACAGAAATATTTGGTCGAGTTGATCAAAAGCCTCCTCTTTGGCGTCATTTGTTGAATAATTGGCATTGCGCACGGCTTGTTTCAAGTTGTCTACACAGCTCCACAACCCGGAAATGTCGTTGTCTGCGCACATAGCTTGCATTGCCTGCGAGTGTGAAAGTGTGTGCTGGTCTGGGTAGAGCTGACGCAGTTCTGTCCACCGGACACATACTTTGTCCATGGCCTGTTTTAATTGCTTGCTGTGTTTGTGTATTTCTGCTATGTTGTCTGCTCCGATGCTGTTGGCACTGATTTTGTCCAGTAGACAATCGATCATTACGGGCGGTTGCAGTTCTTGAATAGTTCGATCAATAGTTGTGATGACTTGTTCAGTCACAAAATCAAAGTTGTGAGACTGGCGAATCAACGGTCCTAAAACTCTTGCAAGCTTAGCAAGCTGAGGTAGAGGAGCAGAATTGAACTCGTTTTTTTTGAAGTGGGTTGGTTGCCTACATAGCATTACTTTTTCAACATTTGTGATACTGCACTCATGTCCAAAACGCTCAATGACAACGATTTCAGACAGATCTTAAAGGGTTTTGTAATCTAACGAAAATCTGCATTTTCCCGGCCGGGAAAACGCAAATCTCGGTTCTAACGGCAATCTGCATTTTCCCGGCCGGGAAAACGCAAATCTCGGTTCTAACGGCAATTTGCATTTTCCCGGCCGGGAAAACGCAAATCTCGGTTCTAACGGCAATTTGCATTTTCCCGGCCGGGAAAATGCAGGTTTGTGTTTTTGACCCAGATGGTGGCGCACCGGTGACTCCACATGTTTGCTCTTTGAAATTGAGGTTTTCGGCGCGGTTTGGTGCACTGGTGGCAAATTTGCATTTTCCCGGCCGGGAAAATGCAGATTGCATCTCTAACGGAAAATCGGCCGAATTCGGGCCGGGAATCCGCGGCATGTGTTTTTTTGAAGAGCTGGCGATGAGTTTGACGGGTTGATATTGCCATACACGAGATATGCAAAAGCAATAGGTCATGTCAGGCATGTCACCAATATTTCTCATTTGTGTCGGAGATTGCTTTTGCAATGTCACCAGATGGCAAATCTAACGCACGTGTGGTGATGCGGAAGGGTCCCGTTTGGCTTGTCTGTATACACAGGTGTTGGAATTGCATATGCGGCATGTTGTTATATTGATTGTAGGAGACCCATGTGTCGGACTATTTGGGGCGGACGATTGGCCACATGTATTGCATTTGATTTTTGGTCACATTCAATTGCAAAGTGCAAGGCCTGCACCCTGTGTCTGCACTAGCTGGTCACGGTAGCTTTTTCTGGCATTAGGTCAACACGCTCAGTACCACACGTCAGGCGGAGCGGAGTCTGTTCTGTGCAGCTTTAAAAAAACACAATGATATAATATAATAAAAATCAGGGTTGTCTTGTATTGGAACGGGGTGTGTTTGGCTCTCACACTTGGTAGAACAGTATCAGCACCCCAAACCTGCATTTGCAATGTTGTACGAAAGTGCGCAGACGTTCCATCCCTTTGCTATTGCCGCCAATCAGAAACAAGGCCGCGATGGCTCGTGTATAGGCCTGTTTGTCTGCGAAACCCCGGACGCAGCTCCGACGGCCACACTGCTGACGCAGTACTACCAGGTCAGCATACACATTACAATGCTGCAGTAAGTCTGCACGCAGTTGCGCACAGCATTGTTTTCCGCCAGTGCAATGACAGCAGTTGCGCGAGTAGCTGAAACACTGCGAGTTGGTTTTCATGTGTACGTGTGTCAGGTGAGCAATCCACTGCATTCGCTCGGCATTGAGCCAAACGTATCTAAAGACATCCCCTCGTTGCTGTGTGTCAGTGTGCACGATCACACGATGCGCGTGACCCAAACAGACGGAGGGTACAACAGCATCAATGGCACCACTGTGATAGCTCCGCAGCGACACGACCACAAACACAGCAAGACGCGCAGTAGGCGGTCGCAGAAGCCTTTTATCAAGGCAAAGGTTACACACGTGCCGGACTTGTGCTCGAAGCCGGTGGATGCGCTCATGCTGGACATCAATGCGCTATTTTCGTTGCACGTGGACAATCAGGACCACGAACGTCAGCAGTTTGTAAGAAATAACGGAGCAGTCGGCACGTTGCTGTATTCAGACGATCTTCCAAGCACGGGTAACACGATTGCATCGCTTGAGATTGACCATGAGCACACGGATTGCGCGTCTTTGTGCACACAGCGGTTGAAAAAGGCCGGGCACAAATACGCCACTGGTTTCCGGATGCTGACGACTCAAGCGGCATGGCACAAAGCCGGTGGCCACGAGCACAGCATGATAGTACAGATTACAAAGCCAGTGGTGCACCAGGTCAATCAGCTGCTGAATGCGATTGCCAAACTCGAGCGAGCGCAAATGTACAACAATCGCAGACCACAGGAGCACGCGGTGCCGGATGCGCACAAGCTGATAGAGGAGCTCGAAAGACGGATTGTCAAATGCGTGGTGGGGGATCTTGCGTGCCCTGTCAACAGCCGACTCGACACTGCTAGGTTCAACGCCGTGAACGCTCGGGAGCAGGCGAGCAGAACGTCGGACTACAAGCAGCTGGAGCTGAACGGTGGCAGCGACCGAGGCATGCTGTCGAGCTCGTTTGCGATCGTCACGCCTGTCGGTCGTGAGGGCAGCTACTTGCAAGACGGCAGCTTTGTGCTTCCGTTCAGGCTCCGTCTGATGTCACCGCACGAGGCAGTGGCTTTGTCGTCCAATCCGACGTTCTACGACTCGTGCACCATGATGACGACTAGCAAGCCCGACGGCCCTGTGCCACAGGTATGTGTGTCACCGGACACGTCGTTTCGGTACATACAGAAGCAACAGCACCCGTGTGGTTATGTCGGCGACATGTCTTGCATCGAGCAATACACTCACCCGTCTGTGACCCGATGGTTTGACAATTTTGTGCATCTGAACGCGCACACAAAGGCGCTGAACGACGGCATGCAGATCCAGGACCAGTCGAGCGGAATGACGCACAAAGTGCGCATGCACATCCCGCGCGGAAGTGAGAAGAACATGTCCAAACTGGGCACGTACGTGTCCACCGTGCGAGACCACAATCTGTTTCTTACCACATCGCCTATACTACCGACGACTACGCGCAAGGTCGACTGCATGAGCAAAGACGAGCACCTGGCGCTTTACTGCGACGGCATGCGCAAGCAGTTTGCAAGGTGTCTGAAGGAGCTTGCGCAGACGTTGGAGACCAAGTACGGAATTGCCACCGCACCACTGCAGAACGCGCAGAGCAAGCAAAACGTCGACAGCTTTCAAGAAATGGCCTCCTCACTTGCCTGCAGGCTGCCGGTAGCCACGGACATGCTGCAGAGCTGCGCACAGCGGTTTGCTGACATGCAGATCAATGTGCCGTACTCGGAGAAATTCTTCACAATGCTCACGACAGCACTGGAAACGGGCGCTTGTCCGGAGATTGCTGCCACCCCGTCCAGGGTGCATGCGTTCAAGGCAGACCCGTGTCAGAAACAAATTGACGATTTGGTCAAACGGTTACCAGACGACGTACGCGAGAAGCTCACAAGCGTGTTCATGTGCGGCGGTGCAATGTACAACACTATCAACGAGCATCACAAACTCTACGGGTGCAACCAAATCACCAGCAGGCTGCAGCATATCCACACGCCCGTGCTCTCAGACCTTGGACTGCTCAGAGGGTGTAAGGTCGTTGCCGCAAGCCCTGTAAACGACACGGACAGCAACCGGGCGCTTGTACTACTGCAGCACGAGCTCGACTCCTACGTGTGCATGCCGAACGAGCACAACTCCGCGGGCACGTACGTCGACGTCGAACTGTTTCGCCCCGGTGTGTGCAAAAACGCCAGCACGATGCTGCAACGAAGTAGTCTCAAGTACAACATCGCACTGACCGAAGGTGTCCAACGCGACGAGATTGTGCTCGAGCAAGCACATCGCAAGCAGATAGTCTCCGCGGATCGCCGGAGCCATCTGCCCAACCCCAACCAATTCTGCCTGCTGCAGCAACACTGGTATCTGAACTCGGCACCACAGACGAAACGTTCGACCGGATTTCTAATTCCGTGTCGTAACTTTTCCAACCACGCCGTCCACATCCCAAGAGTAGTTAGCTGTGCCGACAAAGGATACAAAGTCCAACCAAATCCGAACTGGGGGCTGATACGTGTCATGTCGCTGTGAGTTTTGTGTGCATGCGGACGCTAGATAGAATTTTAACGGTTTGCTCTGGGTTTGCCCTGATGCGATTTGTAATAATCGTAACAACAGTATATAACACATAATAATTACAATTGCATGTCTCAAAATAAAGACAATCACAAAACGCAGCATGTCGTCAGTTAAAAGACCTAGAACGCATAATTCCAAACCCACACGCTTGCAACCTACAAGAGGCAAGATACCTCAATTATACTTTGACGTTATTGCGTTCTTCACGTGGGTTAATACGGTTGTAAGCAAGAAGTTAAGTGTTTTACAAGCGTCAAAAGCGCTGGAAACACTACACACACACTTCCCAATAGTGTATGCACATTACAAAGTGGAAACAAACTCAACGCAAGAAAAAAATCCTCTCATTATGTATGCCATGATGCAAGGACATACCACTCCACATAAGCAGGTGGTGACTATACTTCAACTGTTCACGCGAAATTTGTCAAACTTGAGCTCATATCGATTAAAGATTGCCAAAGTAGCAGCAATGACCGACAATGCTTTTGATACCTGGTTTCAGCAAACGCTCGAGTTAGATCTTTCCACATTGACATCTGACAAGCTCTATGTCAAATGTCTGTACCAGATAACTGCAATTTCAGAAATGACCTTGTATGCCTATCCATTGTTGCATGTTCAATCTGATGTTGAGTATACTTTGTCAATAGCTGCCGACATTCAAGATAATTGCCCAACGGTGCAGACCGCTCATTACGGTGATGCTAATAAAGGACCAAAATTGAAAGGTGGAGGCACAGGCAATCCTGTTGACTCTAGTTTTCCGGCAACATCTTCTGGCAAATTGACAGGCGCGTATGCAACACCCGGAAATATCTA
>Ga0255759_10001840_pt1 | contig 19020 bp, 20 predicted proteins | sample 101ome_20_FD_179959 | JGI IMG/M metagenome (GOLD analysis project Ga0255759, IMG submission 179959) | Coastal salt marsh microbial communities from the Groves Creek Marsh, Skidaway Island, Georgia - 101404AT metaG (version 2) | ecosystem: Environmental > Aquatic > Marine > Intertidal zone >...
CTATCGCCTGGACGCTGTAGTGCTACAAGAACATAATCGCCTTCGTTTCGCCAGTCTTTTACTTCAATGTTTTGATCACGTTGTATTTGATCCCATCTATCGCTAGGTCTGTTTTGATTATTATATAAACCTTCATCTCGAAAATAACTAAACCAACTATAACGATGATATGCCATCGGATTTGGCGGTGCCTTCATATTCTTACGAAAGACGGCACTTTCTGCAACTATCCAAGGCTTGCCGCTATCTTTGATATACTGATACATAGGACGCAATTTCCTATGTTTGCACTCCATTATGTTTGCTTGAATATAAATGTCAGCAGAATCTATTTCTACCTTATCTTCCCAAGTAACAACTTTGAAATTAGACAACCCTGGGAGAGGGTGTGTACGAAATACATTTTCAATACCGATTACTTTCATGGTGCAATAAATTTCTTATAAGTTGCTAGGAAGTATTTGTTGTTTCGATCTCTTCCTTTAAGTGTATAGAACACACTTGAGTTTCTATGCTTACCAATAGTCATCCAAGTTTGCGGCAATACTCTGAAATTATGCTTGTCATTTAATTTAGGTAATACACGCTGATCGTGCCCAACTTCCCATTTTTCAACTGGAGTTTCTAATAATGCATTTGCATAGTCTCTTTTAAAACTTCCTGTTCCATAACTTACTAATCCGCATAGCCAGCCTCCATGTTTTTGATGTGTTAAAATATTAACATCTGAACATATATGCTGGTATTCTTCTTGGTCTACTGCCCGTGTACAAATTGTATCAGCATCAGTTGTTATAACCAAATCTTCATCTTTGAATTTATTTGCCACGGCAAGAAAACGCGATGCTTGCAAATATCCTAAACGATTTGATTCGCTAGTAAATTCTATTTCTTCTGTTGTATAGTCAACATACGTTAATCCTTTTTTTCTAGTTTTTGGATTAACTATATGACAATGTAGTTTCAGCCAAGGATTAGTAAAACAAATACTCCTTAGTAATTCATGTCCCCAATCGTCATAATATGCTTGATCGCATGCTATTAAAAAATGCATTACTTTTCCCTATCTGCTAACCCGCCGTTACGGGTATAACTGTGCGACGACTTTTGCCTATGTGGTATCCAGTATCTTTTGTTTATTCTAAAATAACTAGTATAAGACCTATACAGTCCAAGCACAATATTATTTAACGCAATATCAGCAGGTAATGCGCCAACTTGATTTGTATAGTCTACAATTTTTCTAGCGCCGCTGGGTTGTATTATATATGCATGTGCGCCCGGTATATGACACTGGTTTGTTGTCACCATCGACATAGGCATACCAGGACTTCCGTGCTTAATATAACCTGGAACAGTTGGCCAAGTAAGATGATCTTCGTAGTCTTCTTTTAATCGACTATATGCATCTAAGTTTAGTACATCATAATGCTGGTCGACATATAAATTTTTCGGAATTTCACGCAAACATACAGCATCATGCTCTAAAATAAGAAGTGGTTTACGTGTTTCAATTACACGATTCCACAAAAGGTAATGGCTTAAAAAACAACCTTTTATTCCGATATTCTGACGACTCTGTTTTGTACCGTCCCGGAATTTTAATTTGTAAGTCTTCCACTCGCGACTAACTATTTCCTTGCCGTATATTGCTGGAAATATATCTGCCGAGTAATTAAATTTTTTAAGTGATTGTAAACAGTCTCTCGAAAGCTCTTCAGAAACAGTATTGCCCTTCATTGTAATAATGGCAATATCTATCAAAGAGTTGCGTCCTCCATGCCTGCTACTCTTAGTTTAACTACGTTTGTAATTTGCCATTGCTTTTGATCAAGTGCTTTTAGTACACCTAACCATTTGTTACGCATTAGAGCAAATTCGTTGATAATCTTTTCGTAGTCAACAACGTCTGCCTCGCCGTCAACGTATTTTTCAACGTCACGGCTTGACAGAGCTCGTTGATAGTTTTCAAGATATTTTTTGAAAAATGAACTACGCAATCTACGTAGTTCAATATTCAAATAATTTAGAATGGCTTCGATTTCTTGAAGTTGATTAAAACGGTGTTCTACAATACCTGGCATAGCAGCCGCTGATTTTTCAACGTTGCCTGCGAGTTTACACTCTGTTCTTGCTTGTGCTAACTCATTTTCAAAGTACTGTATTGCGTCAGGTATTTTACTAACGTCACGCGATATCTCGCTATACCATCCCATTATTCATCCCATTCTTCATCATAATCAACATCGTCGCCATCTTCATCAAGGTAGTAGTATATTGCAGCATCTAAGTATGAACAATGTCCTAATACGTCTTTTAGTGTTTCGTCTGATACACCGTAGTCGGCCATTAAATCTATAAACTTTTCTGCTACAATATCAATTTGTTTTTTATCTACGTATTCCTTAAAAAGATTCCAAACATCGGCAATGTTTTCGTCATTCATTAGTTACAGGTTCCTCGTTAAGATCATCTACTACAACTTCTTCTTCGGTTGTATTGTCGATATTTACCATAGATGCTTCTTTTTCGAGATAATCTGACATAACTTTATCAAGGATTTCACCTGTCCAATTTTTACGATATTCAAGTAGTTCTTCACCGTCCATTGTAACATACTTCAAACGGTTACCGCTCTTTTCAATAACGCCTTTTGCTTCAAACAATTCAAGCAAGCCGCTATATGGATTCATACCTGTTTCGTACGGAATCTTAACTTGTACACCTTCGAATGGTTTAGCATAACGTGTTTTCATAACCTTACAAGCGGCACGAATACCACGTACTTCACTAATCTTGTTACCATCTTCATCTTCTTTTAGTTTTAGTTTTTTCATTGCTACAACAATTGAAGATGCATAGATAAATCCTTGACCACCTGAAATCTTATCGTCTGGGTCAAACATATCTTGCGATGCGTAAGTGTGGTTAGTTGCTACAAGTCCTACATTGTGACTACCAAACATATTAACAGTGTTACGAACAAGTGCAGTCAATGCCTTAGGCTTACGACCCATATCACCTTTCATATCACCCTTGTTAAACTGGTCTACGTCTGTAGGTGTTAACAACATACCTAGTGAGTCAACTACAAACAATACCTTAGGACGATCTTCTTCGTTCATTGCTTTGTAGTCTGCCATAAACGTACTAATAGTCTTAGCAACATCATCAATCATTGACATGTTAAGTTTTAGTAGTTTATCCTCTGATGTATCTACATTCAGTGCTTGTAGCCATGCTTCATCAAGTGCGTTCTCTGAGTCAATAAGAACTACAAAGATACCTTGATCTTGTGCATGTTTTACAATATTACCTGAACAAATGTATGACTTGCCTGCGCCACTTTCGCCTGCAAAAACACTTACTTTGCCTAGTGGAATACCTTTGTTCCAATCACCTGAAATAAGATAGTTGAGTGCATAGTTTCCTGTGCTAATCCAATCAGTAGGATCGTTAAATCCTGCACTCATACCTGAAATAGATTTTGTTAGTGCGGTCCGAAATTTAGTCGGATCGAATGCCTTTATTGCCATAATAACTCCTATCTAAAAAGCAAGTGGGGGATTGCTCCCCCACTGTATGATTACTGTCCTTGACGTGCTCTGATCATTGCAAGAATGTCTTGTGCGCCGCCACCTTCTGCAGGAGCCGCTTCAGCCGCTGGTGCTGGTGCCGCTTCTGCTACTGGAGCAGGTGCCGCTGCTGCTACTGGAGCAGGTGCCGCTGCTGGAGCAGGTGTAGTAGCCGCTGGTGCTACTGGATCGCCTGTACGTGCAGCCATACCGGATGGACGGAAGTACTGACTCCAACGATCTGGATCATATGCTTCACCATCTACTGACGCTTCAAACATTTCCTGCATTACTTTGATTGCAGTTTCGTCTGGCTTTTTAGGAAGGAAGTCTGACAGATTAAACAATCCGTGTGTATTGATTGCAGCCATTTCGCCATCGCTCAATGGACGCTCTCTACGTGCCCAATTACTTGTGCCATAGTCTGCGTAACCGCCTTTTGAAGTTTTGTTAAGACGGAAATCAACACCAGCAGTATAATCTGTTGGCAATTCTTCCATATCTGGATCCATTAATGCTTGCTTAATGGTTTGGAAGATTTGAGGACCAATAATAAATCTACGGATTGGATTTTCCGGAGTTGAGTCCTCATGTAGCGGACTATCAGTTACGAAGCCCTGGAACACGTAAGAACGCTTCTTCCAATACTTACGACCCATGTCTTCTAGACTTGGATCTTTGAACCAGCCACGTACTTCATTAAGAATGTTACATGTCTCGCCATACATTTCCATACACGGAATCTGTACTTGTACTGGACGTGAATCAGTTTCGCCTTTTACGCCTGCAAACGGAAGTTTGATCATCAAACGTTCTTTCCAAAAGAAAGTGTTGTCTGCATCGCCATCAGGAAGGAAACGAAGCGTTGCGCTTTCGCCTTCTTTGATATTCCAAAATGGGTAAATTGCGTTGTCGCCCCCTGTTGCAGGGCCTGAACCACTTGAACGTGCTTCTTGTTCTTTGAGCTTTGCTCGGATTTCTGCTAATGATGCCATAGTTATGCCTCCTTATATGTTGCCTATGTGCTTAGTGCCTTTTTGTGTAGCACAGTTATAATACTACACAACTTTATTTATTTTGTCAACCATTTTTTTGACAAAATATGAATAAGTTAGCCGATTATCTTAAACCGGCTAACTCACGCATTCTTACAAACTCTAAATCAGGTTCCATTGATTGCGGGTTTTGACGCATCTGGAATTCTTCAAAGGTTGTATTAACTTTTTCGATAAACGCCTTAGCAGGTTCTATGAACTGCTCGCCGTAATCTTTCTCTACCATGGTAAGTACAGCAGTTTCGCCTTTTGGAAACTCGCCTGTTTCTCTATCGTAGTATGATAGTATGAATTCGCCTAGTGGAGTCTTTTTGTCCTTTTCTAGTGTGATTTTTTCACCATCTGGTTTGTTGCCTTCGCCCATGCCGTATTCTCGATGAATCTGATCCCACATACGTTCTTCGATATCGTCATGGTCATCATCTGGGTGTAGCCCAAAATCTATTGCTACTTCATCGTACATATCCTGTAGATATTTCTGTACGTCTGGGCCCATTGCGCCTTTACTTAATGCTTTATATAGCAACTCTCCGCTATCATCGCTTGCAATTTTTTCCATTGCTTGGATGAGCTGATCTTTCATTGCGCCTTCTTTTTGCATTGCTTGCCATTTTTCAGGATCGCCTGTGCCGCCGCAGTCTGGGCAACTTTTTGGACAAGTTTCATCACAGTCATGTGATGCTTCTCCAAAGATACCCATCATTTCTTCAAAGCCCTGTTCTAATGCAATTTCTTCTGGTACGCAGTTGTTTACACGCTTACCTTTGTTCTTACCAGTGCCTGGCTTTGTGCCTTGCTTTTTATATCCGTCCCAGCAATCCATATCTGTTGGTGCCTTTTCGCCTAATAAATCTTCCGGTCCAATCTCTTGTGCTTTAGTTGCTTCGCTTACTAGTTTGTAGATGTAAGGGAATACATCTTTTAATTCTTCGTTGAACTGTTTGATAGTTAGTTGGTCAATCCAATTTTCAGCAACATCGCTTGGTACGTCTTCTAGAACTGGGGATTCAAAAGACTCAAATGCTTGTTTGTAGTATGCTGGTTTTTGTAGTGATTCAACTGTCTTTTTAACTGTAGTAATACGCTCTTTAACTACGTCCATGTAACCTGCTAGGCTTTCTGCCATTACTGCTGAACGTCCCATATATGTTTTGAACTTGCGTAGTTTGCTTAGTTCTTCTGAAAGACTTACAATGTGCTTACCAAAATCGTCATAAGCATTACCACCTTCACTGACATGAACAGCCATTGCACGAGCACCTGCTAAATGTTTGTAAGGATATTTAAATCTTTCACCTTCTGCACTTTCAATGTAGATTGCACCAATCTTTTGTGTGCGTCCACTTGCAAGTTCTTGGTTAATGTTTTCAGTATGCTTAATCATAATACGTGCCTCGCCAATTTTTTGGTAACTAACACGCGAAGTTCCATATAGTTTTGATTCTGTCATTTTATCGTCCCCAGAGCGATTTGTTGCTAAAAATTTATAATCTCTTTTATCTAAGTTTGTTTTAGTAATATCACGTACACTAAAATCTAGCATACGTCTTTTTCCAAATACACGAAGTTCTTTTAAAAAATCATACCATTTTCTTTTAGTTGTATCTGATGTACCTTCAGCAAAGTCTTTTGAAAAAATAACTGTTAACCCTTCTTTTTCATCTAAGTTAACACTAACTTTACCTATACCTTTATAGTCAAAATCAAAATATCTTGCTGCAATAGGTTCATTGGTAACGTTTCCTTTGCCGTCACCGATAGTTACGCTTGGAAATCTTCCGCGTAACTTATTAAACAACTCTTCGCCTATTTTACTAAAATCTCTCATACTGTATTTATCAATAGTTGCTGCTAATGAAGATTGGCATAGGCATATCATATTCATCTAATTCATCAGTTTGATTAAATGTGTTATATACCCTAGGATCCCAATCTTTTAATACGTCCATCATTCTAATAGCAAGTAACATAGCACTAACTAAATCATCAGTCATGCCAGACTTTGCTTGATAGCTCGATCCTGTTGCTACAAAACCTTTAAGCTCTGATATGAAAGGTTTTGAATGTACAGTCATTTTATCGTTCTCAATCATAGTTTTTAAACGACTACATGCTGTAATTTTTGTGCTGTGTGTAGTATTAAATCCTTTGCGGAACTTGCGCACATGTCCTTTGCGAATAGGTTCAGAGACAAAAAGTCCCGGTATATTCTCTTCCCCGAAATCGTTTATAACGATTAGTGCGGCTTCTCCGATGCCGTTATTTTCTACACTCCAGTAAATGCCTTGCGGGTTGTTTGTTTCTTTTGCAAGATAATTACAAACATCTGCAAGTACACGTATTTGTCCTGGTATAGCAGTTGTATTGTGTTGCCATTCTGCTACTTGTTCATATGTGGGTAATTCTACAACTTGTATAGCAGCATAGTCTCCACCTGTACCCATACTAGGATCAAGTGCTACTGCATATGTATATTGGCTAGTTGGTTTCTTGTACCAACGTGTTTGTCCCATATTAATTGTAGGACTTCCGCCTTCCATTACAGCAAGTTTAATTGAGTTAATCAGTGTCTCGTCAAATACTAAGAATTCACAACCGTATTCACGACGGAACTTTTCTTCACCGATGCGACCAATTTCATCTTCTTTCCATTTTTCATCACGGTCAGGATGCTCTTCCCAACTTGCTCTAAATGCATGGAAGCCGTTAATACCTACTTCTTGTTCATTACCGTGTGTGTCAAATTTATCTTCTGCTTGTTTCCAAATAGTAGCAAATGTATCTTCGTCTGAGTTAGGTGTGCTAGTAATAATAGCACGACCACCTGTTGCTAGTGTAGGTGATATTGAAGTCCAAAACTCTTCTGCAATATTAGGTTGCACGAACGCAAACTCGTCACAGTATAGTAGTGAGATAGACATACCACGTCCTGTGTTGCCTGTTGTTGTTTGACTTACAATTCTACTACCATTCTCAAACTCTATGCTACCTTTGTTATATGATATAACTCCTGCACGTATATAGTTAGGACACATCTCGTACACATAACGTATACGTTGCATAATTTCTTGAGCGCCTGTGTACTTGTGTGCAGCGATAAGAACAGTTTGATCAGGGTTAAACATAGCATACCAACACAAATAAATTGCAGCACACGTAGTTTTACCTGTTTGACGAGGCATCATATTAATATTAAAACGATAACTATGATACGAGTGCATTAAACGCAATTGATACTCGTAAGGTTCAAACAGCAATTTTCCTTTTACTGGATGCTGTATGTAACCAAAGTGTTCTGCAAAGTACAGATAACCGTTGTCAGGATCCATGCACTTCATTATATCCTGCACTTGTGATTCTGTAAATGTTTCTTGTTTATTGGCTTTTTTAACCAATACGCCGTCAAGTGATTTGCTCATGTAATTATTTAACCAAAAAAATAGCGCCTTGCGGCGCTATTGATTCATCTGGGGGGATGTTTTATTTTTTCTTAGCCATAGACTTTTTGATAGCCTTGTCTTTTGAGCCCATATACTCGTCTTTTGGGCTCTCAATTTTACCGTCGCCATCATAATCTTTGTTGGCTTTCTTTTCTGCAAGTGCTGCTAGAAGTTGTTTCTTAATAGACTCTGCTGCCATTGCATTGTCACCATCTTGTGCTGCTTTGTATGCTTTCTTTTTCTTGTGTAAATCATCGCCCATCATGTTTGTCATATAATCTTGATCACGATAGTCTACATCGTCTTCTGAACCTTCTGGTGAATTTGCCCATTCTTCTACGTCTTTGTCTTCACACTCGCATGGATCACAACCGCAATCTTCGCATGGACCTTCGTCCATTGCTTCGTTTGGATCTTCATCACCCGGCTCGTCTACGATATCACGTAGTCTTTCCATGTCCATACGCATTGGCATCATATCTGCTGTAACTTCTTTAGCGTCACCAAGTCCTGCATTTTTCATCATGTTGATTAAATCTTCAACATGCTCTTTACCGCTTGCATTCATGCTTACGTTCATTGTCACCGGATTGCCACGATCCACTTCTGGTGCAGGCAGCGAATGTCCGCCCATTGGGCCCATTGGATGTGCTCCTAATTCGTCTAGTGACTCTAGTAGTTTTTTAATATCTGACATTTTTAACTCCCTAACACCGCTGTGTTATTAATTTTATCGTCCATTTGTTTTGATGTTTCTCCGTCTGGTGCAGCATCAGCCCCATCTGGAACTGCTGCTTCCTTACGTGCTTTTTCAAGTTCTGCTAGAAGTCCCATAACACGTTCGCCGCCAACATGTTTTTGACCGCTTTCACCGCCCATGTCTTCTTTAGTTAACATTGGCTCATATACTTCGTCTTCTTTTGCTTCTTGATATAGTTCTTGTGGTTCGTTTGGATTGCGAACAATAATATGACTTTGTGGGATACCGCAGCATTGACCTAAATACTCTTGAAGTATTTGTACAGTAGTTGGATACTCTGTTTCTACTTCAAAGTACGTAACTTCCATGTTTTGCAACTGCGGGAAGTCTAATGGACGTTCTTGTATAGGTGTTTTCTTGCCCGCCGAACTATTAAGAAGTTTGAACTTTTGTAGTGCAGTTTCCATATGGTCTTGAAAACCTTCTGGTAGTTCGCCAGCAACACCAATCTTAAACTCGTAAGTTTTTTTAGATTCTGTTAGTATTTGCGCAAATGATTTCATTTGTTATTCCCTGTCATATATATTATTTATCTTTATCTAGCCCTTTTAGACGCTCTAGTAGGCTGTTACGATCTGTAACAACATAGCCATCGCCGTTAATAACATTACCGTCTTGTGTACTGTCTTTGTCTTGCTTCTCTTTTTTAAGTTGTAATTCTACCATTTTTAACTTTTTATCTAGTTTAGCAACTTTTGCATCTAGTGATGTTTTTAACATACCGCCAGCAACTTCAAATACACGCCCACTATAACGTGATTCGACATTCATTCCTAAATCCATTAGATCTTCGTATGCTTGCATGGCCTTGTCTGCAACATCATTAAGTTCTTTATCAGCAAGTTCACCTAAACCTTTTACTTGAGGAAGTGCTGCTGTTATTTTGTCAAACTCTGCAATATCACGAAAAGTTTCTGCTCTTTCTATTTCGTGTTTGTTTTGTTCTTTTTCTTGTACTTCTGCCTGCTTAATTATTTCTTTAGATTCTGGCAAATTTAACAAATCTTCAAGTTTTTTAGTCATTGTACTTCCATTAACTGCTACTATTATTTATCAGAACTCATAACCGAATATATTAATATCATTTGCAAATTTTTTTGCTATAATATCTTTTGATCTATCTGTATAATATTGTCTATAATCTTTTTCTCTGCTACTAGATTTGTTTATATAAGGTAAATCATTTTTAATATCAAATCTATCTTTTATTATTTGTATATCGTTATTAATGTTTTCTAACTTAAAAATATCTGTAACGCCTTGTACCTTTGTGTATTGCTCTTTTAGTAGTGTATGTTCTACAAAGTAATCAAAGCCTTTAGAAAAGTTTTCTAAAACTTGTTTATTATATTCTATATTACGTTTGCCTTTTTGTATAGGATCAGGATTTTTTAATCTACGCTCTGCTCTTTCTTTACTAAAAAAGTACCAACTAACACACCAATCCCAGGGATTTCTAACTACAGCAAAACTATAATTAAATTTGCCATATGTTTGTTCGAGTTGTTGTAAACTACGATGTTTTTTTGCCTTTGCTAAGGTTGCATTAGTGTTTTCTAATAACCAATGCTGTACGCTCATTCCGCCTGTTTTAGGAACATGTACAAACACACTATTATGATCAATTAATATAACAGCCATTAACGTCTTGCGCCATTGTGAAAAATATCATCTTCTGTAACAACTCGAAAATATATTTTCTTTTGCTTGCACCAAGCTCTGGCTGCTTCCCACTTTGCTTGATTAACTATCCAACTTGCTTGATTTGCTCTGCTACGTCCTAGTTTTTCTCTACGTGCTTGATTTGAAGGTTTGACCTCAATAAGTTCAACACGTTGTTTACCGCCTCTATCATTGTAAACAATAAAAAAGTCTGGAACATATATTGTGTGTTTTCCTGTTAATGGGTTACGATAAGGTATGCGTACTGCTTCGCTTGCCCATTGTGCAACAGCAGGATGCTCGTCGCAGAATTTCATAAATGTAAATTCCCATCCTGAGCGGTATGTGGGTGTCTTTGTTCCTACATATTTTTGTGGGTTTTTGAGTTGGAACTTTCCTTGTGCAAATCTTGGCATGTCAAACTATTATATTCCTTTGGTCAAATAGCAAATTAATCGTAGCAGTATTTTTATAACCAATGGCACTAGTTTTACGTCTGTTAGAGTTAATAATTTGAGCAACAATATTGCTCAATTGCACATCGTTAACGCCCTTTAATGTATCTAAAAGTTTGAATATAGGTAAACTATCACGCTTGGCTTGTTCTAGTAGTACACCTGCTGTATTGATAGCGGCTACTTTTTCGAAACCTCTTTTAAGAAAATAACCTACAACTGCATCAACTTCATTCTGAAGATATGTTATGGTTCCACCGTTGTTGTAGTAATTGTTAAAATAAACTAGTGTGTCTTCTGTTTCTATTTCTGCTGGTAACCCTGAATTTGCCATTTTAATTCCTTATTATATAGCCACACCGCCATCTTGCTTGTAAGCATTTATAGTAGAACTTGCTAAGTTGTTTAATTTTTGATCTGTTCCTGCTTTTTCAACTAATTCGTCGATTTGAGTTTCTCTTTGCTCTTTAGTAGTATTTCTTCTCCATTCGTCTGCATTGTTGTATCCTGGAATTGCTCCAGCATTTACTGCTGCATCTGAAAAAGATCGTCTTGCTGCTAATCTTTGCTGAGCTCTAAGTCCATTGCCATTACTGCTTCCTGGTTTACTCAACGCATTACCAACTGCATCTGCACTATATTTACGATAAGTATCTTCAGCAGGTCCTGTACTTGGCTGAGTAGTTACTTGAGAATCATGTTTAGGAACTACTGTAGGAGCACCTGGTTTTACAAAAAGTTCTGTCTCATCATATGTTGACTGCGGGGTTCCTTGGTTTGTATTTCTAGAGTATTGTTCTCGTTCAACTACTACTGGATCTAATAATTTTGGACCCCTAGAAATTGGACTAGATGCTGATTCGTTGTTTTGCTGATTAATTAATATGCTTTCATGTTGATCATAACCTGTATCTGGATCTGCAAATGCAACTGGCTGGCTATTTTCTCCAATTTGTCCATTTGTATATAAAACTGCTTCGTATGCAATACTCATAGTATTTTCATTCATTCCGGCACCATCTGATGCATCTACGTTGCCATGGTTCCATTGAGTTATTAGTGGATTAACAAGTGTATATGCAAACCACTGTCTACGAGATAATTGGTACAATGTAATACTTGAAAAGAACGGTCCATTGTTTTTATTGTTTAGTCCATATTTCGGAACAGCCGTAGAGTACTTGTCTCTTGTAGCATAAGGTCCTGATACTAGGGCGTTTTTTTGTACACTATGTCTTCCATCTATCCAATAAAATTTGTAATATTCTTCAAATAATGCTCTAGTAACACCAGTGTTATCATCATGGAACGTAATGTTTATATCATTGTAATCGATACGTGTTTGAAACTGTTTAATTCTATTGTATTGTTTTTTATTGTCAACACTTACTCTAAAACTTGGCAAATCTGCTGTCTTAACAAGCACTCCAATTTGTTTTTGAAATGCAAAAGAATTTGCAGATGCACTATTTCCAACTTCTGGACTTGGTTCAAATAAACAGTGATATAAAAATTTTGTTTTAGGTGCGAATGCCATTCCGTACTCATAGTACAGATTCTTAGCATGTTGATAATCTCGCAAGTGCAGTTCTTGTGTAGCCATACTAATATTTATCCAATAAAAAACGGGAGTCTCATAAGAAACTCCCGTTTAAATATAATGACAATTTTAAGTAGTATTAAGCGCCTTGGCCCGATACTATTTCGCCACCTGTGCTTCCTTGAGTATTTCTCGGAGTGGTTGCACCTACGCCTTCTGCTGCGCCTTCACCGCCTGCACCGTATTGGATAGCATTATCATATCTTATTGATAGTGAAATTGTTACCGGTTCGTTAGTTGCATAGTTTAGTGAATTATAGTTTGCACTTTCTACATAGCAACCTACTAACTCGTATGCGTCTAATATGTTAGCATTGTAGCCGCCGTTGCCACCATCTAAGATTTCAATCTTTGTTGTAAATTTGTATGTACCGGACGAAACTGCACTTGACTGCTCGAAGAAATCAAACTGTCTTTGTAGTTGTCCGCCTACAATTTTCTGTACGTTATTATTTGCATCGTCACGTAAGTTAATTGTAACTGGTTCCCAAGTATGCTTACCTGCTAGATAAGTTCTTGAGTTGTAAGCATCTATTGTCATTTGTTCAAATGATAAGTTTGGACGACTTACATCAATTGTATTTTGTGTTAGGTCTCTAGTACCGTTTACACTAACACCGCCACCGAATCCTGTGAACAATACACGGAAGCGATATTGTAGTTTTGGCATCAATATCGCACTGTTAGTATTGGCACCGCCGGTCGGTATACTAATATTGTCTAAGGTTGTAATTGCCATTATAATCTCCTATTACAGTAGTATTTATGCATATTTGAGTGGGGATTATTCCCCACTCATTAAGTACGCATATTATCCTAGTGCTGCAATTTCTCCTGTGTTCTTAATACGTAGTGGTATGTAAATAAACTCAATTGCTTTGACCGGTTCGATAGCAATATCTAAGTATAGTTCATTTCTATCAATCCTTGCTGGAGTATTGTTTGTTTCGTCACATACACTTAAGAAGTCATACAATGCTCTTAGACCAACTAGTTCTAGCAACAATGCATCTGCTGCTGCTTTGACTTGATCACGTGTGATCTTATCATTTGGTTCAAACAAGTATGGTCTTGCAAGTAATTCAAGTTGTCCACGTAAGTAAACAACAAGTCTTGCAACGTTGACTCTATCAAGAGCACTTGCATTTCTTGCACGAGTTTTCTGTCCAAATACAACTAGCCCTGCTCCGTTAATAAACGTAATTGGGTTAATGTTATTTACATATAGTGTATCGCGCTGTCCAGTATTAAGTGAAACTGCTACAAATTCGCCTTCGCTATTTACATAGCCTGAACTTGTTGCGTTTGTAACACCACCGCGTCTTGTACCTGCTGGTGCAAACCATGGATAAGCAACTTGGTCGTTTAATACAATAGTGCGTAGTGCCATATGACTTGGTGGAACAACAACGTTGTTTCCTAAGTTGTCACTTGTGAAGCCCCATGGGTAGTACATACCTAGGTACTCATCACGGCTAACTGCACCATCGTCATTATCTTCAACTGCATTATTAACGTTAGTTGCCCATTCATTAAGTGAAGTTGCATCTGGTGTTAGTCTTGCTGGTGTGTCACCTACAACAAATGCTGTTAAGCGTCTGTCATAGTTTAGAGTGACTAGTTCACCAATTAGTTCTGGATAACCTGGGCAAGCAATCAAGTTAAACTGACGTGATTCTTCATCACGTACATCTTGGTTGCTGTTAACTTCAGATTGTAGTGCTGAAACAACAGTCTTACGTACTGCATGACGCCCGAATGTTCCTGAACCATCTTCGTTATTACCTGAAGCAGTAACCCAACGGTGTGGATAGTAACCGCTCATTGATTCATCTTCTAGTGAACCAGTTGCGCCAATAACTTGATAACGCTCGTTGTCACCTGCTGTGTCAATATAGTTACGCTTGAATTGTTTTACATTGAATCCGCTTCTGCGCATGTTCCATAGCAACATACCTTTTGGATATAGTGCTGGATCTGGAGCATCTGGATCTAAGTAATCACTTGTTAGTAGATCAACAATGCTTGCTTCGGCGCTGTTGCTACCTGCGTCTGACCAACGTGCATCTGCAAAAAGAACACCTTGATCAGTTGTTTGATCAGTTTTGTCTCTTTGTACCCATGCTTCTAATGTCGCATCGTAGATGTTAATTCCTGGATAGTTTTCAACATCTGATGTGTCAATCCAAACATCGCCATCTACTAGTGCTGTGCCATCTGATTGTTCTTCTGGCTCTGATGCACTTACAATTGGTCCATTTGGATCAGTGTCTGCATAGTCTGCATTGAAGTTTTGGTATCCAACCCATCCACTACCATCGTGGATCATTAGATCTACTTCGTCTACAACTGAGTTGTACCAAAGTTTGCCATCTTCTGTTAGGCTTGACGGAGCGTCTCCGCTTGCTGTGTATGTTAGCTCTTTCCATAGGCTGATCATATAATCATATGTGTCATCACCTGTTGGTGTAGCATAGAAATTAGCAGTACCTTCACCGGTATCATAATTCCAAGCACCGTCACTAAATGCTAGTGCAATCAAACCGTCTGTGTCTTCAATACGGATTTCGCCGCCTAGTTTATGCTCAATAACAACTCTGTTTGTGCTGTCTACATATGCAACAATATTAGTAAATTTTGCTGCATTAATCTCTCCTGCCATTGTGTCTGCGTCACCGCTTGCACCTACAGTAGTAACACTAATAGTTTTTGGTGTGCTTAGTGCATTACTGTTAGCAGTTGTTTCAGCCATATCAAATGTATATGTGCCTGCTACAAGATTTGTAGTAACTTTTCCTGTTTTAGCATTTGCTGCTCCTGTACCATTACGTCTGTAAATAGTGAAGTTTGCAAGTGCTGGATCATCTTCTTCTGAATTTGCTTTTACATACAAATCACCAACAACTAAGTTTGTTCCACCAGTTTTATCTAGATCGTAAATTGCACCTTCTGCTGAAGTGTACATTGGAGAACTTACTGTATCCCAAAGTTGTGTGTCTGAATTGTACTGCTTAACACTGAAGTCTGCGCCACCATTTGGAGTAGTTGTTTTAATCCAAACGCTGCCTGTTGGTGCAGGTAATGTGTCATTTGTTTTGAATCCAGGTACATTTGTATGAGGCTGAATGGCTAGTCTAGGAACACTATATGTTTTCTCAATAATACCTAATGCGCCAGAATCAGATGCAGAACCTGCTGATCCTGTTAGTGCGCCAATGCCGCCCTGAATTTTAATTTTGCCGTCGGCTGTTGTACCGCCGCCACCTTCGTTGCTGATTGCTGCACTTGTACCATATAGTTCTAGTGCATTATCAACTGCTGCTGCTGCAACGCCAGTAATACCAGCATTGTTAATATCAATTACTAACTGTGCTAGATCATTACCAGTTGTTACAACTTGTGTTTCGTTAATAATAATCGAATCACCTAGTGTATAAGTTGGGTTTTGTACTGAACCTCTTACTGTGTAATGGCTTGCTTCCCATGCTGCTGAACCAACTTTTACCCAAGTTCCAGATGAACCTGCAAGTGTGTTTGTTCCTGCTGTCTTATACCATAATTGGTTTGTAGAAGTAGTTGCGTCTACAGCATATTCACCAACTTGACCAATTGATGTTTTAGGTGCATCTGTAATTGAATCAATGTCTGATGTTTCAGTTACAACGTAACGTGTTTGTGCTGTAAATGTTTGACCGCCTGTTGTTGTAATTGCGGCTGCGTTCCATTCTAAAATACCAAAGTTAGAAATTTGTGTGTCAAACCAATATGCATCGTTTGCTGGCTCGCCTGTTGGAGCGTCTGCACTTGCGTCAAGCTCTCCTAGGTCCAAATCTGCTCTAACAACATATACTGAATTTGTAATTCCTAATAAACTGTATGCCGCTTGTAGTCCATATTCATTCTGCTCTCCTGCATGGATCATGTTTCCATTGTTATCAGATCTGAATATAGGATCTCCAAATGTTTCACCTAGCTCTCTTTGGCTAGTGATTAAATATGCTCTACCAGCATTAGCCTTCGTTGTCCCAGGTGCAATACCTGTTCCTGCGCTGCTTGTCTTATTGCTGGCAGTAGCAACAAAAATTACAGGTACTGTACCTGCTGCTGCTGGGGTGTAAAAGGATTCGTCAATTACTTGGACCTCTACACCTGGTGATACTAATGCCATTTTGTTTCTCCTGTTGGAATAGTGTTTCTGCTATTGTATTTAGCAGATGAAGAATAAAATACCCGTCTAATACTATCGAAAAAGGGACCGAAAAGGTGAGGTAAATACAGTATGAGGCCGTTATGTAAATGTGGGCAACGCCCTGCTGCTATAAATTATAAAAAAGGTAATAAAACTTATTACAGAAAACTCTGCGAAGTTTGTCTACGCAACGGTGTTAACCACGGCATACCAAAATGGAAGCAGCGTGGTTACGAGAAAAAAGAACAATGTGAAAAATGTGGATTTAAATCAAAACACACAGAACAGTTTAATGTTTTTCATATTGACGGAGATTTAAATAACTGTCGTCCGACAAACTTAAAAACTATCTGTGCTAATTGTCAGAGAATTATTCAGAAAGAAGGAGTTCGGTGGAAGCAAGGTGATCTGCGACCTGATTTCTAAGTCCAATTATTGTAGTGTTGTTATAAAAGATTTTATCAAATTTGTCATTAGAATCAATCCACTTCCATTCGCTAGAATGTATATCGTAGTTTGCCATTAAGTTGCTGCCTGTATTATTATCAAGTATAGCATATCCAAACCACTCAGGAAGTTCTCCTCGTTGTATTTGCCAAACTTTGCCACCTAGATCACGAATCATTTTCTGCTCGTTTCTAAAACGAACATCAGGGACAACATAGTTTTTTGTAGGATTATCGATTACTTTCTTTTTTACAAGGCATAGCCAAATGCCATCGTAAAAGCCGTTACGCATACAATCAGTACCAAATTCTTGCAATACCAATCTTGGAGTTATAGTCCTGCCTGTTTCTGCACTCCAAAAAGTATCTTCTTGTTCTCGCCAGTCTCTACTTTCACTTGTGTCGCCTTCTAGCAATGCACGGTCCCAGCCAAAAACAGATGCAACACCATCTTTGAGTTTATCTGCAAAACTAATTTTTTCATAACCATAATCGACTAACACATCAGCAACAGTTCCTTTGCCGCTACCGATAAGGCCACAAATACCAATAATCATAAGACAAATCCTTTCAAGTGTCTATACATTATAGCAGGTATTTAAAAATTGTCAACCAATTAGAAAAGAATATCCAGTGCCGCCGCCTACTGCTTCTTGCACTTCTTTGTCAAGTTTTTCCATCTCTTGTTGTGCTTCTGCTTTTAGTGCATCACCGTTAAGTGTTGAACCACCTTGTGGGCCAGCAATGGTAGCAAATTTTGAACGTGCTTCACCTAACATATACTTGCAACTTGCTAGTGTGTAATCTTTGATCCATTGTTTGGCTAGATAATCATCTAACAACTGGCTATCTGGACGATAGTTATATGCCATAAGCATTAGTGTTTCTTCAGCTCTTGGGCGTTGTAGTAACGTAATTTTATGTGTTACAGGATTCCATTTAAATTCAATAAATGATCCAAACATACGTCCTACAAGTTCTTGGTACTGTGAGAATAAATCATATGTTGCTAATCCGCCAACATGTGAACTTGCTAACAGATATGTGTTTGTATAGGCTAAGTTAAATGGTTCAAAAATTGTGCCGCCATCGCCGCCACCGCTTCTTGATCCTATACTTCTTCTGAAGATTTTACGAACTTCTATTACTTCGTTTGGTAGTGTATATTCGTTTTGATCTTCTACTGTTTCTAAAAAGAGGTACGATTCTTCAACACTATTTTCAGAACGCTGTCTAAAACGTGTTAGAGCTTTTGTTAATGCTGTATCATAATGAATTGGGTCGAGTTCAACATCCACCATTCCACCGCCTAAAAATGCATTGACATAGTCAAATACTTCTTGTTTTTGTGTTGCTAAATCTGCCATATGAAGTTCTCCAATAGTATTTATCGTCGCGATAAATATGTATATGCCAAGACTATCATTATATAAACCAGAACGCGGCAATGATTACTACTTCCTGGATAGACAAATACAGGAAATGTTTACTGTTGGCGGAACTGACATAAACGTTTACAAATATTTGGGGCCTAATGCTCCAAGTGATGACGACCGCAGTGCTACACAACCAGAGTACGATGTTGTCAAAGAAACAAACATACAAGATTTACTGTTTTTAGAAAATAGAGATCGTAAGTATGACACAGACATCTACTCAATGCGAGCAATATACAATGTACAAGATATTGATTTTGATCTAAGCCAGTTTGGATTGTTTTTAAGTAATGATACACTGTTTATGACAGTACATATTAATAGTTCAGTTAAGACACTTGGCAGAAAGATTATGCCAGGCGATGTGTTAGAATTACCGCACTTGAAAGACGAATATGCGCT
>Ga0255759_10001842_pt1 | contig 19005 bp, 20 predicted proteins | sample 101ome_20_FD_179959 | JGI IMG/M metagenome (GOLD analysis project Ga0255759, IMG submission 179959) | Coastal salt marsh microbial communities from the Groves Creek Marsh, Skidaway Island, Georgia - 101404AT metaG (version 2) | ecosystem: Environmental > Aquatic > Marine > Intertidal zone >...
AAAGCCAATATTTTGCCTGTTGACTGCCGATACCACACCGCAACTTATGCTATGGCCCAACCCAAAGCTGTTCCCAATCGCGCAAACATGGCTACCAATTGGCATCTCGTCAGTGCCAAACGGAATGACCGGCCCGACCAAATCTGTTTTCAGAATGGCGATATCACGGCGTTGATCAACAGCATGAATTTCTGCTGGCATCGTTCTGCCGGCAGAGTCAACAATTTCGATATGGGTGGCGCGACTGATTACATGTGCGGCTGTCAAAATATAGCCGGTGGTTGGCCGATTTTCGGCAAAATATACACCGCTTCCGGCTGGTGCCGTTCCCGCAGGCGCGCCATGCCCAGGTGTCGTATAGCCCGGCCAAGTCGGATTTACGATGACAACCGATTGATGGGCCGCTTTCCATGTTTGCGGGCCATGCTCAGCCTTGGCAGTTGACGCCAACACACCTAACATTAAACAGACAAAGACGATGCTGATGCGCCCGATAAAACACTTTTTGTTATGGTGATCAATTATATTTCGCTTGAACCACATATCACTGGCTTCTTTCACAAGACCAACCCGGCCCCTATTTTTCCACCACAGGCGCGCGCTTGGGATGATCATTTTGCTATGCGGTTTTGGCAGTTGGCTTGTGGCGGCAACCACCAGCCATGCCGCATACCTCTTAGATAGTGCCAGTATCAAATCCTTTTGCCAAGCCGCCCAACGTGTCCTGCAACCAAAAGATGCCCCGGTAACACCACAAAAACTGTCGGAATTCAGCCAAAATATGGGGCAACAACTTGGCTGGCATCTGATTGATCACAATGTTTTAGAACAGCCGCATTTTAGTCGGTTCAGTTTCCGCTACAAACATACAGATGCGGGTGAAATTGGCATTAATGTTATGGTGACCGGCAAAATCCTGCGTATTTTGCATATCACTGTTATTAAGCAGCAACGCCCGCGATCATTCACCGCCATATCTGGCAACTGTAATGTGCTTGAAACACGCCAGATCACTTATGATGATAATGGCACCCCCATAGCGGTTTTGATGATGCCAACCGGGCGAGCAATGATAACGCGCCCACTCAATCCGCCAGCATTACCCCGGCCAGACCAAGAAAAATCTGCAAATGATCTGATTATTGGCCATATTGATTCAGGCATTGATTATCGGCGCGCTGATTTTGCTAGCTTTCTGATTTATCAAGATAAAACTAATTTTAAGGGCCGTGACTTTTGGGATAATGACCCCCTTCCCTATGATACAGATACCGGTCGAAACCCGTTTTTTCCGCAATCACACGGAAGTCATGTGCTTGATATTTTGAAACAAACAGGCGCAAATTTTCGTCTGTTACCAGTGCGTTACCCACGCCCAGACATGAATTTGATGGGCGCGGCAATTCACTGGCTGGCGACAAATGGAGCACAACTGGTGATGATGCCGCTTGGCAGTCAGAGCCGCGATGATTGGACAGCATTCTTTGAGGCAGCCAGACAGCATCCAGAAATATTATTCATTTTTTCGGCCGGCAATAATGGCCTAGATTTAGCCGATACAGCCATATACCCGGCGGTTAACGATTTGCCACATGCCCTGACCGTTACCAGCACCTTTGCTGATGGTCGTCTGCCAGCAGAATCAAATTTTGGACAAGTTGTCGATATTGGTGTGCCAGCAGAAGCGATGAACGCAACCGGCATTGATTATGAACAAAAACGGGTTTCAGGCAGCAGTTTTGGGGTTCCTAAATTAGCTGGATTTGCCTTGTGTCTTGCCAACGCTGGGCCAACAAAAATCGCAGGAAACGGCGCCCGTTGGGCCGCTTCGGTCAAATCGGCGTTGGTTTCACCACCGTTGGACATCGCCGGGTATGACGTCTTTTTATCTGATACACAACTTCGACAAATATGCCAGTTGCCGTGACGCTGGAGCCGCCAGCCCAAATCGTCTAAAGGCGTACGTCTGGGCCAGAATAAACCGATGCGGTATCCATTCCAGAATTTACCAGTATGACATACGCCACCACAGCAATAGCAATAGCAACAGCGCTACTGACGAATACCATCTTCATGTTAACCACTCCTCACATTGGCCGCGCCTTACCGGTCAACAGCCTAATTTTGCGTTATTATTATGGTGTTTTAGTTGCAGATTGCAAGAACCTCACTAAATCCTGTCGGTCTTGCGCATTTTTCATACGCTGGATCGGCATCTTTGTTCCTGGCGTTACCACATCTGGCCCATCCTTGAACAGTCTGTCAATGCTGGCTTCATCCCATATGATGTTGGATTTAAGCAATGCCTCTGAATAGGGATACCCCTCCAAGGTGCCTGCCTGCCGTCCAAAAACGCCAAACAAAGTCGGCCCAGCGCGGCGCCTGCCATCGACCTGCAATGTATGACAAACACTGCACTTACGGGCGAATTGCCGTTCACCATTACTAATATCTTTAGATGGATGAAAGCGACGCGCCGGTCCAGGCCTCTCCAAGAATTCTGGCGGAAATTCGTAAATTGGCCACTTTGTGATGTAATCGTCCAGCCCAGCAACGATAATAGATTCTGCACCAGGCATAATCACAAGGCTCCATATTGGGCCGTTAGCCGCATTAAAATCACGTACCACCGACCAATCCGTCGTATCAACCAAAACGACTCGACCTTCGGCATTACCAAAGCCAATCAACCCATCCTTATCATCGTAAAAAAGCGATAGAACCGGCACCCGTTCCTCGCCAAGCCTTAAATAGGTTTTTTCATCTGACAAGCGCTGGATTACCATTTGCCCATCTGAACCACCGAAAGCAACCAAATCAGCCTTTTCGTCGACCATAAAGACCGAAACACCCCAGCCGTTACGAACAGGGCTACGCAAATATTCATAATTTGCCAGCCTCCAATAACGGATCTGACCGTCGTAGCCCGCACTGTAAAGATATTCGTCGTTATCAGAAAACTGAACCGCATTTACCGGGCCATCATGACCGGTAATAAACCTAGCGGGCTGCGACTCGTCGGGGGCTGTCCCGGCAAGCGGCCATATGCCAATGGATCCATCCCAACTTGCCGAGGCCAGCATTGTTCCATCGCTGGAAAATGCCAAACCCACAACCTTGCCTTTATGACCTTGTAAAACAAAAGGCTCGGCAGTGTCTTGAGCAATTTGTTCTTTGGTCCATAACAAAATCGCACCATCATCTCCCGCTGTTGCCAGGAGTGATCCATCAGCAGAAAAGGCAGCCGTATTCACCGCAGCTTCATGACCCAGCAGTGTTGCCTGTTCTTCAAGCGCTTTAGTTTCCCAAACGACAGCAGAATAATCAAAACTTGCTGTTACCAACGTTGAACCATCTGGAGACAAGGCCAACCCACGCACCGGCCCACCATGAGCAGTATAACGATCAAAACCAAAAGCGGATGAAATCAGCACTCCAAACAATCCAGAAAAAACAAAAAACCATCGGGCACTAACGCGCCCAATGGTCATGTATGCTGATAAAAACTTAAACATGTGGCTGAGAGCTCTACACCCAGAGACTACTCGGCTGGTTTAGGTTTAGCGTTTTGATCTTCTTCTTCGACCCACAAATTATGGTGCTCTTTAGCCCAGTTACGATCAACATGACCGCTATTCATAGCGTCAATTGCACCTTCCATGCCCACTGAGCCGATGTATATGTGTGCGACTATCATTGTTATCAAAGCCAAAGAGACTATACCATGCCACAACTGGTTTAGCTGCTGCTCTCGTAATGGCGTTAAATCAGTGGGCAGATTAAACCCGACAGCATTTAAAACCGAAAATGTATCAGAGAACATAGTGGTAGTGAACGGGAACATCAGAGCGATACCTGACATGCTCACCGACAAACCGCCAATCATGACCGCCCAGAAAATAATCTTCTGTCCCGCATTAAACTTACGAGCCGGAGGATGAACACCTTTTTTGAAAATTCCACCGCCTGCTTTCAGCCAATCGAGATCCACCCGGTTAGGGATGTTGTGCCGAACCCACAATACAAATGACAACGCTAATCCCGCCATAAAAGCAAAAGAAAGATAGTTATGTGCGTATTTTCCCACCGTTGTGAATGTCGCAAATGCTTCCTTGCCAATAACAGGTATCAGCACGTACTGACCGTACAAAAGATTCAAGCCAGTTATAGCTAGAATGACAAACGACCCTGCCATAAGCCAGTGAGCGAACCGATCAATTGTGCCAAATCTTAGGATTGTATCACCAGAGGGGCCAGCATCAATACGGATTTTACCTCTTACAAAATAAAAAATTACAAGCAGCCCAATAATACCCAAAAGGGCGTACGCACCCACATTGGATAAAGGTCCGTTTCTAAAAGCGCGCCAGTTATCGCCTTCAGATTGAATCATTACAGCGGCTAGTTCATTTTTCATTTGCGTTGAGCCAGCGTTGCCAGTTCTTACGAAACGCCAGAGATCACTGTCAGAATTAAAACCAAGAGATTGGCCTGGCACCTCCCCCTGCTGTTGCGCGGAGGCGGTAGATGTAAAGCTAACGGATCCGCAAAGCAGCGCCGCCAAGACAACCAATACGCCAAAAAATCTATTTAACATCTGTAATGTCCTCCTCAACCCATAATTGCAGCATGAGCTTAATATACGCGCTGGATGCCCGCACGAGCCGTCAGTTCACGCACCTGTTCAGCCGATAAAGATTGGTCGGCTTTACCGAGATAAGTACCTTTTTCGTAGCTTAGAAGCCTGTTTTGCTCTTCTTCGGCACATGAAGACAATGCTGCCATGAAGGATGCCAGAGCAACAACTTTTAAAAAATTACGTGTAATCAACATTCTTGCCCTTCTGCCAAATTATGAAGCCATATGGTAATCAGACACTTGCAAGCTCAAAAATGATAGACGAACCCCCACGGAGCAGGGGTTCGTCAGTTTAGGCTGAGGTGCTAGCTCTTGATGGAGTAAGCTGTACCCCATCCCCATGCACCTGATCCAAAGCCACGGGCTACAACACGCTCACGGAAAATGTTGGAGACTGTGTCCCCATCACCTGCCAAAAGCGCCTTTGTTGAACACATTTCTGCGCAAACAGGTAGTTTGCCCTCAGCAAGTCGATTGCGACCATATTTCTGGAATTCAGACTGGGACATATCCTCTTCGGGACCACCCGCGCAGAATGTACATTTGTCCATTTTGCCCCTTGATCCATAGTTCCCTGCCTGTGGGTATTGCGGCGCACCAAATGGGCACGCATAGAAGCAATAACCGCATCCAATGCATAGGTCTTTCGAGTGCAATACCACACCTTGCTCCGTCTGGTAAAAACAATCCACCGGACAAACTGCTGTGCAAGGCGCATCTGAGCAGTGCATACATGCGACCGAAATAGATCTTTCACCTGGCTTTCCGTCCTGGATGGTAACCACCCTTCGACGATTTACACCCCAGGGAACTTCATGCTCGTTCTTACATGCAGTTACACAGGCATTACATTCGATACAACGTTCTGCATCACAAAGAAATTTCATTCTCGCCATGTGAACCTCCCTTATACGCGTTCAATTGAGCAGAGAGAACACTTCGTTTCCTGCATCAATGTCACTGAGTCATAGCCATATGTCATGGCTGTGTTTGCTGCTTCCCCGAGCACGTAAGGATCTGAACCTTCGGGGTATTTTGACCTTTGATCAACACCCTCTAAGTGCCCGCCGAAATGGAATGGCAGGAATGCTACACCCTTGGCCACACGCTCAGTGATCATAGCCATCACCTTAATGCGTGCACCCTCTGGAGTATTCACCCAGACCATATCGCCATCACGAATACCCTTACCGTTGGCATCAAACGGGTTGATTTCAACAAACATATCTTGCTGAAGTTCCGCTAGCCAAGGGTTAGAGCGAGTTTCGTCACCGCCGCCCTCATATTCAACAAGACGGCCCGATGTAAGAATAATCGGGTAGTCTTTGCTGTAATCTTTGTCTTGTATTGACTTGTACAAAGTCGGAAGACGATACAGCTTTCTATCTGAATATGTTGGATAATCCGCTACCAGATCACGACGTGAAGTGTAGAGTGGTTCACGATGAAGCGGGATCGGATCAGGGAATGTCCAGACCTTCACCCGTGCCTTAGCGTTACCGAACGGCGCACAACCATGCTTGATTGCAACGCGCTGGATACCACCTGACAGATCAACCTTCCAGTTGGTCTTATCACCAGCCACAGCATCAATCGCTTTCCGCTCATCAGCTGTGAGATCACCGTCCCAACCCAGCTTTTTAAGCATGGCCATGGTGAACTCTGGATATCCGTCTTTAATCTCTGACCCAACTGGATATGAACCTTCAGCCAACAGATTGTTGCCTTCATGTTCAACACCGAAGCGTGCCCTGAAACAAAGACCACCCTCAGCCACTGGCTTAGAGGTATCGTACAGATTTGGTGTACCTGGATGACCCATTTCAGCAGTGCCCCAGCAAGGCCACGGCAATCCATAATAGTCACCATCCAATTCACCACCAACGGCTTGCAAAGTAGTCCGGTCAAAAACGTGCTGGTTAGCCATATGAGCTTTCAAGCGCTCAGGTGACTGACCAGTGTAACCAATTGTCCACATACCCTTATTGAATTCACGGGTAACATCTTCAATAAGTGGCTCATCATTTTCCACCTTGATGTTGCGGAACATACGATCTGCAAAACCAAGTTTCTTTGCAAATTTGTAGATGATTGTGTGATCAGGCAAAGAGTCAAATGATGGCTCAATGACTTTTTCACGCCATTGCAATGAACGGTTTGACGCCGTCACCGACCCATATGTCTCAAATTGGGTAGTTGCCGGCAACAAATAGACACCGTCTGTACGATCAGACAAAACAGCCGAAACTGTTGGATATGGATCAATCACAACCATCAGGTCGAGCTTCTCCATCGCCGTCTTCATTTCTTTCATCCGTGTCTGTGAGTTTGGAGCATGACCCCAGAACACCATCGCACGGACATTGTCAGGCTGATCAATATTGTCTTTATTTTCAAGAACACCATCAATCCAGCGTGACACCGGGATGCCTTTTTCATTCATGAGGCTTTTGGCCTTGCCGTCTTTACCCTTAATAGAGTCAAAACGAGCTTTCAGCCATTCAACATCTTCGCCCCATACTCTTGACCAATGTTTCCAGGCTCCAGCAGAAAGGCCATAATAGCCAGGCAACGAATGTGACAGAACACAGAAGTCTGTGGCGCCCTGCACGTTGTCATGGCCGCGGAAGATGTTTGCACCACCGCCAGAAACACCCATGTTACCTAAAGCAAGTTGAAGAGCACAATAGGCTCGAGTGTTGTTGTTACCGTTAGTGTGCTGTGTGCCACCCATACACCAAATGAATGTGCCTGGACGGTTATTAGCCATTATTTTAGCTACACGCTTAAGCTGTGATCCTGGCACGCCGGTGACTCTCTCAGTCTCTTCAGGCGTCCATTTTTTCACCTCAGCCAAGACATCTTCCATGCCGTAAACACGCTGACGGATAAACTCTTTGTCTTCCCAGCCATTTTCGAAGATATGCCACATGATACCCCAAATCAGACCAACGTCCGAACCCGGGCGGAAGCGAACATACTCATCGGCATGCGCTGCTGTACGCGTGAAACGAGGGTCACAAACGATAACAGGGGCGTTGTTTTGCTCTTTGGCTTTCAACACATGCATCAACGACACTGGATGCGCTTCAGCTGGATTACCACCAATGATGAAAATCGCACGCGAATTGTGGATGTCATTATAGGAATTGGTCATCGCGCCATAGCCCCAGGTGTTCGCAACACCCGCAACAGTGGTTGAGTGACATATGCGCGCCTGGTGGTCACCGTTATTTGAACCCCAGTACGCATATAATTTACGGAACAAATATGCCTGTTCATTGTTGTGCTTGGCGGAGCCTAACCAATAAACCGAGTCTGGACCCGAAGATTTCCGAATATCGAGCATTTTGTCGCCGATTTCATTGATCGCGTCATCCCAGCTCATGCGGGTCCATTTGCCGCCTACCAGCTTTAGAGGATATTTTAAGCGCCGTTCACCACTTGCAGTTTCACGAACGGATGCACCTTTAGCGCAGTGCGCACCAAGATTAATTGGGCTATCCCAGCCCGGCTCCTGGCCTGTCCAAACACCATTCTGCACTTCTGCAATGACTGTGCAACCAACAGAACAGTGCGTACAAACTGATTTTTTGATTTCCGCGGCCACTCCGACACTAACAGCCTGCGCTGGCTTCACGTTGGAACCAACGACTGCAGCCGCCGTCGCTAACCCTCCAATAGCAAGGCCCGATCCACGCAAAAATGCGCGCCGATCAACAACCATTTCGGCTGCCTTGCCAATGAAAGATGATGACTGGGGGCCATTCGCAACCCCGGACGTCTTCTTTCTAAGCATAGTTTCCTCCTCGATTATAAATTAGGATCTAATTAGAACCTTGCACTGTTATAAAAAGCCTTGACATGCTCAGTCTCACGATAACCAGCGCCGACAGGCACCTCGTTCTCGCTCGCTGAAGCGGCCTTGCCTGCCAACGCAACTGTGCCTGCAGCAGCAGCTGTTACAGCTGACCGCTTTAGGAAGTCACGACGATCCTCAACAGCGCCCTCACTCTTTCTACTTTCCATACTTCCCTCCAAAAATGCCCCGCACTTAGGCGCGGCGTTACAGTACCGGGGCTTCACGCTACCCGGTTCCATCCATTCTGAAAGCTGAGCTTTCAATTTCCAAAAATTCTTTTCCAATTGATCCAATTGGAGCAAAAAACACAACAGTTTTGGCGGCTTCAATGTCGCGCATCAAAAGACCACCCCACGGCTCAATATGTTTATTGAAAAACTCCGCCTGTTCAGCGACTGAAAAAACTCTACCGAACTGGCCCCGGATAATTCCTGACATCATGTCGAACAAGCTGGCAATGTGATCCTCTGGCTCTTTGACGCCGTCCGCGCGCACAATACCAATCTTGGACATATCTGAACGCAAATTTGCCAAAGGCTTATCATTTAGAAAACCGGTCAAGTAATAGGATGCATAGGGGAGTATTTCGCCCCTGCCAACACCAATAAACATATCGACATATTCATTGCGAATAATACCGTTATCAAGGGTTTTGGCGAGATGCGCCAGCGTCAGACACGCTCTACCTATCGGCGTATCGTCGCCTTGCAATTGCCCAACTTTTTCTATTAGTTCATCGCTGGGTTCAGTCCGCAGTAAAGAAGCCAAAAAATCATACATATCCGCCCGCAAAGCATCTTCTTCGCTGATCACCACACTGTCGATAACGGCTTGTTCTACGCTCAATGTACATTCCTCCAACGAAAACGCTAACATAGGAAATCAAGCAGAGCAACAACCATCGGGTAAAATGCAAATATTTTTCGTATAACTGATGCGGATGTGGATTTGTGATGAGCAGCAGCAACCAGAATAATTTTAATTATTTGTTTTTGAACGAAATATCATACGCTTCGCTCGTGGCGCTGGCGGCTTGGAATCGGTTGTAACAGTCGGTTCTTCATTATTTTCGTTGCTAACCTTACTTTGAGCATGCGACATTTCATCATAGCTTGACCCAACAGGCGTCACCTGAAGCACATCCAGAGATACTGCGGGCTGTTCTTTTTTATCCGAATGGGCTTCCTTTTGTGGATCAACGGAACCATCACCAGAGACATCTCCGCCTTCTTCAAACATTTCATTCCGCTCATGGCTTCCATTCTCTTTTTTCTTTTCATTGCCAATTTCCTGCCCATTATCATCATCTTTATCCAACAGGGGTTTATCATCTTTTTTCAAGTTTGATTTTTCTTCTCCATCAACCAAACTATCCTGCTGATTGGCCTCTTTCTCGGCTGCTTCTTCTGGAGACAACGCCTTTTGCAAATAGCCTTTACCAGCCTGATACGCCGTTTGCATCCCATCGATCACTGTGGCAGCGTCAGTGTAATCCTCACCATACTCGACCATTTCGTCAACAACGCCAAAAAATGGGTTGATTCGCCACAAACGCCGTAATGCCAATTGCTTCAACCTCTCTGGGGTTTGACCGTCAAAAAATTGATCTAGTCCAGACTCCTCATTAATACCCTCGGGGTTTGGCAATTCATATTTCTCAAGCAATTCAGCGTCGCTTAATGCCTTTTCTTCATCACTCTCCTCGGCACCCCCAGTAGCATCAACCTGACTATCTTCATCAAATTTGTCTTCCGATACTGGAGTGCCCCTGGCGATCTGTGTTTTGCGCGCTGACCAGCGAGACAAAAAACCACGATCATCGCTCTTTGCATCAGCTAATTTTGAGACACGTCGTTTACTCATTGAAATTTCCTGCGGTCAGATATTCGGTTGTTTTTAGTTATCACCCTGTTTGACTAAAGAACGTTAACCAACTTCGGTGTTGTTTTGTGCGATCGAGCAATACTTCAACAATCTTGAGTTACAGTTCTCAGAGGCGCTCTTTTAAACTAATGATAATCAGCCTTTGCAGTAGGTGGCCGAAAAACGTCAGAGTTTCTTTGTAGACGCGGGTCTCCGCGACCCATCTCGTCACCGTCCACACGGGCCTTGTCTCGCTTACGCTTTTTAAATGGCTCTGGCTTGAAGTGGATTTTTACAAATTCTGCAACAAAATCAGCTATTGGGCCCTGTAAAGGTAATTTTTCGACCTGATCTTCCCCGCAATCCTCAATGTCCTGGATGTTATATGGTGACAAACTCAATTCCACCAAATGCACATCAACCCCATCGCCTCGATCATCTTCAACCTCATTATCCCGAAGCACGATGTATATTGCTGGTTCAGACGAAGCGAGATTTTCTGCATAGGCTTCAGCTTCGGCTCGGTGCAAGTCCAAAGACGCCTCAGCACTAAACAAAGCTCGGGTCTCCACACCCGCCGTTTCGACCCTCAACGGTTCCAATCTAACATCATTTATTGGAGGCATCCCATCTCCCGCTTCAAGCTCTAATGGGACGAGATCGTGCACGACCCAACGATGCGATTGCCAGACATTTTGAATATCCTGACGTTCAAAAATCACCCGCACGGCATACAGGACGTGTTTATTTGATGGCTTAATTACGTCAGTCATGGCAATCTACCTTTCACCAATATACTATTGTGCTATCCATGGGTTTTGGCAAGAACCATGCGGCATCGTGTCATAAAATATTAGTCAATCAATTTTTTGATCTGCCTTGTCTTTAGCGCGATCTTCACTACGTTAAGGGCACTGGGTAATTTAGCGTATCAATCATCGGGGTTCCAAAAATGTCCAACCTTTTTAATGAAAACGTCATTGTGTGTAATTGCGGTGGCACAATGGACATTGACGGCAAAAAGCTTGCTAAAGCATGTGGCATGACAACCCCTTGCAATGTATCAACATCGCTATGTCGCTCTGAGACTGATCGGCTGGCTGAAGCAATGACGGGCGCACGAAACAGCGGTAAAGAATTAATTGTAGCCTGCACGCAGGAGAGCGCGATATTTGATAGCATCGCTGAAGAAAACGAGTGTCCTACGCCAGCGACTGTAAATATTCGTGAAATGGCAGGCTGGACAGATGATACTGCTAAAGCAATGCCAAAAATGGCGGCCTTGATGCGGCAGGCTGGTGACAGCAAACGGCCAGGACGTAGCCTAAGTTTGACATCGCATGGAAGATGTTTGATCTACGCTGACGCAGGCAGGCCAAATGGGGGAGCCTCCACCGCTCTGGAACTTGGCACGCGCTTGAATGGCACCTTGGGTGTCACTGTCATGATTGCAAATTATGCTGATGACCTAAGTGTCACTCCTAATTCTGGGCTTGTCACAACAGGTAAGATACGGACTGCATCTGGACACTTCACCAATTTTGATTTGGTCATCGATAAATTTGCAGAATCCGCCCCACATAGCCGTGGAAGTATAGTTTTTGGTGATTTGCAGGATGGTGTGGAAACGAGCTGCGATGTGCTAATTGACCTCACAGGAGACACCCCATTATTCACGGGTTGGGAAAAGCGTGATGGATATTTGCGGGCAGAGGCTTATGACAGCCTTGCCATAGGCAAACTTGAACGCGAAGCCCTCCAGCTTATCGGCGAATTTGAAAAACCGATTTACGTAAATTTTGACGATACGATATGCGCACATTCGCGAAATAAAATTAGCGGCTGCTCCCGCTGCTTGGATGTATGTCCAGCAGGTGCGATCAAAAGCATGGGGGACCATGTGGATGTTGACCCAGCAATATGCGGAGGTTGTGGTCTGTGTGGCGCAGTGTGTCCATCGGGCGCAGTTCAAACAGCCTACCCGCCATCTGACCAGCTACTCTCTGAAATAGCTCGACTGTTGGAGTATTACACAGAGGCTGGCGGAAAAAATGCGAGCTTACTGTTACACGACTCGAGCTATGGCCATGAGTTGATTGAGATGATGGCGCGCTACGGGCGAGGCCTGCCGGCACATGTTTTACCTGTTTCAATGCACGCTGTTGGCAGAGCTGGGCACGATCTCATTGTTGGCGCTATTGCACTTGGATATCAGCAAGTGTTTATCCTTCTAAACCCCAACAAATCTGTCGAAAACGAGCCATTGATAGCTCAACGGGATTTAGCCAAAACAATGCTGGCAGGTGTTGGGGTAAGCGGAGATGAACAGATTGTGCTTCTCGACGACCCTGATCCAGATTTGATTGCAGACAAGCTATACAACAAGGCATTTAAAAGATCTGGTAAGCCTGCGCCATTCAGCCCCGTTGGAACACCGCGTGGCTACACACGGCTAGCAATGCGGGGCCTTGCTACTTCAAACAAAATCAAGCATGCCGTTATCGCGCTGCCTAACGGCGCACCTTACGGACGAGTAAATATCGACACGGATAATTGTACTATTTGCTTGTCATGCGTCAGCGCCTGCCCAGCCGGCGCGTTGCAAGATAACCCTGATGCACCTCAGTTACTCTTTAGAGAGGACGCATGCTTGCAATGTGGTATTTGCGTAGCCACTTGCCCAGAAAAAGTTATCAAGCTGGAGCCACAATTTAACCTAGCCGACAGCGCTATGGCCGCCGAGTTGGTGATCGAGGACATACCATTTTCTTGCACAGAGTGTGGAAAGCCATTCGGTAGCACCAGATCCATTGAAAAAGTCATATCAAAATTAAGCGACCACAGCATGTTTCAGCAAAGCGCGCGGACCGACATGTTGAAAATGTGCGAAGATTGCCGGGTAGAAGCCATGTTTGCACAAAACGACAAGACCATGGATGTTGGCGAGCGACGTAAACCTCGCACAACTGATGACTATTTGAACTGAGCAAGTGGCCAACTAGTGCGGTAAATTCATCTTTAAGATGGCGTCGCCAAAGGAAGGTTCATTAATAGATTTTGTGGCTTAAAACGTACTACACCTGCTTCATCCATGGCTAGCCCCATATAGATCGGCTTACCTTGCATTTCAGCAACAAACCCGCTTTCCGCCTCAAGTTTGAACAGACACAGAATCTGCTTTAAACGAGACTCACTGACCTCTTTATCGTGGTAAAGATCATTCAAGATAGACGTTGCCTGAGCGTCAAGACCAAGATGCCATGCCCATTTATCATCCTCGATTTGCAGCATTGGCGTGATTCTTACGGTCAAAAGCAAAAAATGTTTGACCCATTTTTCCATCACACGTGCTAAACCATCAAGCGCTGGCTGGGTAAAGGCAATATCAACAGATGTATTAAACTGATCTGACCTCTGCCAATATTCATCAGCAGTCTCAGTTGCCATGATATCGATCGCCGTTTCATTACCAGTAGCGTCTTCGCCTTGCATCCGTTGAATACCAATTTGCAATTTCACAATCTCTTGATCGGCCACCATGATACGGCCGTCATCAAGCGTTACCACCTGATCACGAAACAGTAATTCAGCCGAACGAATTTGCATCGGATCAGCCACACCATCCAGAATATTACGCAAAATGATCTGCGTCATCTGCTCGACAAACAGCGGTGGAAACTGAATTTTTGCACCACGGGTGATAGCCATGTAGGCGTCCTCGAGACTATTGTGATTCGATAAAAAATCTCGAAAGCGCAACACTGCTTGATAATTATGCACTACATCTTTGTCAGCAATTTCAAACAAATCTGTTGGCACCACAGACGCGAAGGGGTCATCGATTAGTTTTTTGTGAAGCGCCAATTCGGCTGGACAAGATTCAGCTTCTGGGGCAACTTCATCACGCATAAAGTAAGCCCGCATAAAATCGACGGTTGGCACCATATGTCCGTTTTCGTCACGAACTAACAAATGCCATCCTGATGTGAGCCAAAAATCTTGCGTCATCTGCCCTGATCTTTCCTAAATTTTGTCTAAATATAAAACCAAGCTAAGTATAATTTTGTTTCAAGCCCGATCACGCATTTTCAACATCGTCATCAATGATCGTCCATATTTTTTGCTCGGCACAGGAGTCAGGCTTTGGTAAATTGCGAAATACTTCTTTTATACCATCGTCACCCCAACTTCGCTGAATGGCAAGCAAAGTGCCAGTTTTGTGGGATGCACATAGCTCTGCCATAAATTCAATCTCGTCAGAAACAGCATCTGCTGCCGCTGCTTTTGACGGTGCTCCAAATTTTTCAACCAGATGTCTTGCCAGATGATCGGTGACCATCTCAACATCTGCTGGCCGTACTGTGACCACACTAACGAGCGTGGAAAAACCAAATGACTGACAACCTAAAAAGCCATTGCTGAACGCTTGCTTTACTTTGCCAGTGACGTCAGCCGGCGACATTGCCGCAAAACAAAATGTTCCAACAACCGCCCACTCTCCCTCATCTGCGGCTGTTGGAAAAATATTTAAATCAGACGAATCAAATCTTATGGTGCGCGCAAGTTTCATTAACTCAGGCCTGAGATTTAATCAAAGCTGGCGTACCACACACTTTCTCAAGCTCATGCGGTGGGATCACAACAGGCTTGCCGTCAAGCTTTAAAAGCATGCCACCAGTCTCGTCTAGACCAAGCCATTCAACACCAGACGCCACCTCAAAAACAACCTGCAAACCGGTTTCTAACCGATGCATCCATGCGTCGTAAAGTGGCCTAAACCCATCATCCTGCCATCGGTTAACCCAAACCAAAAAATGCCTACTGCATGACTCAACAAGGCGTGTCCTAGATATATGGCCACCACCCTCCTCGGCCAGTGATGTATGTTCAAATTCACTGCTCTTTCGCCAATTCTCTTCAACCACTTCATCAGTAGAAATAACCACTTCAGCGCTAACCACCATCCAATCAGGCACCGCGCCAGCGCCAGCCGCCGGGTCAACAGCTAGTCTGACAACACCGGCACGCCCTTTGTTGAGAAGGATATAACCAGGCATTTGATAACTCACCGCCACTTCGGGCGGCGCTAGAGCGCCGATTGCATCACCGACCGCAATCATCATAGCAAATAGCATTTGGCCAGCATCTGCTAATGCCACTTCCGGGCCAAGAACAACAGCAATTTGCATCTTATCCGCTGATTCAGAATAGAATACCGTCCCAACTTCTGATGACGCGGCAAGCGCAATTGCCTTTGCATGTACATCCTGGTTTGCAGGCACCGCAAAAGCCGTCAGCAATGGCGGCAATTGTGGCATTTCGTTATCGTCGGCGGGAACATCTTCGTAGTATAATGTCATGCACTGTCCTCATAGCGGATATCAGCGATTGTCATCAAACTTCTGGCAATCTTTCGATATGTCTTTGCCTGCACTGATTGCGGTTCAGCTAAGACTATTGGTGTGCCCGCATCTGAACCACTACGCACTGCCAAGGATAGCGGAATTTCGCCCAGTAATTCAATCCCACGTTTTTTTGCCTCCCGCGCCACACCACCATCACCAAAAATATGATCTGTGCGTCCGCAATCTGGGCATTGCCATGACGCCATGTTCTGGATCATGCCAAGCACCGGTACTTCTGCTTTTTCAAACATGGTCAATGCTTTTATCACATCCAAAAGAGCAATATCCTGCGGCGTTGATACAATCACCGCGCCAGCTAGCTTGACTTGCTGGGCTAATGAAATCTGGATATCGCCAGTGCCTGGAGGCAAATCGATGATGATGATATCGAGAACACCCCATGCCACTGCATCAAGCATTTGGGTCAGGGCGGACTGCACCATCGGCCCACGCCATATCATCGCCGTATCATCAGGGACTAAAAGCCCCATTGACATCAGCTTGACGCCATAATTTTCAAGCGGCTTGACCATGTCACCACCGGCGGCAGCTGGACGGCCACTTACCCCAAGCATGCGAGGCTGTGATGGCCCATAAACATCAGCATCAAGCAGACCAACACGCAAACCTTCGAGTTGCAGAGCAACTGCCAAATTAACCGCTGTGGTTGACTTACCAACGCCGCCCTTGCCTGAAGCAACCGCAACAAAGCGTCTGACTTTGCTTTCTAGAATTTTCTCACGTAACGGGGGCGACGCCTCTTCTGAGGCCTGCAGACTTTCAGTCGTCGCATGCGCTGTCACCATCACAGTAGCACTAGTTACACCGTCAATCTTCAACGCTGCCTGTTCGGCAGCGCGGCGCACCGGCTCCATCGCCGGACCACGATGCGGCGGCACTTGCAAAGCAAAGCTAATATTGCTGTCTTTGATCTGTATGGCGGTAACCATTTCAAGCGCGACTATATCACGCCCTTGCGAGGGGTCTTGTACACTCGCCAATGCCTCGAGAATAACCTTCTCGGTGAGTTTAGCCATCAGCGTCAGGGGCCTTTAAGCTTGCAGTCACCACATGCGAGAATTTCAGCGTCCCAATTTCAATTGTGGCAGTAACAGGCATTTCACTTCCTGGTGACACAACACCAGACCTCACAGCGTCTTCCAGCGCATCTGAAAGATTTTGATGCCCAGTTACACCGAGCTGTTTTAGAAATTTACGCACCGTCATTTCAGATGCTGTCATATCTGATTTTTCGTCTGAACTCATTCTTCGATCCTTTAAAAAATAACCCAACTGTGAGGCGTTCCCTCATCCCACTTGTTAAGGGTTTGTTGATCACATCTCATGACATATGGGTTATTGGTCGGGCGTTTCCAAGGTACGGACGAACGATAAAATGGCGTCAATATCATCAATTTGCAATTCAATTTCAGCAACGAATGCTGGCAAAGATTCGGACCTTTCTTCGCTGACCCCAGCGATCTTCACAAGTGCCGGATGTGGCGGCAGTGTGTAAAACACCTCAAATCGATGTTCCCAATCTGAAAGCCACTTCAAAGCTGCAAAAGATGGTGTTGAACCGATGCCACCATAGGGGTTCATATTTGGCACGACATGGCATCTCGTACAATGCTGACGCACAATCTCGCGTCCTTTCGCAACGGCGTCATCAGCGCTAGCGTTTTGCGCCGTAATCACCATAACCCCTAGATACATAACCCCAAAGATGATGCAAGTTCTGACCGTTACCGTGATAGCCCGCACCAACCTGTAGTGTCTGATAGCCCCAACAAGCATGCTATGTTTCCTCAAACTGATGGGTCAGAGAGATGACCCCGAAGCATGTCCGTATATTGCGCTGCCATGTGCGTCACAAAATCTTCATGCTCTTCAAGCTCTAAAACATTTTTTCCAACATGCGCCGCATAGCGCGCTGCCGCAAATAACATCACCATCTGTAATTCAGTGGCTTCGATTTTTTTGTTGCGTTGGTTAGCAAGAGAGATGAATTGATCAGCAACGCGTAAAAATGCGGCCTCATCAAGGACACCGTCACGGTGCGTTTCAGGGTCAAATGTTTCAGGGCGTTGATGCCATGCGGGAAATTTCATTTTTACAACCATAGCTTGTTCTCAGTCTAAATGCCGCATGACCTAAATCTGCGTTAACATTTCAAAGGCTAGCAATTTTTTAGCCCAGGTCAAAGCAAACAACACAAGCCAGTTTCAAATCTAACCTATTTGATCAACCAGATCCGCGCCAGAAGACCGGTCTGATTGAACCGAGCGCAACCAGTCCAGAATGTCAGTTGACTGGTCGGCAATCAGGCTGGCATGGGCTTCATAACGATTGATCAACTCGATACCAAGCGGCGTCAAACTGGCCCCACCACGCGCCTTTCCACCACGTTCTGTTTGAAACAGAGGGTCAGCAAACCCGCTTTGCATCGAATCAAGCAAAAACCATGCGCGGCGATAATTCATCCCCATTTGCCGCGCCGCCGCGCTGATGGAACCCGTTTCACCAACAAGCTGCAGAAGTTTGATTTTACCAACACCGATGGTTTCGTTGGCGACAAATAGTTTGGTGCGCACACCCGGATTTTTATCAGCTTTTGTCATTTTCCAGTCCTATGTTGCACCTTTTTAACCCCGTTATGAAAAAAATATCATAACGGGGTTTACGCCCCCAAAATTTTGTGTCATTAGCAATAATATCGGCCCGCATGACACACGGCCATGTTATTTTTTAAATGTGAACGGTAAGAAAAATGATGTCAAATCTCAGGCTAAACAAATATCTGTCTATTCTCCAAAAAACAGCAATAGCCTGTTTTGTTATTTATATGGCTTTTTTGGGAAGCCGTCCGGCATCGGCAGACAATCCGTTCATCATCGTGCAATCAACAACATCGACACAAAATTCCGGCTTGTATGATTATTTACTGCCAAAATTTACTGCCAAAAGCGGCATTGATGTCCGCGTTGTTGCTGTCGGCACCGGCCAAGCATTGCGCAATGCTGAAAAATGTGACGGCGATGTTTTGATTGTCCATTCAAAAGCCGATGAGGTCAAATTTGTTGAAAACGGATTTGGCACGAAACGCTATAATCTGATGTATAATGATTTTGTGATCTTAGGGCCAAATGGTGACCCGGCCAATATTGCTTTGGCGAAAACCGTCGACGAGGCGCTCCAACGAATATTGGCTAGCCAATCTGCATTTGCGTCAAGCGG
>Ga0255759_10001855_pt1 | contig 18953 bp, 20 predicted proteins | sample 101ome_20_FD_179959 | JGI IMG/M metagenome (GOLD analysis project Ga0255759, IMG submission 179959) | Coastal salt marsh microbial communities from the Groves Creek Marsh, Skidaway Island, Georgia - 101404AT metaG (version 2) | ecosystem: Environmental > Aquatic > Marine > Intertidal zone >...
AATGCAGTAAACCAAAGTGGATTCCTTGCCCACATTGTGGGGTAGAGTATATGGAGAGATTGATGACTGAACACATAAAGGTGTGTCCTAGTCTGCGTACATGAGACCCGCAATTCCATTTTTAATTTTGATGAAATTATAATTTACTGCGTAGATTGGACGGTTCACTGGTGCCGTGCAATGTATTCTGAACCCATCTATTCTTGAGAAATTTAGAGAACCTGTCATTTGGTATCGGGATGTTTTGATACAAAATGGATAAAAGAACATGTTCTCAGCATTTGACGATGCGTAATCAGTATGATAGTATGAAGGTACGGCTGTGAAGAACGGTATTGCCGTTTGTTGTTCTGTCATGTCTACACCATTTACTTCTAGACTTACTTTATTAGTTACTGAAACTAGGTTATTATCACCATAAGCATTACTTGAGGCTATGAATTTCACGGGATGATTGAAAAACAGGGTTTGAACTGGTTCATTTGATGGTTCAGTTTTTTGAACCTGTTGAATCAACATTATCTTTTCTTTTGGACTAGCTATTTGTTCTCTCTCAGCTTGATCTAGTGCTACATATGTAGCAAAGAACTTTGGTTTATAGTTGACATTGAGATTGGAACTCCATTTAATTTTTATACGCACATCACTGTATTGAATAGCTAGAAGTGGTATACTGTATCCCCAGTTTTCACAATGGAAAAAACGAAATGGATAAAAGTATGATTCAGAACCCAAACCACCATGTAAAGATGCTTGATATGATTTGGCAAATGTTGTTGCGAAAAGATCTATTGCGATTTCTTCTGTGAATTCTGACGTCTGACGATCTATAAGTTGATTTCCGATATATAATTCTGATTCTTCGATAACATTTGACCAATCATCAATCAGTTTACTAGAACCATTTTCTTCGACTGTCATGAAACAATAATTTAACAGATCACCTGAACGCTTGAGTGTGATCGTTGAAGTGTTACCAGCAGCGGGGTTACCTTCTATGACCTGTTGCTGTTGGAAAAGTGAAAAATTTGTATGTCTTTTATGTGTGGAGTTGAAAAAACTGATCTGTGGATCTCCAGAAATATGAACATCTTGGGCACCCAATGCAATCAATCTGGCGACTGCTCCTGAACCGGACATCTTCTATTATTAAAAAAGATAATTTAAACACCTAAGTCCGCGAAAACTACTTCATTTTTATAAAACTTCCAATGTCCACTACCATGAACTCCCGTTCCATTACCGACTACATCCTCAAGCTTGAGAAGGAGAACCGCGAACTCCAGAGCCTCTGCGACGAACAAGGCGAAACCATTCGCACTCTCACCTTCAACGAGATTGATCTCAAGAAGCAAGTCCGCGACCTCAAGAAGAAATCTCCCGAGACCTACGAAGAGTCTCGCAACAAGATTGAGCAGCTCAAGAACCTCCTCAATGAAGCTAACCAAGAGAAGGTCAGTGCTCTCAGGTCCCTCTACGACAAGACCGCATCACCCATCGGAAAGACATGTCCGAACCAGGGTATCGTTGATCGTCTCCTTGAACTTGGAGAGATGACCTCTGATTTTTACAAGACTGCCGCTTATCAGAGGGCTGCGGAGGTTATTCGCAAGCTTGACTACGGAGTTGAGTCTGGTGAGAGCCTACTCAACCTAAAGGGTATTGGCAAAGGTATCGCCACCAAGATTGACGAATATCTGGAAGAGCAAGACTCCGACTATCAGGAGTCCGTCGCATCTAATGACTACGATTCCGAATCTGAGAACGAAACGGTAGATTTCACCGATTCCGATGATGACTACTTTGTTTCTCACAACACTGGCATCTCTGATCTACTCTATGAATATGCTGATAAGGCTGAGGACAATTTCAGGCGCAACGCATACATTCGGGCTGCGGACATGATTTATGAACTTGGCTGGAAGGTTACTCTCAAGAACCTTCCTCAGGTTGCAAAGCTACGCGGCATTGGTAAGTCCATTACCAAGAAAATCAGTGACTACCTCCATACTTCTTCGTAGATGTGTTTTAGACTTTTTATTTTCATAGCAATTGTAATGACATTATTATTAATTCTAATATTTTTTGCCTTGTTTTTCATGTATCGTACCCGTTCCCAATCTCGTGTTAACTATTTGGAACAGTTTTATGATGTTTATACTCGTAATGTCTACCCTTTTCACAGAAAGATTGGAAAAATAGAGCGTGAGTACATATCCAATTTAAAGGGTGTTTATAACTATTATAAAGAGTTTCGAGAGACTGTACATATATCTCCATATAGCTTCAGTATTTCCATAGATAAAGAAACTAACAAAGTTAATCTAACACGAGTCAACATTGGATCCGTTGAATCAGATATTACTTCACACGTGGAGAAGTTATTGCGACACATTGGGGTAGATACCCAAATATGCGCTCCAAACTACAGATACTACGGTGTTGGTTGGGATCTTGTTGATGAGATTATCAAATTTTACACACTAAGTAATGATAAGAGTAAGATTGAATGTTACGTCTATAAAGTCAAGAGAGATGCTGAAAATGAGATTGTTGAGTCAAAGTTTGAGACTAAAAAGGAGTATGATGTCGGAAAGAAAAATACAGTCATGCACAAAAATGGTAAGAAAATCAATCAGAAAAATCTTCCCCGAGACGCTTCCATGAATACTAAACACCCAGTAGCAGATGATTGGATAAAGAAAATGAAAAAATTAGGTTTCGTGTTGGATACCCACAGTGACTATGATGGAAAAATCAATTTGTACTTTGACTAAAAATCTCAGTATCTAGTAACTAATGGTTTCGTATGTATTAAATGTGGACAAGGCAGGTGATCTTAAGTTTGGTCGTAAGAAGTGCCGTCTTCATAAGAAGAGTGAAGTGGTACAGGTTGCCAGGGACTATGGTATACCCACCCCCAATAAGAAGACTGTCAGTGATTTATGTGGACGTTTAAAGAAGAAAATTCAGGAGGGTGAGCGAGTTTCGCGAGAGGAGGTGAAGAAAATTCTCGCCAATCAGAATAATGTTCCCCTCGCCAAACTGTATCCAGAGGCTGTCAAGAAGAAGACTCTTACACCTTCTATGAAGGCTGCTCTTAAAAAGCAAGCAGTAAAGAAGGGTATTAACAATTTCATGAAAGGTATGGTTACAACAAATTCAAACACCAAAAAACTTCGGGAACTTAATGTTAACAACACTCCCCCCAAACCCAAGCCTTCCAAGAAGGCTAAACCGCTCACCAAGAAAGAGGCCATCAAGCGTATCAGTGCTATGAAGGGTCTAAACAAGGAGGGTAAGTTTAAGCTTAAAATACGTGTTGAAGAAGGTGTTATGTCTCCTCGCCGTGTCGTCAAGATTGCTCGTGAACTTTCAAAGTTAAATGCTCCGGGTCATCGCGTGTTTCATTAATCTCGGGTACAACCGCTTCATCTGTAATGTCAATCTCTCCGTGTTGTTCACCCCAATCGGATAGATCGTTATACACTTTAGGTTCTGTATCATATAGACTATCACTATCGGATATCATCATGTCTCTAACGGTTTCATATACAACTGTTGTTAGGGCGAATTTATACGCAAGGAATCCAACAAAGGTGGCACCATAATCAAAATCAAACGCAAATGGGGCATTATTCCAAGCAACCTCAAACGCAGCTGCACTCAGTGGTGCGAAGAATTCTTTTTGAATTGTAGACTTCTCCAGTTTATCTACGCGGTCGGAAAGTAGACTTACATATGCGTAAGAAGTTACGGCTCCAAGCATAGCTGAGACACCTTGCTCAGCACCTTGGGTGATGAAATAGGAAGCTGAAAGAGCAGATCCATATCCAGCTGTAGAGTTCTTCAAGGTATTCTTGAGACGTTTATAGTCGGATGCGGTAGTCGGAATTGGTTTGGAGAGAGCGTAAGTGAGGGACATTTATTGAAAATATCTCATAATCTTTATCTCCGTTAAAATTAACAATGCCCTGTCAAAACTGTAAAAAGAAATGTGGAGTTCCAATGGACTGTAAATACTGCGGAGGTGGATTTTGTATCAAATGTTTTCGTTTAGAAGTTCACAATTGTATAGGGATTGAAACAAAGAAAGAGGAACAACGTAAAGAACTAGAGGATAGACTGGCATATGAACCAACACCTAAACACTTAAAGATTTAGGACTTAATAGAAATATGTCGTCCGATGATCCTATAAGAAACATAATGTCGTTGGTGGATGAGAACAGGGATAGTTTACCAGAGGGTACTTATCTCGAACTCTGTGATAACATCAAACGACTATACGCACTCGGTGGAGAAACTCAAAAGGTATATTTACTCAATCTCACAAATGATTACTTACAGGCCTTGGAAAAGGTTGAAACTTTACAACAGGAATTAGTTAATATGAAGCGTGAACTTCTAAGATCTAGAGTCTCTAGATTTGAAAATATTTCGAGACCTATACGAGAACAACGGGGTCTTTTGGAAAATCTTTTAGGAAGTTTGGAACCCGCGACAATACAGTATGAGGCTATACCTCTTCCACCAAGAAATCAGTAAACTAAAATTCGGTGTACACAACACACCAAAGCTGAGATGTCCGAGTGGTCTAAGGAGGACGACTTAAGATCGTCTGTGCTATGCACGCGCGGGTTCGAACCCCGCTCTCAGCATTATGGGCTTGTAGTGAAACGGATATCACTCCAGACTTCTAATCTGGCATTCCGGGTTCGATTCCCGGCAAGTCTGCCAGCACTCATAGCTCAGGGGTAGAGCGCAAGCTTAGTAAGCTTGAGGTCAAGGGTTCGAAACCCTTTGAGTGCATCTATATTAAAAGGATACATCTATCATTTCACAAAATGAATAACGACGAGTTAGTAGTTTTTATTCATGATGTGGCTTCCGGTCTTTTTCTAATACCCTTTTCTCTTTTGTGTATGGCCGAAGTGTTTTTTGGATATGTAATTGATCCTATGTTTTTAACGAAAGCTTTATTTTACCACCTAATGTATGATACATTTTGGTTGTACTGTTTACCACAAGCAACGCATCTCTCTGGTTTAGTGATTTTACATCATATTGTTGCGATGTCTATGTTGTTGTTTCCTCTATTCACTCCCGAGGCAGCTTCCTTAACAGCTCTAGCTGGTCTCGTTGAAATAGATACATCTATTTTAATTTTACGTCGTCTATTTAAGAGATCTATATTTTTGGATATCCTCTACCGGATATCTAACCTAGTTATCCGAGTATTCTATGAAACCATGATGTTGTTATTCGTCGTTCAACTGTTTCATGAAGAGGGTTTACTTTTTAAAATATACATGATAGGTTCACAGATGTTTATAACTACTTTTAGCTATGGTATTTGTGCTTTGACATTTTCAAGAGAATCTCGTAAACGGATAAAGGTTGATTAAAGAAATAAATCTAATATACTAGTAGTATGCAGATTTTTGTGAAAACTCTCACTGGAAAAACTATCACCCTAGAGGTTGAGTCTTCGGACACGATCGATAATATCAAAGCTAAGATTCAAGATAAGGAGGGTATTCCACCTGATCAGCAGCGACTTATTTTCGCGGGGAAGCAATTGGAAGATGGTCGTACCCTAGCTGATTACAATATTCAAAAGGAGTCTACGCTTCATCTTGTCCTCCGTCTCCGTGGTGGTGCCAAAGAGAAGGAGAAGGAGAAACCCAAGCGTAAGCCTAACGCTTACATGAACTTCGTTAAGAAGATGCGACCCACCGTAGTAAAGGACTACCCAGACCTAACCTTTACAGAGATTGGCGCAAAACTGGGTGAGATGTGGAGGGCTCTCACGGAAGATGAAAAGAAAAAGTATGTGAAAGCTTAAGGATTTGAGTTTATAAGTGTATAGATGCCCCTCGGAGTAAAAAAACTTTCTTACGATGCTTGTTTGCCTACTCGTGGTTCTGATGGTGCTGTGGGATATGATTTATATAGCTCCGAAGATGCGACTGTACCGTGCCAAGCGGGGAGAGCTTTAGTAGGTACAGGGATAGCACTGTCCATCCCCGATGGACTATATGGACGTGTAGCTCCTCGTTCTGGTCTCGCTGTGAAGCACTGCATTAATGTTGGTGCGGGTGTGATCGATCCTGATTATACCGGTGAAGTCAAGGTCGTCCTATTCAATCATGGTACGGAAGACTTTGAAATCAAGAAGGGTGATCGTATCGCTCAACTGATTTTGGAGAGGTGTGAGACACCTATGATTAAGGAAATCGGTCTTCTCGAGGAGACACTCAGGGGTGATGGTGGTTTTGGATCTACTGGTTCGTAATCTCATCTTTACAGAACCATAAGTCCTCAGGTGTAGGCATAAAAAGAATACCGTGACTCATGACCATTGACAATTTGGCTTTAGTGACACTAGTGTGAGTATGAAGTATCCAGCGTTCCCAGTATTCTGCCCGGAAGAAATCTTCCCAATCCTCCTTAGAACTTTCTTTGATTCGCAACATTCCTCTATGAATCTCACCCGGATCCCTCTCCACTCGCAGCTCCTTAGGAATAATGGCTCCCTTCCTAAGAAGTTGTGCACGCATAATCTTTGGATTTCCGTGATCTGGATAATAATTTAGACCCCTTTCACCGAAATCTATAGTTCTTTGATTTGGAAGAGTTACTCTATATCTGTGTGTTACTGAAGGACTTGGTTGTAATACGACGTGCATTAATACTACATAAGGAAAAAAATATAAGAATAGTTATGCTTGAATATACATCACTCGATGGCACTGTCATACGAGTGGGTGAAAATGCAAAAGAGAATGATGAACTTACAATAACGAGTGTACCGAAGTACTGGTGGTTACACGTGTCTGGGTACTCAGGTGCTCATGTAGTTGTGTGTAGTGAGAGAAACCCTTTACCAAAGGAAACTCGTAAAGATGCTACAGTCTTGGCTATACATCATAGTAATGCCCCAGACACTAAAATGTCTTGTGTGGACATGGTTCAGGTAGATCAGACGATTTGGGTACGACAGGCTGGTAAAATGAAATTGGAAGGAGATATAGCTGAACTTTCAGTCTTCATGCGAAAAGAAAGAATGCGATTGGACAGATTGTTGAAAACACGGATAAGGTTAAAAAAATGATGTGTCGTTATATTAAATGAAACTAGCTCCGCTAGGAATTTTCTATTTGTATGTTCTTCATAAGATTTCACAAATAGGAAAGAAGAAAAAGAAGCCCAAGAAGAAGTTTGCCAATTGGGTTTAGAGAAGATCTGTGTAGAGTCCAGAAATGTAGTAAACCTCGGTGAAACCCAATTCTACGAGCTTTTCTGCCGCGAATCTCGCACGTTGACCGGTATTACAATATACCAGCAAACCCTTTTTGGGAAGTTTAGATGTTGTTCTTTTTCCAAGTTTGTTCACTGGAATGTGAACTGCGCCAGGATAGTGCCCGAGACGCCATTCCATGTTTGTGCGGACGTCTATAACGCGTTTTATTTTTCCAGCTTTGATAAGGCTTTTTGCTTTGCGGGCTGTTATAAGCTGACTCCCAGTTAAACTGTAAGCGGTTAGAGCCCCAAACCCCCCGAGTAAAAGGAATGGTATCATTTGATTTAGAATGACATTTTAAAAAATCATGGGGTTGGACGGCAAATAGGGAGAAGGGTTCGGACTGCATTTTGATTGTTTTTGGGTATATTGCGATGGTACTTAGGTATAAAGATATCAGTTCTATACAAAGTATTATGAACAAGAAAAAAGACGATAACGGTCCACGCCTCTCCTACGCTGAAATTCAGAAAAAGTCTGCGGAAGCTCGTGCTGCTGCTACGAAGAAAGCCCTAGAGGCTGATAAAGTAAGGTACACGTCCACAAATGATCCCGAGAAGTTTAAGACGTTTCTTGAAAAGCGTTTGGAACTATGGGACTCACTCAAATCGGAAGTAATTGAGAATGGACGCCTCAAGAAAGGATACACAAATAGACATCACGAGCGTATGTATAACAAGACTAAGGAAATTCTAAAGAGCTTAACATAATTTCTTTTGCACTCTCCGCCTTCGTTCATCAATTTCTAACGCTTCATTGTAACGCCCCGCGAGTTTGATTCTCCGCCTTGTTTCAGCTTGCATCGCAAATAAACTGAAACCTTTCCGGAGACGCTTAAAAGCGTTTTCAACAGTTTTATCAGTTATATTAACCCGTTGGATCTTATATTCTCGTATCTCCTTTTCCACTGTAACGACTCTGTTTTCCGCCTCCTTCAACTTTTTGGTGAGATCGTCCACCGTGGCTTGAAGATTGGAGACATGCGATTTTTGCTGCTTCATCTTCAAATCACTAACCTCACTTTTACGAGATCTAAGTTTATCCCGCTCCTGTTCGAGAGCCTTGATTATGACCCGTTGCTTTTTGATCTTAACATCGCGTGTGTGTAGTTTCTTCTTTACCACCCGGTCAATCTCGGGTCCAAGATCTATCGTGAACTTGGACGCCTTACGGGGACGTGAAGAAGATTTTACCATTTTACATAAAAATTACTAGCTAAAGTTTGACTTAGGTACTTTAGTTTCCGAACGCGACACCGGCCATACCCTGCTTGACGCGTAAAATGTTGTAGTTCACAGCGTAAGCGCGAACCATGTTACCGTTCCTGGTACCAGTACCATTGAGAGATAACTTGGCGGTATCAATTCGGCTGAAATTTAGGGTTCCAGTTGGCTGGGACTTGTTCATAGTGATGCAGAAAGGCCAAGTGAAGGTGGATACAGTGCTGAGAGCATCTTGGGGGAGGACGGAGCAGTGCATCTCTGGGACAACGTTGTGGTGGAAGGCTGCGGACATATTCTCGAAGAGGGGAGTACCGTTAATGTAGAGAGTAGCGGTATCGAAAGTCCAGTTGGTAGACCACTTATTGGTATCAGCCTCGGAAGAAACAACGTGGATAGCCTTGACTGGGTGATTGAAGTAGGTAAGATCAACCTCAGTATCGGAGGCACTCATAAGCTGGTGCTGAGTCTGGGTGAACAGAATCTCATGTTCATTGTTAATGAAGAAATCACGCTCGGCTGTATCGAGATACACGTATGTACCGAAAACCTTTACGTTGCTTGGCGCAAAAGTACCACCACGGCACTTCACACGAATTTCTACGTCATGGTACTGCAAACCCACGAGAGGAAGGGACTTGGTCCAGTCATCACTGAAGAAGAATGGGAGAATGTAGTGGTTCGCAGAAGTGGAAGAACCGAGGGCATTCTGGGGGCACTCATCGAGGGTGAGAGCACAAGAAGCCTTGGCTTGAGTATCCTTGTAAAGAAGATTATGAACACCCTGAATGTAAAGGGAGTCAATCTGGGCAACCTTTTGACCACCGATCCAAAGCTGGAACTCGGTGGTGGTGGATTCATCCTTGTCGAAGAAACCAGTGTTCGCATTACCAACGCCACCGATGTTCTCAGCCTCAATCCACACATAGCTCAAGAGATCACCCTTGGTCTTGATGGGAATGGTAACCTCATTACCACTACCGAAGGTACCGATATAGTCAAGCCTCTCTGGCTTGATTGCAAAGTTGGTATACCTCTTGTAATTTTGTCTAAAAAACGACACCTCGGGCTGACCAGTGATATAGACGTCCTGGGCACCCACCGACACGAGGTCAATTAAAGCAGCTGACATTTATTAGTAAACGATATTAAAATTTCGGCTCAATGTATACACAAGATATGGGCATCGAGTTTCAGGCACTCACATGGGAGACGGTTGACACGGACGAAGAACATTTAGTGAGCATTTTTGGAAAAACTGAAAATGGAAAATCTGTTTGTGTGACTACCGCCTTTACTCCATATTTCTTTGTAAAGCTTCCTGAACGCGTTACGCAGCAAACTGTACAAGAAATCTATAGGGTTCTTGATAAAAAGTGTCCTAATTGCTTGATCTCTTACTCCATTATGAGATCCAAGGATGTTTGGGGATTTCAAAATAATAAGGAATTTTCTTACATGAAGTTGGACTTTAAGAACCTCGCAAGTAGGCGTCGTATGGATTACACTCTGAAAAATCCTATCCAGATGTCTTACGGCACTGAGCGTTTCAAAGTCTTTGAATCTAATATTGACCCAGTACTTCGTTTAATGCACAGGTCTGGAATCCAGTCAACTGGGTGGCTAAACTCTGGTGACAATTGTGTTCGTACACATCTAGCTAAGGTGGATATAGATCTTTTCTGTAATGATTGGAAGACTCTAAAACCTATCGCACGAGATGATGTCGCTCCTTTTGTTGTAGCATCCTTTGATATTGAGTGTAATAGCTCCACTGGAAAATTCCCCGACCCTAATGTGAAAGATGATGCATGTTTTCAGATCGCAATCTCATTGTGTAAATTTGGAAATGACCAACCTTATGATAAAACATGTCTTTGCTATAAAAAGACTGATACAAAATTAGAAGATTCTACAATCATTAGCTTTGATACTGAAAGAGAGATGCTTGAAGCCTTTCAACAGTATTTACACGAAAAGGATGTTGATATTCTCACGGGATGGAACATCTTCGGCTTTGATCTTGACTATATTTACACTAGAGCGTTTATGACTGGGTGTAGTCCCGAATTTTTTAAGCTGGGTAAGCTCAAGTCCCAAGATTGTGAGATCTCCATCAAGAAGTTGAGTTCAAGTGCGTTGGGTGATAATGTACTTAAGCTTCTTCCTATGAGTGGTCGCTTCATTTTCGATCTCTTTCATGAAGTGAAGAAGGGCTATAAACTAGACTCTTACAAACTGAATGAAGTCTCCAAGTTGTACCTCGGAGATCAAAAAATAGATATGGCTCCGAAGGAAATGTTTGCTCGTTACCTGGAAGGTGATCCAGTGAAGTTGCGAGAAGTAGCTGAGTACTGTATAAAAGATACTTTACTTCCCCATAGACTCATGAAGAAGCTCTGTACTCTACTAAACTTACTTGAGATGGCTAAGGCTACTTGGGTACCTCTTTGCTTCCTCGTTGAGCGTGGGCAGCAGATTAAGGTCTTCTCTCAGCTTACAAAGAAGGCGAGGGAAATGGGATTTATGGTGCCTACGATTCGCTGGGGACAGCTTCCTGAAGAGCCTTATGAAGGTGCGACAGTTTTGGAAGCTCAAAAGGGTGCGTATTATACTCCTATTACTGCGCTAGACTTTGAAGCTCTGTATCCATCTATCATGATGGCCCATAATCTTTGTTATTCTTCATACGTAATGAATGAGAAGGACTACGGTAACATACCCGGTGTTGAATACGAAACATTTAAGATTGGTCAAAAGACATACAAGTTTGCACAGGGAGTTCCAAGCCTTTTACCAGCGATTCTTCTAGAGCTTAAGCAGTTTCGCAAAAAGGCAAAGAAGGATATGGCAGCAGCCACAGGTTTTATGAAGGAAGTATATAACGGTAAACAGCTGGCATTTAAAGTATCTATGAACTCTGTCTATGGTTTTACCGGCGCGGGTAAAGGCATCCTTCCGTGTGTGCCCATCGCTTCTACGACAACTTTCCGTGGACGAGCTATGATTGAAGAGACTAAGAATTATGTAGAGAAGAACTTTCCCGGTTCAAAGGTGCGATATGGTGACACTGATTCGGTGATGGTGGAATTTGACGTGGGTGATCGTAAGGGTGAGGAAGCTATTGAGTACAGTTGGGAACTTGGCGAACGCGCCGCGGAAGAATGTAGCGCACTTTTCAAAAAGCCGAATAACTTGGAGCTTGAGAAGGTGTATTGGCCGTATTTTCTGTACTCTAAGAAGAGATACGCAGCCAAGTTGTGGACAAAGGGTAAGGATGGTAATATGAACATGGACTATATTGATATTAAGGGTCTCCAAGTTGTTCGCCGCGACAACACACCCCATGTTAGGGAGGTTTGTAAGGAACTCCTTGATGTTGTACTGACCTCCAGTGATACCGGTCCACCCAAAGAACTCGCTAAAGAACGAGCGGTTGAGCTACTCTCTGGTGACGTTCCAAATGATAAGCTTATCCTAAGTCAGTCTCTCGCGGACAGCTACAAAGTTGGTGGACAGTCTGTATCCATCACGAGTCCTGAAAGTTGGAACATTAACCAAGCACATGTGCAGGTGGTGAATAAGATGAAACAGCGAAAACCTGGTTCCGAGCCACAATCTGGTGATCGTGTTCCGTACTTACTCGTGAACACCGGTGACCCAAAAGCCAAGGCTTTTGAGAAGTCAGAAGATCCTAAATATGTGGAGGAGAACAATATACCCGTTGACTATAAATACTATTTCATCAACAAATTCTTAAATCCTGTGTGTGATCTACTTGATCCACTCTTCGAGAATACGAAGGAAGAGATCTTTGGCGAGCTTATCAATCAATGCAAACCACCCCCAAAGAAGCGTGAACCCGCCCTCAGTACGATGAAAAAGTCTGATCTCATAGAGGAATGTAAGCGCCTCGGCCTTGATTTTGAAGGCAAAAATGCGGAACTAAAAGATAGGATTAAAAATGCTCGTACCCAACGAGAAGAAAGTGTTGAAGACATATTTAAAAAATACGAACAAGAGGTAGGTAAGTGATGAGTTTCAATGAAAAGATTAACGACATTTTAGAAGAGGAAATCAAACTACGATTAGACCTCACCATAACATCATTCGCGGAAACGATTTCAAAAAAATACCAGATCCCTTTGCTACAGCTTTTGAAAGACGTTCCTAAAGTATCCGCCACAGCTACATGTATGGGTACAAAACCGGATGGTACTAGGTGTACTTTCAAGGCTGGTGAGAATGGATATTGCGGTAAACACCAAAAACAGGGTGAAAAGGTTAAACAGAGATTCCACGAGTCATTTAATGGTCACACCCATGGACCAGGGCTTAGAAATGTGGCTGGCTGTCCAGCATGTGAAAAATCTTTTTCGGGGAATAGGCTTATAGATTTGGACTCTATGTTATCTAATGAGTAAATCCGATATTCTGCTAACATCAATAAACAACTTTTACAGCGAAGAAGACAACCGATCCAAGTTACTGAATATACTAGACAAAACAGGTGGTATTTCATTGAGAAATCTTGAGTGGTTCATTACGAATTACGCTAAGAAGAACCATACATCCTATAAGACGAGTGATGGTAAGATATTTACTGTACACTACGCGTATAAATCCAGTTTGGATGGGTACTCTAAGAAACTCTTTGATCCATTTTGTAGATCTGAGAAGTTCCCTTACACAGTTCCCGGTACATCTCATGAAATTCATACGACCTTGGCACAATTGAACTTCATCAAATGGGTTATAAAAAATAAGATTTATGACTACATCAAGGATCACCGAAGCTCCTTGTTTAGTAAACAACAGGTTGTATGCGACCCTCTTCAAAAATAAACGTCTGATACCCCGTATAATACATGTGGAGAGCATATGTATTTGAAGCGGTGTTAACCTTGGTAGTATCCAAGTTTACTTCTATGTTTGTTTTATCGGACTGAATCCGACTAAAATCCAGGTTCCCCGATGGCTCCACATTAATCGGATTCATCGAGAAACTGTATGTATAGATATTCCTAAAAGGTCTCGCTAACCTCATTCTGTATGGGATGAGATATTTGTAATAGTTGTGATTAGTGTTTGTAACATTTGGTAGTCTCGTTCCATTTATGTAAAAGCTTGCATCCTTCATGATTGGATTGAAGAAGGTTAACTGATCATCAAAACTTACATTCGATGAGAAGTTGAAACGATTTTGACAAAAGTAAAGTTCTTCATCATTCGTGGGAAGATCAAATACCTGTGTTTGTCCCACGTTATTATTGAAGGTGGGAGAACCCACAACTAATCTTAAACCATCACTTGACATAGACATAGAACCACCACTTCCTGGTCCACCCATTTCACGGTGTAATCTATCCCACGCAGGTGTATTAGATACATTTACATAGTTGTATGCTCGTGTACGATTAGAGAGTGGAGTTCCAACTGCGACTCTAGTTCCCGTGTGAGGTTGTTGCCCAGATGTTATATTACTCGTTATAGCTACAGATGTACCAGCCTTTTCACCAGCTACGAGACCGTTGATATCTGGTCCTATTTGCCCCCACGCACTTAAACTTGTCGAGTAAAAGAATACACTAGCCTGTCCGGAATCCACACCACCACCGTCGTTTTTAGGAGCACCGCCGATGAGATAGTATCCATCTTTAGAAATATCCACCGAAGTTCCAAATTCATCACCAGCATTTAAACCATCAATATCAGATCCTCTTTGACTCCAAGAAGCACCACCATATATAAATGCCTTAACATGACCCTTACTCGCATCATGACCGGGTGCACCCGCGGCTACAACATAATCAGTTCCACCATTGGTCACTGGATTTGAAATGGCTAAGGCTGAACCAAGTAAATCCCCACCACCAACACCATCCATATTCCCACCCAATTGTTGCCAACCTGGTCCAATACTGTAATACCATACCTGTACACGACCTCTATTAGTAAAACCAATTTCACTGAATTCTGGTGCACCTACAGCTACACGAGTTCCATTTCCAGATAAAGAAACTGATGTTCCAAACTTTTCTCCGGTAGTTCCACCGTCTAAATCAGTTCCTAATTGAATCCAAGATCCGGCGTTGTATTGATATACACGAACATGTCCTTTATTTGAATCATGACCAGGTGCACCAACTGCTAACGCTGTTCCTGTTGTAGATAAAGAAACTGAGCTTCCAAACAGATCGTTAATGCCAGCACCAATAAGATCAGCACCCAATTGAGTCCATGTCCCTGATACTAGTTTAAACACCCTAACACGACCTTTATTATCGTTGGGGTTATCTATTACACCATCTTCGGGTGTAGTATCAACCTGTAATTCATACTTGGGTTCACCTATGGCTATAGTAGTACCATCGGGTGAAAGGGCTACTGAATATCCAGAATCGTCATTTGCGTTTGTACCTATGATGTTAGCACCAATTTGTTTGGGTTCTAGGGCTACACTCTCATTCTCGTTTTCAAATTTAGTGTTTCTTAAGAACCAATGAAAACATTTTACGGGAATGTTTGGAACTAAGTTTGTACGGATAATACTTTTACCAAGTTCACTTACAGTCGTTGGATGTTTACGAACTAGATCTGTGACAATAACTTGTCTTTGATGACTGAGATACTTTCTCTCTTCGGGACTCACTGTAATCTCTTCCGTAATAAGCTTAAATTCATCAAGACTGAGGGAGTCTAGTGTATCTGTAAAGAATGATTGTTTGTGAAACTCTAGAACAAACTCAATCTTTTGTTTGTGAATAGCACACGTGGGGAAATAAGGTCTATTTGGTTTATTTGTAGTGTATTCATCACTCGCATATTTACGAGCGAAGAAGAACTGCATAGGTATCATTAGGTCGGTTTCAAGTCTAGATACAGAATCCGTTGTAGTAGAATCATCAAAACCAATACTTCTGTTTACAAGAAATCTATTTGCTACTTTTTCAGACATTTCTAAATAAAGCTCGTCATAGATGATTCCCCAATCACTTTCAATTTTTTCCAATTCCGTATCATCTACAAACATCGCCACACTTTTGAGAATATGCCTACCCAACTGATCAGCATAGTTCCCATTTGTGACACGGGGCATTTTTATACTCAACCACATATTGCTAAGCAAGTCACCCATATTTTGGGGATTTAGTTGAACCTTTATAGTTTGCCCAAAAGGCCAATTGGGGATCTGTCCCGTATTGAATACATTCTTACTCCTGTGATATTTTCGGAAGTTGGAATGTCGTCTCGTAGTATTGGGGTTGAAGAACGACTCCGCTGGATCTTTGCAAAGTAAGTACGTGTCTTGCTTTCCAATAGCTTTAAGTGAAATTTTTGCGGCTTCACCCATACTTAACTATTGTCTACATATTTTTAATATCATCTTTCCACATTGTCATAGGAGAAGTAGACTTCATAATCTCCAGTTCTTTCTTTGCCTGATTGGATTGTGTCAGAAGCTCTCTGACACTCTCCTCGGTGTATTGAATCGTCTTAATATTTAGGAGGTAGTCCCAAGATCCATTGATTTGTGGGAACAGCGTGGATAGCTGATTCTCGAGTTCCTGCTTTTTGCGACGGAATACGATGATTTCACCGTTAATGACCATAGATACAAAGCGAGACTTGTAATCACACATCGTAGACTTTGCCTCTAGAACTTTGATCAGGTACTCCTTCCTCTTATTATAGTATTCACGGCGAAGAGTAATAAAGTCCATTAGAATCTCCTCGGGTGTCTCATATTTGTGGATACCTCGAGTTGGATGGAACAAATGCATATTTGAAGTTCGAAAAGTCTTTTGCAGTTTGAGATCCTTGATGATGTCTTTGCCATTGTAGTCTTGGATGAGAAAGTCCACATTCTCAGTCGTGCTGTTGTTTGTGAATCCACTAATGATTTTCTTTTCAACGAGAGAATCCAAATGTTCTTTGTAATCCTGTGTCCAGCGTCCCGGTGGGAGTTCGGTTACCTTAACCGTCCTTCCAATAGTACTCCATACACCTTGGGTCACCCACGAATCATCTTGTTCGAATACCGTTCCCTTGAAACCCTTAAACCATGGCTTCATTCGTTTGATAGGCTTACCATCTAGGAAGCTGAGAATGTTCTCACGAATGTCTTTTGGGTTAAATGGAGGTACATAACAGCTGAAACCTGTCCCAATACCTTCTGTACCATTTACGAGGGCCATAGGAATCGTAGGCATGTAGAAGTCAGGTTCGATGGAACGACCATCATCATCCAAGTAGGTAAGAATTGGATCATCCCGGGGATCAAAGATGTTCCTCGCCTCGGGTGTCAGTCTCGTGAAAATGTACCTCGTCTGAGATGCATCCTTACCGCCCATGAGCCTCGTGCCAAACTGACCACAAGGTTCAAGGAGATTGATATTGTTGGAGCCGGTATAGTCATTCGCCAATTTCACGATCGTCTCAGCGAGGGATACTTCACCGTGGTGATAGGCACTTTTCTCAGCCACAAAAGCAGCCAACTGTGCCACCTTCATCTCGGCAGTTAAATTTTTCTGGAAACACGAATACATAACCTTCCTTTGGGATGGTTTCAGACCGTCGCAGACATGTGCAATGGATCTTTTAAGATCAGCAAGACTAAAGTTCACAAGATCTTTGTGAACAAAATCTGAAATAGCCAGCTGTTTGATCTTTCCATAGGATACCTCAAGCTCTTTTGCTTCCTTTGCGGTATTTTCAAGAAGCCAAGACTTTCGGTCATCAGCCTTTTTCTTGTCAAAAGCCAAAGTAATAGACTTATCAGACATTACATCTGTGTCAAACTTGACGGTGAGATCTTCAATTTTTTTGAAGTACTCCCGAGCTTCAGCGGAGGTTGATGTACCAAGACCCTTGTAGTACTTGATTCGCCACCCGGGTTGCCCGTTTCCGTACCAGGATCTGAAGGTAGAGTCTGTGTAAAATGACTTGACCTGGTTACCACGACTAGCCTTAATGATTGGAGTAACCATAGAGACTACGAATCCCAAATTAAGGAGACTCGGCCAAAAGTAGTCAATCATATTGAGGATGAGCCCCTTGATGTGGGACCCATCATTATCCGCATCAGTCATAATCATGAGACGACCGTAGCGAAGTTCGGAAACATCTTTGTATTCTTTGCCTTGTTGCAAACCAAGAATCTTCTTCAAGTCATTGAATTCCTGGTTCGAAGTCAACTGCGCCACAGAGGCATCACGAACATTCTTGCATTTTCCCCTAAGAGGAAAGACTCCATAGTGATCTCTTCCCACCACAGATAGTCCAGCGACTGCTAGAGTCTTCGCTGAGTCACCCTCCGTAACGATCAAAGTACATTTCTTAGATTGAGCCGTCCCAGCCTTGTTGGCATCATCGAGCTTGGGAATACCAGTAATCTTACTCTTACGAGCTCCACCATCCGTCTTGGCCAATTCTTTCATCTCCTTAAACTTCGAGAGAGCCGTGAGTTCGTCGGAAATACCCGTTTTAAGAGCATTCTTGACAAAGGTTTTGGGCATTTCAAACTTAGAACCAAAGTCCTGAACTTTTAGGGTACACTCAGATTTGACCTGACTCGAGAAGGTTGGATTCTCAAGGGTTGCCTTCACGAAGATTGCGAAGGTATTTTTGACCTGTTGAGGTCTGAGCTTGATTTTCTTGGCCATATCTTCGATGATCCCTGTAGCTACAAGCGAAGCTGCGTGATCCACGTGCGTACCACCCTTAGTGGTACATATGCCGTTAACGAACGATACCTGTTGCATTCCATCCTCAGATGGACCAATGCACACTGACCAGCGATCTGTGGTGGCGCAGTGCACATTGTCTACACCAGTGTGCATTTTCGCATAAGCTTCAAAACTCTGTTTGGGAAGAGCTTCACCATTGAACTTGACTTTACAATTAGGAGTCGTACAGATGTTCGCATCCCAGACCCTCTTTTGGAAGATCTTATAGATGGAGTTGTCCATTTTAGACATCTTAAAACGCGCCCAATCTGGTGTGAAAGTCACAGCTACGGATGATGTAGCTCCCGCATGTTTTTTTATTTTTGGTGGTTCACATGCGGACATGTTTCTGGACCACTTTTGGGTATACATTTGCTTTGTTTCGTGGTCTTTGATGACCACAGCGAATTCCGATGAGTAAATATTCGTTAACTTGGCTCCATATCCGTTACGGCCTCCCACAATCCGCTTTTGATTGTCATCATAGTTGGTACTTGTTAGGAGATGTCCAAATACGAGTTCAGGATTCCAAACATTCTCCTTGTCGTTGAACTGGATACCAATACCCCCTAGGGGTCCATTATTTTCAATGGTAACTGCGCCAGTCTCTTTGTCGATGGAGACGGAGATGGCTGTTACATTCTTGGGGTGAAGGCTATTCCGATCAATTGCGTTCACGAGGATCTCGTCAAATATTTTC
>Ga0255759_10001858_pt1 | contig 18943 bp, 15 predicted proteins | sample 101ome_20_FD_179959 | JGI IMG/M metagenome (GOLD analysis project Ga0255759, IMG submission 179959) | Coastal salt marsh microbial communities from the Groves Creek Marsh, Skidaway Island, Georgia - 101404AT metaG (version 2) | ecosystem: Environmental > Aquatic > Marine > Intertidal zone >...
CGCCGGGACGGTCTCCGGTGTCTTCACCAATTTCGAACATGGTAACGACCACAACTTTGACTGGACGCTTGGCATCACCGGTATTGGTTGCGCAGGATGCGAGTAGGGCCAGCAGCGCAATGAGGGAGAAATGCAGTTTATACACTGTATGTCCTTTGCTCCGTGATGGAAAAGTGAAGTTCGTTCAAGAAATGCAGGTGCCAAACAAAAAAGGGTGACCGAAGCCACCCTTTTCGTTCACAGTCGCAGCGGCAACAGATCAGAAACGATACTGCAGTCGCGCGTTGTAGTGACGTGGCAGCTCAGGCAGTACGATCGTGCCACCGAACAGGTTCGGGAAGTTTGAACGGAAGTACTCCTCATCTGTCAGGTTCTTACCGCTGACACTGAACAACCAGTTCTCGGTCTCATAAGAGAAACCCAGGTTAACCAGCGTGTAGGCTGGCAACTGGACTGCACCGGAATAGCCAGAGTCAACGCTGTCGACATCGATGATGCTGCCGTTGACTGTCCAGCCATTGCCGAAGTCATAGGTGCCTGTCATGGAGTAGATGTTTTCTGGCATACCCGCACGCTTTGAACCGCTGGCAATATTGCTGACATTACCGCCCAGCGTACCGCCGTAAAGCAGTTCACAGGGGATGTTCGGCAAGTCATCGCAACCGATGAAGCTGAACCGATAACCATTTTGCGCCGTATTCAGGTTGGTCACTTCAATATTGGAGTAACCAAAGGTCAGCAGCAGGTTTTCGTTCACGACCCAGCGTATCTCGACTTCAGCGCCTTCCGTCTCGGTCGACTGGTTGGTCACGATGGATTGCGATGAGAAGTCAGTACGCTCCTGCTTGTAGAAAGACACTGCGTAGTAGAGGCTGTTGTCGAGCAGACTGCCTTTGAAGCCAAACTCCTCAAGTTCAGATTCATCAAAAACACCGCCTGAACGGATATTGTTGGTGGTCGCCTCGGCGCCCTGACCAACAATCATCGTCGCCTGCGTGGAGGCTGTGACATATGGGATGAACGCGCCGTCATTGAAGTTGTAACTCAGGCTGACGGTCCATGATGTACCGTCAAAATCGTCGTCCGCCTCCAGCGCATTGCCGCAATCCGCCTCGTAGTCAGCAGCAGTTGCCGGCAAACAGAAATTGTTAGATGACGCAAACAGAAGCTTGTCGAAGTCCTGACGGCTCTCGGCATCAATCGTGTCATAACGAACACCCACGAGGGCGCTGAAACCGTTATCCCAGACGAAGTCACCCATAACAGCGAAACCCAGGTTGGTATATTCACCAATATAGATTTCGGTAAAGTCGTCATCGATCTGAGTTGCGAGCACGCGTTTGTCGTGGGCTGTGGAAGCTCCCGTCAGATCCCTGCGGTCGAAATACTCGTTAGTGTAGTCATCGCCGTGATCAAAGTCGGTATGGCGGATCGAAGGCGAGATCTGCACGGCTGCGGTCATACCATCCATATCAAACGTTTTGGAGATCACCAGCTTGTCTTCGATCACCCACGTGTCATGGTACTGCGAGAAACCATAGGCATTCTCATTGAGATTGTCATAGGCTTCATAAAAGAATTGGTTCTTCCACTCCCAGTCGCTATCGGTATAGACGATCACGTCAAAATACAGAGTAACCACCTCGTTCTCCAAGGTATCTTCCGGCGCGACGAGCACGTCACTGCCCTTGATCGTCGACAGTCCGGGGTTGACCAGGTTCAAACGCGAGAAATCGCCAATCAGGATGGACAGCGTGTCTACTGTGTCCGGAGAATTTGGCAACAGCGAACCGCCGTTCGCGACCTGGCTGGTCAGGAAGTCGAAGCGGAAAGGGTTGTAGTCGGTGAAGCCGTCACCGTCGGTGTCAAACTCCTGGTGTGAAATTCGACCGTCGTTGTTGGCGTCCAGGGGCGCTGGCGTTCCGGTCACATAGACACCATCGTCAACCAGTGCCTGGGTTACGCGGTTCCAGCCTGCGACCTGGTTACCCTCATAGTCGTGCCACATGCCACCGAATTGAACGCGAACATTGTCAGACACGTCCATATCGAAAGAGAGCTGCAACAGGTTCTGGTCGGTTTGGGTGTTGTCGTAGTAGCTGCCGGAGTTTTCAACTTCTCCGTAGATAGAGTAACCGAATTCCTGATCACCGATCTTGGCAGGACCACGAACCTCAGCCGTCACGATTGACTTATCCCAGCTGCCGGTAGTGAAAGACATTGCGCCTTCCTGTTCAGCGATGAACTGGCCGGTTTCTTCAATCCGTGCAGACTTCGGATTGAAATTCAGGTAACCACCGATCTTGGACGGGCCGTAGATCGGCGAAGCCGGACCACGAACCACGTCGACACGGTCCGAAGCACCAATCGGTGTAGGGTAGTTGCCTGGGTTGTCGAGGCGCCGCACACCGCGAAAATAGGTTTCACCCGGTGTACCTCGGACATCCAGACCACCGGCCACACCGAAGAATGACTGTGTAAAGCTACCGGGAGCCACAGCGACCAGTTCGTCGATATCATACATATTAAAACGTTCCATCATCTCCTCAGAAATGGTGGATGCCGATCGCGGTGTTTCCAGGATCGATTTGTTGAATCCGAATACGGACTGAACATTCTCACCTGGCAAGCTGCCAAGGTCGCCCTTAACAACAATCTCCTCCATCTCCTGTGCACCTGCCTGGCTGGCCAGACCGGCGGTAAGGATGGCGGAAGCTAATAGGCCTTTATTCAAGCCCTGTTTTCTAAGCTTCATTCAATGTCTCCCCGACGTAGTTTGAACAGTGAACAGCAGCGTTCCGCGCTGTCCCACAATGATGACCAGACAGAGTCTGGCTACCAGCTTTTATGTCGCAATGATCATGCCATGAACCCCGGCGCCCCGACTTGAGCCGGTGAAAAAGCATCAGGACTCTGGCGGCGCATATCTTCTCAAATTGCGCCCTGTTTTTGCACCTTTATTGTGCCGATTTGGTCTCTATATCGGGTTTTCCAAAAGCGCAAAACTGTCCGGACAACGCCGCTTACAGTCGAGACGCACGATTTCAGTGCGGCGGCGCCCTCTTTCGAGGCAAGACCATCAAATAATGTCCCTAGTCTATACGCAGTTTTTTTCAGATCAGATGATTGAACATCCGATATTCCATTAGATGATCCCCGCAGCGACCAGTACAATCAGGGCGACTCCGGTAAACAGAGAAGCAGGCATGCAGGATTACCCTCGCGACATGACGGGCTACGGCGCAGCGCCGCCAGTGGTCAGCTGGCCGGGCAATGCCAGGATTGCGGTGCAGTTTGTCATCAATTACGAGGAAGGCGGAGAGAACAATATCCTGCACGGCGACGAAGCCTCAGAAACCTTTCTCTCAGAGATCATCGGAGCAAAAGCGTATCCGGCGCGGCACATGAGCATGGAGTCGCTCTATGAATATGGTTCCCGAGCGGGCTTCTGGCGCCTGCACCGGCTGTTTCAGGCCTTCAATTACCCGGTCACCGTTTATGGCGTTGCCTTGGCCATGGCGCGAAACCCCGAGGCAGTCGATGCCATGCTGGCTGCAGACTGGGAGATTGCGTCCCACGGCTATCGCTGGATCGATTACCAGTTTGTTGATGAAGCACTTGAGCGGGAACACATGCAGCGCGCTGTCGACATTCATGAAAATCTGACTGGTACCAAACCACTCGGCTGGTACACCGGGCGCGACAGTCCCAATACCCGCAAACTAGTACTAGAGCAGGGGCACTTTGTCTATGACAGCGATTCCTACGCAGATGACCTGCCCTACTGGCATGATTCGGCGGCAGAGAAACCCCACCTGATCATTCCCTACACGCTGGATGTCAATGATATGCGTTTCGCGGCGCCGCAGGGCTTTAACGCTGGCGATCAGTTCTTCAACTATCTCGTCGATACGTTCGAGACGCTGTATCAGGAAGGCGAGACTCATCCAAAAATGATGAGTGTTGGCCTGCATTGCCGCATCATCGGCAAACCCGGCCGAACAGCCTCACTGCAACGTTTTCTTCGATATATTTCCGAGAAACCTGACGTCTGGGTCTGTCGTCGCATTGATATCGCTAATCACTGGTACCAGCATCACCGACTTGTTTCGGAATCACCAGGTCAATCAGAATAGCAAGCAACCCTCCGGTCGAAACAGGAAACTGCAACACCATGATGACCTCGTCAGACAGGAAGGTTGCCCGTTCAGCATTGAGTGACACCAGATAGCCGAGCACGATTGCCAGGGTAACGACGATCCAGTCACGAGTCTGCGGTCCTGAAAGCTGGACCACCCGATAACCGGACACCGCGACGAGGCCGAACATGAGCAGGGTCGCGCCATACACCACGACGCCGGGAATCGCCTGAAACAGCGCGGCAACAATCGGCACACACCCCAGCAGCACCAGGAATACGGCAACGTAATAGCCCACGATGCGGCTGCAGACACCTGTCAGTCGGATCACACCGTTATTTTGCGAGAAAGTCGTACTCGGAAACGTACTGATCAAAGCGGCCAGGAATGAGGCCAGGCCACCCACCATAATTCCGCCCCGAATCCTGCGCCAATAGGCATCGCCTTCCCCGCCCAATCCCGACAATGCATTCGTTGCCGTGATATCTCCGATCGACTCCATCGCCGACACCAGGAATATTGGCATCACCAGCGCCACCACGTACCAGTCAACAGCCAGCGGATAGCGTCCCACTTGCGGCAGAAACAGCGCCTCTGCCGTCGTCAGTGTCTGTCTGTCGATCATACCCAGCGCCGCCGAAACAGCGACACCTGCCGCCAGTCCGAGGGTAATACTGCTCAACTTCAACCACGGGTGACGCATATTCGACGTCACGAAGATGACGACAAATACAAGCGCTGCCAGCCCGAGTTGAACGAGTCCGTCCCCTGCCATACCTCCCGCACCATCAAAAGCCCGTTGGATGTTCTGCAGGGTTGCAATTATCAGAGAAATGCCAAGCAGGATAATGGTCGCGCCCGCAACATTGCTGGTGATAATGGTCCGAAGGTTACGCACGAACAGTGCCAGAATCATCGTCAGCACAGCGCAGACCGCTGTCGAGCCAAATACCAGTCCGAGCGCTTCATCAGCGGGCATGCTCACCACGAGGGTTTGGTAGGCATAAACCAATGGACCGATAAATGCGAAGCTGGTGCCCTGAATACTCAACAGGCCAGTCCCAAGAATACCCATCTGCCGGATCTGCAGGAGCGTGGCAATCCCTGAAACGATTAATGCAGCACTGATGACATAGGTCGTATCTGCCGTCCCCAGCCCCATTCCCAGAGCAATCAGAAGTGGCGCAGTCAGAATACCGCCAAAGATAGCGAGCAGATGCTGAAAACCGGCATACATTGCGCTGGCGACTGGTGGCTGGTCTTCCAGGCCGTACAGCCTGTTTTCGGAATAACTCATCTTCTTGTGATTTTGCGCTCTCTTATCATGGGCGTATCGTGGATCAGACAGCCATGTCACAGCGGGTGCCTGACGTTACCGGATCCACTATCATAGCACCTGTCTGGCATCACGCTTGTATTGATCTCTTCACGCTCAAGGACTGTTTCATGAAAGCATTTATTGAAGGTATGCCCAAAGCAGAACTGCACGTTCACCTGGAAGGCACACTCGAACCCGAACATATATTCAAGCTGGCGACACGTAACCATATTGAACTGGCCTACAAGACGCCGGAAGAAGTGGTTGCCGCTTACGATTTTCATGACCTCCCCTCCTTCCTCACGATTTACTATGCGGCGATGGATGTACTACGGGAAGAAGAAGATTTTTACGAACTGACTTACCAGTATTTTGAACGGGCAGCGGCCGACAACGTGGTTTATGTCGAACCGTTTTTTGATCCGCAGGCACACACGGCTCGAGGCGTCGCGTTCGATACCGTAATCAACGGGATCAGGCGGGCGCAGGAGGACGCAGCGAAAAATCTTGGCATCCGCTCGAACCTGATCATGTGCTTCCTGCGGGACCAGTCTGCCGAGTCAGCCATGCACCACCTTGAGATGAGTCTGCCATACAAAGACTGGATTATCGGCATCGGCCTGGATTCAGATGAGAAGGACAATCCACCGGCGAAGTTCGCTGCCGTGTTCGCGCGTGCAAGGCAGGAAGGCTACCGCCTCACTATGCACTGTGATGTCAACCAGCTGGACATCCATGCTCACATCAGGGAGTGCATCGATCTCATCGAGGTCGATCGCATTGATCACGGCATTAACGCACTCGAAGATGAATCCCTGATCCGGGACATCGTTGATCGGGGCCTGGGACTGACTGTCTGCCCTGTGTCGAACCGCTTTGTCGTTCAGTCCCTGACCAGCAATGAGATACGCCGCATGCTGGAGCTTGGCATCAAGGCCACGGTCAACTCAGATGATCCGGCCTATTTCCGCGCTTACATGAATGACAACTTTATTGAACTTGCGGACGAAGGCCAGTTTTCGAAAGATGAACTGGCCCAGCTGGGCCGCAACGCGTTTGACATCGCCTGGATATCGGATGAGCTTAAAACCAGCTACATCTCGCAGCTGAATGACTACGTCGCCGCTGCAGGCTAGAGCAAGACGAACTTACCAAGGAAGACCGCGGCGATAACGTAGACGGCCACAGGGCATTCGCCGGCTTTACCGCTCAACAACTTGATCAGGGCATAAGTGATGAAGCCCAGGCCGATTCCGTCCGCTATTGAAAAAGACAGCGGCATGCCAAGCGCACAAACAATGCCGGGCGCAGTTTCTGTCAGATCTTCCCAGTCGAGGTCGGCAAGGCTCTTCGCCATGATACAGGCAACAAACAACAGCGCTGCAGCCGTCGCAAAGGCGGGAATCGTCTGCGCCAGTGGGGCCAAAAACAGGCACAACAGAAACAGTGCAGCGACCGTCACCGCCACCATGCCCGTCCGACCGCCGGATTCAACACCCGCCGCGCTCTCGATGTAGGAGGTTGTAGACGATGTGCCTGCCATTGACCCGACGACCGTCGCTGTCGAATCAGCGATGAGGGCACGGCCCAGACGGGGCAGTCTACCTCGTTCATCGGTCAGATCTGCCCGGTTAGCCACGCCCACCAGTGTCCCGGCCGTATCAAACACATCGACAAGCAGCATGGTAATCACCACTGTTACCATAGAGACATCGAGCACCGCCAAGACGTCGAACTTGAACAAGACCGGCGCGACCGACGGTGGCGTGGACACCAGCCCCTGGTAGTCAGTCACACCAGCCAATATTCCAAGGCCGGTAGCTACCAGCATGCCAATGATCACCGCACCCTTGACCGCCCGGGCTGTGAGCGCTGCAATCAGGACGAAACCGAACAGGCAGATCGCCGCGCCTGGGGTTGCAAGGTCACCCAGTGATACGAGAGTGGCCGGACTATCGACAACGACGCCCGCATTCTTGAGTGCGATAAAGCCAAGGAACAAACCAATTCCAGCCGAAATTCCGAGTTTCAGGTTTTTGGGAATCGCATTAATGAGCCATTCCCTCACGGGCAATAGACTGAGCACGACAAAAATGACACCGGAGACAAACACGGCACCGAGTGCCGCTTCCCAGGTGTGGCCAAGGCCCAGCACTACGCCATAGGTGAAAAAAGCGTTCTGGCCCATGCCTGGCGCCTGGGCGATCGGGTAATTTGCCCACAGCCCCATGATCAGCGTGCCCACTGCCGCAGCTATACAGGTAGCGACAAAGACCGCACCAAAGTCCATACCGGCATCTGACAAAATCGCTGGATTAACCACTGTGATGTAAGCCATCGACAGAAATGTTGTCACCCCAGCAAGGATCTCCGTTCGGAAATTCGTACCATGTTCATCGAACCTGAAGAACGTTTCGACAGATCTTTGCACCTTTTGCACTGGGTCTCCCTGCAGCTGGATGTGGAACGCGTTAACAATGACAAATAGCGGCGGGCAATGCTACTCTGCCGCGCATGGAAAAGCACTTTATCAGCGCCCAGGATTTGCTGGTCGATTCGTTCAAACTTGCCGAGCAGATCTTCGACAGTGGCTTCCGGCCGCATTTTATTGTCGGCGTCTGGCGCGGTGGCGCACCCGTCGGGATCGCTGTTCAGGAATACCTCGATTATGTTGGAGTTGAAACCGACCACATCGCGATCAGGACATCGTCCTATCACGCGATTGACCAGCAGGAAAAAGAGGTCAGAGTGCACGGTCTCAACTACATCATCGACAACGTTAATGCCGATGATCAACTCCTGCTGGTGGACGACGTTTTCGACTCCGGTCGCAGTATCGTCGCGATCCTGAATGAATTGAAAGTCAAGACGCGGGCCAATCTGCCGCAAACCATCAAGATTGCCTGCCCTTATTACAAACCAGCACGCAATGCCACCGATATCGTGCCGGACTACTACCTGCACGAGACTGACCAGTGGCTGGTATTTCCTCATGAGCTATCGGGTCTGTCTGCTGAAGAAATTGCCAGGGCCAAACCGGAGATCGCCGCCGCGATTTCGCATCGCCTGAAAAGCGACTGATTCTCGTGCCGAAGGTCGTTGATCTGCGCGCCGCTGACTGTTTCAGCCAGGTCGCCGACTCTTTGATGAAGTCGGGTTTCGCCACAGTCAGTCACGCACCAGTTTCCCTGCAACAGCTCGCGGACTTCTACGCTGCCTGGGATGATTTCTTCGTCAATGGCAATCCTCACGACTTCACAGCTGATCCGCAGACGCAGGCGGGCTATTTCTCACCTGATGATGCAGAAACAGCCCGTGGCGCAGTCGCCCAGGACTTGAAAGAGTATTTCCAGCACTGGCCCTGGTCACCGTTACCGCCGACGCTGCGATCGCTGACCCAGGCCTACTACGAATCAATTTTTCAACTCGCCGGGCAGATTCTCGAGGGCCTGCAGGCAAATTCTCATGCCTCGCTGTGGCAGCGTCTGACGATGCCACTATCAGATTGTCTCTCAAGATCCGAGACCATGCTGCGTATCCTGCGCTATCCGCCGCTCCAGGGCGACGAACCAGAGAATGCTATTCGTGCTGGTGCGCATGAGGACATCAATTTAATTACGCTGCTACCCGTTGCCAACACACCAGGGCTCGAGATTCGCCCGGACGGCGAGGATTGGCAAGCCATCGATGCACCGCGAGGTTCGATCATTGTCAATATTGGCGACATGCTCCAGGAACTGACCCAGGGTGCACTGCCATCCACCCCTCATCGGGTTGTCAATCCAACGGGCCACGACAGAAGCATTGCCCGCATCACTGCGCCGTTGTTTTGCCACCCTTACTCCGACATGGTGTTGTCCGACCGCTATACCGCCGGCAGATACCTGCGTGAGCGGCTGCAAGAGATCAACCCTGCCAACCTGCGACCTGTTTGAAGAGGCAACGACGTGGTACAGAAAGTGATTTTCGACACAGACCCCGGCATCGATGACGCCCTCGCCCTGCTGTATCTGCATGCATGCCCTACGCTTGAACTGACTGCGATCACCACGACGCTCGGCAATGCCAGTATCGAGAACTGCACGGCCAACGCCCTGTTTCTATGTGAACAGTTTGGCATCGCTGCACCCGTTTATCGTGGCGTTGAGGACGCGATTGACGGCAGCGTGCCTGACACTTATCCAGACTTTGTCCACGGCAACAACGGTCTCGGCGGCATCCCGATTGCCATAACGCATCGCGAGCTAGAAGCGGAAGACGCCACTGCCTGCCTGCTGCATCAGACCAAGAAAAACCCTGGCGAGGTCCGGATTATTGCTGTAGGCCGCTTGACGAATATCGCCCTCGCATTGCAGCAGGACAAAGCCTTTGCCTCCCGCGTACAGGACATCGTCTGCATGGGCGGCAGCATCGAACACAAGGGGAATGTCTCACCCTTCGCCGAAGCCAACATGTTTGGTGACCCTGAGGCAGCTGACCTTGTATTCAGTAGTGGTATCCCGCTGACAATGGTCGGCCTCGACGTGACCATGCAGACTACGTTCTCACTAGCCTTCCTCACTTCAATCTGCGCGGATTTTCCGTCAGCATTGCGCGATCTGGTGCTGACAACGAATCAGGTCTACGGCGAGTACCACAAATCCAGTATGGGCTGGGACGCATCACCAGTACACGATTCTTCAGCCGTCGCCTTTGCGGATCAGCCAGCGCTTTTTCAAACTGAACACGGGAGTCTCAGTTGTGTGCTTGAGGGTGAGCAACGGGGCCGTACTGTATTCACACCCGACTCAGCGGGTCCTCACCAGGTCTGCACAGCCGTTGACAGTGAAACGCTACAATCGCGATTTGGTGAAGTCGTTAAACCGTTTTATCGGCAGCCTGATGGCTCGCCATAATCCGTTCCTGAATGTGTTCACCTGCAGTGACGTCAGGGTAACGGGGTGATTCGCCCTCCGCCAGGCAGCTTTCCAGGACGCTGACCGGTGTGTCGGTATCCGGGTCGACGAATAGCGCCATAGAATAACGGTCTTCCAGCCCGAGTTTCGGTTGCACCCTGTGGGAGGTCGAGCGATACGCGCCGTTGGTCCATCGCTCCATCAGGTCACCGGTGTTAATCAAGATGACATCAGGCTCCGGCGCAACATCGTGCCAGCTGCCGGCGGCATCCTGCACCTGCAGGCCACTGACGTTCCGCTGAAACAGCAGGGTAATCAACCCATAGTCAGTGTGTGCTCCTGCGCCCAATTGTCCAGGTACCGGCGCGGCGCCCATCGCCGGATAGTAGAGCAGACGCAGACTGACATTCTCGCCCTGGTGGTACTGGACGAAAAAATCGTCAGGCTGGCACAGGGCCCGTGCCAGGACCCGTTGGATCCTGTACGCGCCCTGCAGGCAGGCCTCATAGAACTCTGTCGCGGTATCCCTGAAAGGTACGTTCGGCCAGCGTTTATCCTCAGGGTCGTGGCAGCGCAGGTCCCGCATGGTGAAGGTCTCCTTAATATCTGCAGGACGCATCGGATCAAGGTGCTCAAGGCCAACCCCCTGATAACCGAAATTTTCCGCAGCATCCTGATAAGCAGATCTGGCTTTCGTCGCCACATCAGCCTCGAAGAATCGCTTTGACAAACCAAACATCTCGTCGACGAGCAAATCAGGTACGCCGAGATGGCGGATCTTCATGAAGCCGGAAAGGCGGCAGGCACGATCAACCTCAACCGCGAGTGCTGCCAACGCCTTATCATCGCCAGGATCATAGGCACTGAAATCAATCACCGGAATTTCAACCATGATCGAGCTCCAGGGAGAATTTAGAGGGTAGATTTCTGCGCATTGAGCCAGGCAACCAGCAAGGCTTTTTCATCCGCACTCATACCTGTGATGTTACCTAGCGGCATGTATCCTGTATTGACGGCGGTCAAGATCTGATCGATTGATTGCAGATAAACCGCAGGGTCATCCATCAGCACCCCAGCAGGTGGCGCGGCAAAACCCGGCTGGGTCGGTGACGCCGAGTGGCAGACCTGGCAGTGTTTCGCCACAACCGCCAGCGCCGCCACCTCGTCAATCCCTGACGAAGGCAGCGCCTCTGTCACAGTCAGACGCTCGTAGCCGAGGCAACCCGCGAGCAGCGCGAAAGCGGCAAAGGCACGCACCAGGATCCAATAATTCACCGTGCCTCGATGCCGCAGGTTGAAGAAGTGACGCACGTATGCCGTGACCGCGATGATCGCTATCAGAATTGCCCAGTTCAGCTCGTGACCGTAAAGGAACGGATAGTGATTGCTGATCATGCAAAACAGAACAGGCAGCGTGAAGTAATTGTTGTGGGTAGATCGTTCTTTAGCGAACGCGGCCGCTTCTGCATCAGGCGTCTGGCCTGCCTGCACCGCAGCGACAAAGCGTTTCTGCGTTGGAATAATCCCGAGAAACACATTACCGGCCATGATCGTACCAAGCAGAGCACCGACATGCAGAAAGGCGGCCCGGTCAGAGAACATTCGGGTCGCAAGCCAACATTGCACCGCCACATAGGCCGCCAGGAGCAGGACAAAGACGAGCGTCATGCGCCGCAGCGGTGAGCGCACCATCACCTCATAAACAGCCAGGCCCGACGCGAGAAAACCAACGCTGGCCAGCACTGCAATGCCACCATCATCAATCCACTTATCGACTCCGACGAGGTACGTTTGCGCCTGCAGGTAGTAAACCGCGATCATCAGGAGCGTACCTGTAATCCAGGTCGTGTAGGCCTCCCACTTCGACCAGTGCAGATTGGCTGGCCAGCTCGGTGGCGCCAGGGAGTACTTGTTGAAGTTGTAGATCCCGCCACCGTGAATAGACCAGAGTTCACCCTTGATACCCTGCTTACGCTTATCCTCGTCGGGTGTTTCCAGGCTGTTATCCAGAAAAACAAAGTGAAATGAGGCGCCAATCCAGGCGATGCCGGTGATCAGGTGCAGCCAGCGGACGATGAGACTGAACCAGTCAGCCAGATATGCTTCCATTAGTGCGCCTCCCACGCGATGTCTCCCATGACCCAGGTGCGGGTAACGCAGGCTTCATCATCCATGGTCATGTAGAGGAAAATTTCTTCTTCGATCGATTCTATCTGTGCCAGCCGCCGTTCCAGCAGGCTACCGGGTCTTGCATTCAGGCAGATGACATCGGCTTCTTTGCCAGTCACAAAGTTACCAATGTACGGCTCAAGGTGGAGCGCCTCTGCCGCACGCAAAGTCGCCAGCGCCAGCGCATACATCGGTGACAACGTCTGTCCGGCCATGCGGCAAACCTTGTAGGCATCTCCCATAGTGCGGAGCATCGACAGACTGGTGCCGCCCCCAACATCCGAGGCCAGTGCCACGTCAATCCCGGCCGCCTCGAGGCCCGCCAGGTCAATCAGCCCACTGCCAAGAAACAGGTTGGATGAAGGGCAGAATGCGACCTTCCCGCCAGCGTCGGCCATGCGCGCGATCTCATCGCGGCTCAGGTGCAGGCAGTGGCCAAAAATCGCCCGATCGGTGAGCAAACCAAATCGATCATAGACGTCGAGATAACCTTCTGCCTCAGGGAACAGCTTTGCCACCATCGCAATTTCTGCGTGGTTTTCTGACAGGTGCGTCTGCACCCAGGTATCGGGGTAGTCCCGATGCAGCTCGCCTGCGGCCTGCAGCTGGGATGCAGTCGAGGTCACCGCGAACCGCGGCGTCACAGCGTAGCCGAGTCGTCCGGTGCCGTGCCACTTTTCAATCAGTTTTCGCGAATCTTCAACGCCGCCCACGGCGGTATCACTGAGATTCTGCGGCGCATTTCGATCCATCAAGACCTTACCAGCGAGCAGGCGCATATTACGACGATTTGCGGCTGCAAAAACCTCGTCCGTCGCCTGTCGGTGTATCGTGGTATAGATCGAGGCGGAGGTCGTCCCCTGCTGCAACAGAGCAGCGAGAAAGACGTCCGCTGCAGCAGCGGCATAGGCTTCATCAACGTACGCCGCCTCAGCCGGGAACGTGTATCGCTCCAACCACTCGAGCAGCTGTTCGCCGTAGGAACCGATGACGTCGATCTGCGGTGAGTGCACGTGCGTGTCGACAAAGCCTGGCAGCAGCAGGCCATGGACCTGCTCACAGGCCGCAGGCTCCAACCCGTCTCCAAACAGCCGCTCAGCAGGACCGAGATCAGTGATATGACCATCCTCGATCACGAGGATGCCGTCAGCGTAATATTCCCAGGTCAGTGGCGCTGTTGAGGTGATATGGGCGATTCGACCCCTGATTGCAGACACGTGGCTCAGCTGCCCCGGTAGGTGGAGTAACCGAAGGGAGACAGCAGCAGCGGCACATGATAGTGCTCAGCCGCATCAGCGATGCGAAACGAAATATGCACGTGCTCGTAGAAACTGTTTTCACCCCTTGCCTGAAACCAGGGCTCTACGTCGAACTCAAGGCGGTAACGACCTGGGCTCACGCTGAAGCTCTGGTGCCAATCAGCGACCCGACCATCATCGTTGGTAACCCCTTCAGCGATCAGCTCGGCACCAGCGTAGAGACGTACGTCTACGCCAGCGGCAGGCCGGCCATTAACCAGGTCAAGAATATGGGTTGTCACAGGCGGTTTCATAGGCGGGTGTCCCTCGAAGGTTCCATTAAGCACTCAGTTCTTCTATCAGCTGGCCCAGCCGCAGCCGGGTTATCAACCCCTGTTCACGGGCACCATTCATGAGTTCTTCTGACCGGTTGTTTTCAAGGCGCTGCTCCAGTAGCGCGAGCATCTCTTCGGCGGACTTGTTGGCAGCGAAAACGATAAAAATAAAACCGAACTTATCTCGATAGGCTTCGTTACCTGCCTTGAGCTTCAGCAGCACTTCATCTGAAGCGGCCGTCACTTGCCCCTGCTCTGCCGATGCCGTCTTTGCAAATCGATTGCGCAGGGCTGACAGGTCACCAATCTCCGGATGTCCGGAGAAGGCTTCAAGGATATCTGTTTCTGTTGCCTCCGCCCAGACGGTAGCGGCCACTTCCAGCAGCGCCGCGGCCGATGCGAACGGTGCTGTCGCTGCCACCCGGTCAGCCCACACCCGACAGTGACAACAGGCCAGTAACTGCTCGGCCCGCGTTTCAGTATCAAGCTGATTGAATGCTGCGAGCTTCATGACTGGGCGAACGCCGCCTTGATCTGCCGCCAGGTCAGATCGGGCTTTACCTGACTGGTGCTGACAGGATCCAGCGACAGCAACTGTGCAGTAATCGCCACAGCAATTTCCATCGGCAGCTTGCCGCTGATACCCGGCAGACCGATGGGGCAATGACAACGCGCCTGGTCTGCCGCCGACACACCATCCTTTGTGAGTCGATCATAGAATCTCGCCGCCTTAGTATCAGAGCCAATCAGGCCGATATAGTCGATCTCAGTTTCCGTCAGCAGCGCCAGTGTCAGGCGATAGTCCAGCGCATGATCGTGCGTAACAATAATACAGCGCTGGGTGTCGTTTAGAGCCTTGATGTAATCGACGGGGTCCGGTTCGCATACCAGTTTGACGTTGGCAGGTACTGTCTCTGGGAAAAGCGCCGCTCTTGAATCTATCCAGTCTACCCGGGCATCACATTGCGCCACCACCTGCATCAGTGCCTGAGCCACATGACCGGCGCCGAACAGCGCCAGGTGCATGGCGGTCACGGGGAAGCTTTCAATCAGCACGGTAACGCTACCACCGCAGCACTGCCCTGCTTTTGTCGCCAATGGAAAATGGTCCAACTGCTGCGCCGGCACCGGAGACTTCAGCATCTCGCGGGCGCGCTCAATGACCTGCAACTCAAGCTGGCCACCACCAATCGTGTCATAGATATCGTCGGGCGTGATGACCATCTTCGTCGTTGCATCCCGCGGCGTTGAGCCCGTCGTGCCGATCACGGTGGCGACGGCGAACGGGGATGCATTCGCGTGACATGCAGACACCGCCTGTTGCCACTTCATGACAGATCCTCACCGCTGTTTTTCGCCGCCTGGATCGCATAGTAAACCTGCTCTGCCGTTGCCGGCGCACCCAGTGGCGGGTTGAAGCGGTAAGCGGCGAAGCTCGCTGCCGCATCACGCAGCGCACACCAGACCGACAGTGCCAGCATCAGCGGAGGTTCACCTACAGCCTTGGAACGATAGACCGTCTCAGCATGATTGGGTTCGTCAAACAGATCGACCTTGAAGTGCGCCGGCACATCATAAGCCGTGGGGATTTTGTAGTTGGCCGGACTGTTCGAGATCAGCCTGCCGGCCTCGTCCCACAGCAGTTCCTCTGTCGTCAGCCAGCCCATCCCCTGAACAAAACCACCTTCTATCTGACCTTTATCGATTGCCGGATTCAGCGACCGCCCGACATCATGGAGGATATCGACCCGGCTGACCCGATATTCACCGGTCAGACCGTCGACAATGACTTCTGAGAGTGCAGCACCGTTTGCAAAGTAGAAGAAGGGTCTTCCCTTCCCCGCTTCCTTGTCAAAGTGAATGTCAGGCGTTCGGTAATAACCCGTCGCTGAGAGCTGAACCCGGGCGAGGTAAGCACGGCTGGCGACGTCCTCAAATCTCAGCACCTGATCGCCCGCATGAATTTCATCCTCGGCAAACCGCACGTCAGCTGCAGGTACGTTGTACTCAGTAGCGAGGAATTCAGCCAGGCGTTGTTTCAGCGTTTTTGCGGCCGCCTGCGCAGCCATACCATTCAAGTCTGTCCCGGATGAAGCCGCAGTTGGTGAGGTGTTGGGTACCTTGTCGGTCCGCGTGGCGGACACCTGGATTCGCTCGGCGCTGACACCGAGCGTCATCGCCACGATCTGCACAATCTTGGTATAGAGCCCCTGCCCCATCTCCGTGCCGCCATGGTTCAGCAGGATGCTGCCGTCAGAGTATATGTGCAGTAGCGCACCAGCCTGGTTCAAGTGTGTTGCCGTAAAAGAAATGCCGAACTTGACGGGAGTCAGCGCCAACCCCTTGCGCAGCTGGTTGCTTTCGCGATTGAAAGCCACCACGGCTTCGCGTCGGGCCCCGTAGTTCGCATCTTCTGCGAGTTGGGTCATGAGCGCGTGCAGTTGATGTTGCTCAATCTGCTGGCCATAGGGTGTCGTATCCCTGCCCGGTTGATAAAGATTATCCAGCCTGACATCCAATGGATCCCGGTCGACCTGTCGGGCAATATCATCCAGCATAGCTTCCGCCGCAATCATGCCCTTGGGCCCGCCGAAGCCACGAAAGGCCGTGTTAGACACGGTATTGGTCCTGCAGCGATAACCGCGAATGCGCGCTGCCGGGTAGTAATACGCGTTATCAGCGTGAAACATGGCGCGGTCGACAATGCCTTCTGACAGATCAGCTGTGCAGCCGCAGAGTCCAGCAAGTTCCATTTCGACGCCTTCGATCACGCCCATACGGTTGAAGCCGACGCGATAACGATTCCAGAAGTCATGCCGCTTGCCGGTCTGGACCATGTCGTCTTGACGCGGCAGACGGTAGCGCACCGGTCGGCCGTTACGCTGGGCAAACACCGCGGCCATGCAGGCCAGCGCCGCTGCCTGGGATTCCTTGCCACCAAAGCCGCCCCCCATGCGCCGAACTTCAGCCGTTACGTGACTGGCTGACAGATTCAGGACGGAGGCAACCAGTTTCTGCACCTCCGTTGGATGTTGACTTGAGGAAATGACGTGAATGCCGCCATCTTCAGTCGGCATCGCCAGGCTGACCTGACCTTCGAGATAGAAGTGCTCCTGGCCGCGCACGTACTGCTCCGCTTCGATGACATGGTCAGCAGCATCAATAGCAGATGCAGTGTCTCCTATCTCGAACGTTCGCGTCGGCAGCAAAAAGTCTTCGCGCGCCAGTGCCTCGCGGACATCGACAATCGGATCAAGCCTCTCGATATCAACGGTCGCCTGCTGGCAGGCCTGCTTGGCGAGGCGCAGGCTGGTCGCTGCAACGGCGAATACCGGCTGCGAGAAATAGTTGATTTCACCATCGGCCAGCAGCAGATCGCCGTCGTAGACCGGGCTGATATCACCATCACCGGGAATGTCATTAAATGTGATGACATCCACAACACCCGGCGCCGTGCGCACTGCAGAAAGGTCGAGCGCGCGGATTCTGCCACGCGCCACCGGTGCCGGCCAGGTTGCAACATGCAGTGAACCCACGGGGGTTGGAATATCATCGACATACTCCGCAACGCCGGTCACATGTTTTACCCCAGACTCATGGGCTAGCGATGACCCAATGGGAAGCGAGCGGGCACTCGGCTGATGTTCAGTCATCCAGGTTCAACTCCGTGACGAAAGGCTGTTCGGCGCCGGTAAAGGCCCTGAGTGCACGACCCAGCATGGCACCCGCCATGGCAAGACGATAATCTGCCGATGCCCTGACGTCGGTCAGCGGTGTCAGGGTCTGATTGACCTGCGAGACGACCTCGTCGATCAGTGATTCGTCGATGGTTGCGCCCAGCAGCGACCGTTCGATGTCCTGCAGCCGCACGGGTGTTGCTGCCATGCCGCCATACGCGATTCGGGCGCGCGTTATCTCTCCTGCTTCGGCCTGCAGAGAGAAGGCACCCATGACGGAGGAGATATCGTCCTCCAGTCGCTTTGACGACTTATAGAAACGATGAAAACAGTCTATGGCAGCCAGCGGCAAATGGATGCGGGCAATATACTCATCCTGGGTCAGCACCGTCTCGCGATAGCCGAGGTAAAAGTCCTCTACCGCCAGCTTTCGGCTTGCACCGCGGCTGTTAACGATTTCAAGCTCTGCGTCCCATGCCATCAACACCGGTGGTGTGTCTGCAATGGGCGAACCATTGGCCAGGTTGCCGCCGAGGGTGCCCCCATTGCGAATCTGCCGCGAGCCCAGTCGGTATAGCAGTTCGTTGAAGGCAGGTGAAAGTGACAAGGCCTCCAGCTCTGTGTAGGGCACCGCCGCGCCAATGATGAGCGCGTCTTTCGTGCGCTCAACCTTAGACAAGGTTGATACCGCAGAGACATCGATCATTTTGTCGATATCGCGATACAGCTGGGTTACTTCCAGCATCAAATCCGTGCCGCCAGCCACAAGCCGAGCCCCCGGATGTGCGGCCATGCACTGCTGCAGGCTCGCTTCATCCAGTGGCCTGAGGAAGTGGCTGCCGCCACCGCCGGCAGATTCTGACGGCGCGGAGGCTATCTCACGCACTGGACTGGCCATTTTGAGTGCTACCAGTCCCGCTTCGACAATAGGCCTGTAACCAGTGCAGCGACATAGATTGCCCGAAATGCCCTGCAGCACGGCGTCACGTTCTCCTCCTACGCCTTCTTCAACAAGACAGGCGAGAGACATTACAAATCCGGGCGTGCAGAAACCGCATTGCGACCCATGACAGTCCACCATCGCCTGCTGTGCCGGGTGCAGATCACCCTCGTCAGCGAGTCCTTCGATAGTTATCAGCTGCCGGCCTTCGAGCTGTCCCAAAGGCATGATG
>Ga0255759_10001865_pt1 | contig 18916 bp, 22 predicted proteins | sample 101ome_20_FD_179959 | JGI IMG/M metagenome (GOLD analysis project Ga0255759, IMG submission 179959) | Coastal salt marsh microbial communities from the Groves Creek Marsh, Skidaway Island, Georgia - 101404AT metaG (version 2) | ecosystem: Environmental > Aquatic > Marine > Intertidal zone >...
TGGGCTATTTGTTCTTTTACATGACCTCATCAGAAATAGTATTAAACTCACCTGTTTTTACAGCTATCTCTGCATTAACTTACCTCATGTGTCTAGAAGGAGCAGTATTTAAATGTATTCCAGGAGGAGGAAATGAATTAATTGAATCTATTAAAGACTCGAAAGGTCCATATAAATTACTTTCGTTAATTTCATTCTTTATATCTGTTTGGTTATTTATAAGAATATTAATTCTTCCAGATGGAAGTGAATTTTTTAACATGCAAGAGGAGTTAATAAGCATGGGACCCTCTTTGCTAATATTCCTAGGTGTAATACTTTCTTACATTTTCATCTTATTATTCTTTGGGCTCTTGATTAAGAGAAGGAATTAAATTGAAAGATAGATCGGTTTTTATTTATTTTTTGGTTCTTTTTATGCTGAGCGCAGGGATCTTATTTTTTTTCTCAGCAGATAATGAAAGCACAACAACCACAATTACTACAACAACAACACAAGAAACTACCACAACCTCATCGTTTTCTACAACTAGCACCACAACTACAGCTCCAGAACCAATTATTGGAGATTTAGAACCTCCAAAAGTTCTTATTACAAATTGCCCAACTGAAGTTATTAATGAAGATATTTATGAACTTGAGTGGACCGCTGAAGCTGGTAGTGGCGATATAGTATATATTGGCATTTTGGTTGAAAAGGATGATGCTAATTTCACTAGAGCAATCTTTACAAAAGATGAACTACAAGCGTTAGCAGACTTAATTACTTTTCCGACAGCATACACGAGCAACTCTTACTCTTACCAAATCGACAATACAGATAGCAATGTAGCGGCTAGTTATATTATCGAAATAAATATCATCAGCGAACAACCAAATGGTGACCAATTATCAGCATATGATTTATGTTTTACAGATTATTCACCACCAACTACAACAACTTCAACAACAACTTCAACCTCTACAACAACCACATCTACAACTACTACAACAACAGTTGTTGAAATCTATAATGGACCTTTCAAAAGTTACGATGGGTTTGAAGGTGAAAACCAATTTTTATTGGACTCTCAAGTATTGTTAATGCCCGAAGCTTTATACAAATTATTAAATGGGAAAGTTAAATACATTAACGGTTGTCATCAAAATGCAAAAATTGATATTGGTAGGTGTCCATACGGAGTGTGGGATTCATCTGGAACATATCCCGACGGAAGTACTGGATCGGATTGGGCTATGTCAATATGGATTTCAAATAGAGCTTTTGAATCCGGAAACAACTACGATGTCTTACTCCATGAAGCTTCTCATGCTTTGTCATTTATTACAAGGGATTGTAATACACCTTCCAAAACAAGTTACAGAGCAGAAGCTCAAAATTATTTTGGTGGAGAGGAAAAATTTGCCGATGCCTTGGTACTTTACTTTGGTGGAAGTTACAACCACTATCGTGAAAGTGGTGAGCTGACTATAAATGAATCTAACTATTTAAAAAATTATCTAGATGTCTGCGCAAATCAGTAATTCTTAGTTAGTCTAAGTTTATGTACGAGGCAGTTAATAATTCGATACCTTTAACAATAGTGTCTGTATTTATTCCCGTACTTTTTTATTTTTTGGGACTTAATAGTAATCTGGGTGATTTTAAAGAGTTGTTCATTGAAAAAAAGTCTTTAGTTAGTGGCTTAATCATTCAGCTTATTGCTCTTCCTACGGTTGGTTTTCTCATGGCATTTATTTTTAGTGAATCTGTATTTGCAACAGCATCAATTTTGATACTTATCGTACCAGGAGGACATATTTCTGGTTTACTAACATATATTAAAAGAGGTAACCTTTCACTCTCGGTTTTTTTAACTTCCATAACATCACTCTTGTCACCAATCACGATTGTTTTTTGGCTTGCAATAATCTCTTCTAAATTTAATGATTACAGCTTAAATATAGCTACCTCATTTTCACAACTCTTATTATTTGTATTACTGCCATTTGTTTTTGGAATTTATGTAAAATCAAAATTTCTTAGATTTACAAAAATAATTCTTTCTCCGCTAGATAAGTTTCTAAAAGTTTTAATTATTATTGTATCTATTTGGACACCAATCGATCTATCTACATATATTTTAGAAAATATAAGTCAAAGCCTTACAATTGCTTTCTTATCTTTGCTTCTCATCTTTTTAAGTAGTAGATTCATAATCCATTTATCAAAAGTTCGAAGAGAAAATGCTATAGCAATTCAAATTGAAGCCTTGTGCCAAAATTTTCCAATTGTACTTGGTATTTCTTTAGCCTTAGGATTACCTGAAGTCGCAATATACGGAATTGTTTACTACTTAACGAGCATGATTATTGTTATTCCATATGCTTTTATAAAAAAATATTAAAAATATTATTTTTAAACAATTTTATGTATATAATAATATTGTCTATCAGACAACTACAATTCACAAATCATTTTTAAAATTTGGTTTATATAGGAGAATAATGTCCGCAAGATCACAATTACAATCAAAATCTGTAGCAGACCTAAGGTCTATTGCTGAAAGTTTAGGTATTGAACACAAAGGACTTCAAAAAGCAAAATTAATAGATTTACTCGTTGATCATAGTGATGAGATTTTAGATTCAATCGAAGAAGAGACACCAGAAGTTATAAGCACATCTATAGATGACGATGCACCTGCTGTTGTTAGTTCTGGAAGTAGTGATATCAAAAAAGGTGAAGTAAGAGAGGGCATTCTTGATACATTACCTGAGGGATATGGATTTTTAAGATGCAATGGATATAAGCCTGGCGAAGATGACGTATATGTTGCAGCCGGTGTTATTAAGAAATACAGAATGCGCAAGGGAGATCTTGTTAGTGGACCAATTCGTGCGCCTAGACAAAAAGAAAAGTATCCAGCACTAATCGAACCTAAAACAGTTAATGGTGCAGATCCAGAGTTACTTGCTAGGAGAGTAGATTTCAATAAATTGACACCATTATTTCCAGACGAGAGATTAAAACTAGAAATTGATGGAAGCCCTGACAAAATTCTTCCAAGAATAATTGATCTAATCGCTCCGATAGGAAAAGGTCAAAGAGGTTTAATTGTTTCTCCACCAAAAGCAGGTAAAACAACAATATTGAAAGAAATTGCTAACTCTATCACTTCAAACAATCCAGAAGTTTATTTGATGGTAGTGCTTGTTGATGAAAGGCCTGAAGAGGTTACAGACATGCAGAGATCTGTTGATGGGGAAGTTGTTTATTCAACATTTGATAGGCCACCAGATGAACATACACAAGTCTCAAGATTAGCGATTGAAAGAGCCAAAAGACTTGTAGAAGAAGGAAAAGACGTTGTCATCTTGTTAGATTCAATTACTCGTCTTGCTCGTGCTCATAACCTTGCAACACCAGCAAGCGGTAGGATTTTATCAGGTGGTGTTGACTCTACAGCATTAACTCCTCCAAAACAGTTCTTTGGTGCAGCTAGAAATATCGAAGGTGGTGGTAGTTTAACAATTCTTGGTACCGCTCTTGTTGAGACAGGCTCAAAGATGGATGAGGTTATCTTTGAAGAGTTTAAAGGAACAGGAAATATGGAGTTACGCCTAGATAGACAACTTGCAGATAAGAGAGTTTTCCCAGCTATTGATGTTACTCCTTCAGGAACGAGAGAAGAGCAAAGACTTGTATCTCCTAAAGAACTCGAGTCTTTATGGGCACTTAGAAGAGTTCTTGTTGCTCTAGAAGGTGGAGCGGCTACAGAGCTTTTGATTGATAAATTAAAAGAGACCAAGAGCAACGATGCTTTCTTAAAAGACGTAGCAAAAGCTAAATAATCATATAAAGTAGATTAGATATTATTGTAAAGTAGAACTATGAAACAAGGCATACACCCAGATTATAGAGAAGTTGTTTTTCAGGACGAAGACGCAGGCTTTGCGTTCTTAACTCGTTCAACTATAAAAACAAACGAAACTATTCAATGGGAAGATGGCAATGAATACCCATTAGTTAAACTGGAAATCTCTAGTGCAAGCCATCCTTTCTTCACAGGTAAGCAAAAACTTGTTGACTCTACTGGAAGAGTTGAAAGATTTAAACAACGTTACGGATCTACAAGTACACGACAAGCACCTAAAGCTGAAGTATCTTCTCAAGAAGAAGAATAACTTAGCCTTTCTTAATTTATTATGTCTGATATTGATATTTCTTATGGTGGCCAAGCTGTAATTGGCGGTGTTCTTATACAAAGTCCAAAAGGATGGTCTCTTGGTATAAGAGATAAAGATGACAATCTACATAGATATTATGAACCAAGAATTCCTCTCGTAAGAAGAAATAAGTTTTGGGCAGCTCCATTTATCAGAGGTTTTGGCGCACTTATTGATTCAATGTATGTTGGATTTAAGGCAATTACACTATCTGAGAAAATATATTCCAAATTTGAAGATGAAGAGGAAAGTTTACTATCAAAGGTTGTTACTTATACAGTACTAATTGCAGTTCTTTTACTTTTCATTGCAGGTCCACGTCTTCTTGTTGAGATGATAAATTATGCACAAATTGGCACAGGAATAATCGAGGGATTATTTCGAGGAGTGATAGTAATAATTTATATTTATTTAATAGGTAGAACAAAAGATGCTCAAGAACTATTTGAATATCATGGAGCAGAGCATATGACGATAGCTTCCTATGAAGACAAGCAGTCACTAGAGTTTGACAATGTCACTAATTATCCTAAAGAACATGTTAGATGTGGTACTTCGTTCTTATTTTTGATTGTTTTTATTAGTCTTCTTACTTTGCCATTTATTCCAAATTTAAACATTGTTATGACAACAATTACGAGACTTTTACATGTGGTGGTAGTTTCTATGATTTCTTATGAAGTACTAAAATTTAATTTTAAAAACTCAGACTCAATTATCGCCAAGATATTTGCTACTCCTGGAATATGGACACAAAAAATAACAACGAAAAATCCATCAAAAGAACAAATTGAAGTAGCAATTTTATCCATGGCTAACTGTATCGCTCATTCAGAAAACACAGATAGATTTAATGAAATTCTTGCAAACACAAGTGAGGTCAAAGTTGGATAAGTCACTTCATGAGAAACTAATTACTATAGAGGCTTCACTTCCAGAAATTGAAAAACAGCTATCAGAAATTGATATTTCAAGAGATCAAAAAGCCTATGCAGAAATGGCAAAGAAACATAGCGAAGTATCTACAATTGTTGAATTATTTGTTGAATGGAAAGATATCAATCTTGAAATAACTGATGCTGTAGAACTCTTACAAACCGAGTCTGATGAAGAAATGAAAAAAGAATTCGAAGGAATAATTTCAGACAATAAATTAAAGCTTGATCCTTTGATACAGAAAATAAAGATTTCACTACTTCCAAAAGACCCATCTGATGATAAGGATGTATTGGTAGAAATAAGACCTGGAGCAGGTGGAGAAGAGGCAGCTATATGGGTGGGTGACTTGTATAAAATGTACACTCGTTTTGCCGAAAGAAATGGATGGAATGTTGAACCTATAGAACTAACTCCATCAGACCAGGGCGGTTACAGTAAAATAATTTTTGCAATTAAGTCAAAAGGAGTGTTTTCTAAGCTTAAGTTTGAAGCTGGGGCCCATCGAGTACAAAGAATTCCTAAAACTGAGTCACAGGGAAGAGTCCACACTTCAATAGCAACTGTTGCCGTACTTCCCGAAGCAGAAGAGGTTGACTTAAACATTGTAGATAGTGACTTAAAAATTGATGTCTATAGATCTAGCGGTCCAGGTGGACAAAGTGTTAATACAACTGACTCAGCAGTAAGAATTACCCATATACCAACTGGCTTAGTAGTTACTAGTCAGGATGAAAAATCACAGTTAAAAAATAAAAATCAAGCAATGAGAATTTTAAGGGCAAGACTTCTAAAAGCTGAACAAGATAAAGCTGCAGCAGAACGTGCGAAAGACAGAAAAGAGCAAGTTGGCTCCGGTGAGAGATCAGACAAAATAAGAACTTATAATTACAAAGACAATAGAGTTTCAGATCACAGGATAAATTTGACACTAAAGAAATTAGATCAAGTTTTGGATGGAGACTTAGAAGAATTTGTTGATGGTTTGATTGCAGATAATGAAGCAGCAAGACTTGCCAATCTAGAAGAATAATGAACATCCGACAAATTCCTGAGCATGAGTTGGCAAGGCTTAGAGAAAAAGCTAAAGAAATTACAGGATCACAGTCAGATTATCATTCATCTTATACAGAGCTACTCAGCAGAAGACTAAATGGCGAGCCCCTTCAATACATAGAGGAGTACATTCCTTTCTATAGCATTCAAATTAATGTGGACCAACGATGTTTAATCCCAAGACCAGAAACAGAATATTTAATTGAGTTTATTAAAAATAATTCTGATAATCCAAAAAAAATCTTAGATGTGGGTACAGGAACTGGATGTATTGCACTTATGTTGAAAAAGCTATATCCAGAATCAACAGTCGATGCATGTGATATTTCCCTTGAAGCATTAGATTTAGCAAAAGAGAATGCAGAAATTAATAATCTAGAAATTAATTTATTTCAATCAGATCTTTTAAGCGATGTTGAAGAAGTTGATTATGACATAATTGTCGCTAATTTACCTTATATTCCAACAGAGACTCTCTCTAGTCTTGAGTCTGAAGTAGTGGACTATGAACCACTCCTAGCTCTTGATGGTGGAATTGATGGACTTTTATATATCAATAGATTAATAAAAGAAATTGAGGAAAAAGACATAAGAAACCTTACCCTATTCTTAGAGGTTGACACTAGCCATGCTACAACGATTTTGAATAATCTTTCTCATTGGAAGCAAGTACAATTAGAAAGGGACTTAGTTGAAAGAGATCGGTATATAATTGCAAAACGATAAATTGAATCTTGCAGTTGAAGCAATAAATAATAATCAAGTAGTAGGTATTCCAACAGAGACAGTTTATGGAATTGGAGTTAATCCTTATAGTCAAGAAGCTGTAGATAAAATTTTTGACCTAAAAGGAAGAGATGAAGATAAACCGTTATCTATTCTTGTTTCTTCTTATTACGACCTACATAAACTTGATATAGTATCAACAATTCCTGAAGTTGTAGAGCTTTATTGGCCAGGACCACTAACGATTGTTGTTGAGACAACAAAGGAATTTGCTGATGGTGTTGGTACAAAAAATCCATTTTCAATTGGGGTCAGAGTTCCTGATAATGAGCTAGCAGTTGAGTTATTAAAAATTACTGGACCACTAGCTGTTACAAGCGCAAACCGTTCTGGTGAAAATGATGTTACTAGTAATACTGAAGCAGAAGAAATATTTGGCTCAAAAGTTGCAGAATATCTTGAAGGAGCTTCTGTTCACGGAAGTGGATCAACGATTATAGATTTTCGTGTCGAGGGTGGAGAAATTTTAAGAGAAGGCCCACTTAAATGGCCTCCAAGTTACTGTTAGAATACATATCATGAATAAAAAAGGCGCTTCCCAAGAATCACTCAATAATGTAGATGCAGAAATTTCTGAGTTAATTGATAACGACTTAAATAGACAAAATACACATATACACCTCATAGCATCAGAAAATTTTGCCTCAAAAGCAGTAATGGAAGCATCTGGTTCAATATTGACTAATAAATACTCTGAGGGTTTTCCAGGACGTAGATATTACGAAGGCTGTGAGACTGTTGATCAAATTGAACAGCTTGCTATTGATAGAGCTTGTGAATTATTTGAAGCTGATCATGCTAATGTTCAACCCCATTCAGGATCATCTGCAAATATGGCAGTTTATTTGTCCACACTGGAACCAGGAGATACCGTACTTGGAATGTCACTTGATCAAGGAGGACACCTCACACACGGTTCACCAGTTAACTTCTCAGGACAAGTTTATAACTTTGTTGGCTACGGTTTAGACGAGGATACCGAACTAATTAATATGGAAACTGTTTACAACATGGCGTTAGAGCATAAGCCTAAATTGATTATTGCTGGATATTCCTCTTATTCTCAATCACTTGATTTTCAAAAGTTTAGAGAAATTGCAGATGAAGTTGGCGCACACTTTATGGTTGATGCAGCTCACTTCATCGGTCTAGTTGCAGGAAAAGTTGTAGATAATCCTACAAAATATGCTGATGTTGTTACCGCAACAACACACAAAGCTTTACGCGGACCACGTGGTGGAATTATTTTAACAAGGGAAGAATTTGCAAAGGATATTGATAAAAACATATTTCCTGGAGCTCAAGGTGGAGCATTAAACAATCAGATTGCAGCTAAAGCCGTATGTTTTAAAGAAGCCTTAACAAAAGAATATCAAGAATATGCGAAGCAAATATTAAATAACGCAAAAGCATTAGCTGATTCTTTTCAAGAACAAGGCTTAAGGGTAGTAAGTGGCGGTACAGAGAACCACATAGTTCTTGTTGACACTAGAAGTGTAGATGAAGAATTAACCGGTAAAGAAGCTGGTATTTTACTAAACGATATGGGAGTTACTTTAAATAGAAATGCAATACCATTTGATCCTCGATCACCTTTCATAACTTCAGGTATACGTATGGGTACCCCTGCAGTAACAACATGTGGAATGAAAGAAAATGAACTAACTCAGGTGGGCTATCTAATATCTGAGATAATGAAAAATAGATCAGATGAAAATAAATTAAATGAGTTAGAGAAAGAGGTCAGATCTCTCGCTACGAGTTTTCAACCATATGGCTAAAGCAAGAATTAATTTAGAAGATTTTGGACCTGTTTCCACTTTTTCCACATCTATTTTAAGTGGACTCTTAATAGGGCTTTTAATTCAAAACTTTTTTGGATATGCACCTTGGCCAGTAATAATATTTGTACTAATTGGAATTTATGACGGATATAGAAGAATGTGGAATATTTCAGCAAAATTAGAGGAAGAAAAAGATGAACGTTGAAATTGAACTAGCAAAAAGGATGCTTTTTAGATCTGCCCCTATATATGTGCTTGTTCCAGTCTTATTTTATTTTAAATCCCAAGAAGCGTTCTTTACCTCGCTTTATTCTTCAGTAATTGTTGCCACAGGTTTTTTTCTTGGTGCAGTAATCATGTCATATGCAGCAAAAATCTCTCTAAATTTCTATTATTTTGCTGCTTTATTCGGATACGTTTTTAGATTAATTTTTATATTTGGGTTTCTCTTATTACTAAAAAACGTATATTCTATTGATGATTTGGCAATGTCTCTGACAGTGCCGATTGTTTTTTTAACTATGTTATTTATAGAAATGACTATGGTTATTAAGAGAAAAGACACAGATTTAGATTGGGCAAATGATAACAGCAGCTGAAACTTGTGATTTTATAAATGAAGTAGTTTGTAAACCTGCAAATGTAAAAGAACTATTCGAATTTGGTAATTTTGCAGGAACACAGATATCAAGAACTGAAGTTTTAATACTTCTTGCAGCAATTATTCCAGTGGTTGTTGTGTTTTTTGGATTAAGGAAAAAATCAGTTGTTCCTGGGAAACTTCAATCTGCAGTTGAATCAATATTCACTTTTGTAAAAGATGAGATAGCACTTGGTGTTATCGGTAGAGGGGGAGAGAAATTTACTCCTTATTTAGTCTCCATATTTCTATTTATACTTGTAGGAAACTTATTTGAGGTTGCTCCACTAATCAACTTCCCAGTTACATCTCGTATGGCTTTGCCGCTATTTTTAAGTTTGATAACGTACTTTATTTTTGTTTTTGTTGGAATAAAAGAAGAAGGTTTTGGCTATATATCACATCTCGTATGGCCTCCAGGCGTACCAGTTGCGCTTAAACCATTAGTGGGTGTCATAGAGTTAGTTTCAGTTTTATTAGTGAGACCTTTCAGCCTTGCAGTTCGACTTTTTGCTAACCTTGTTGCTGGTCACGTCATGCTCAGTTTGTTATTAGCATCTGCATATTTTTTCTTAGTGCAACCTGGCGGAGCTGATTATATACTCTCTAAAGCACCTATTGGATTAGCTTGGTTCACACTTGGTTTGGGAATCTATGGATTCGAATTAATAGTTTCAATTTTGCAGGCATACATATTTACATTGTTGTCTGCAGTGTATATACAAACGTCTCTGCATCCAGAGCATTAATAAATAAGGAGGAAAATGGAAGCTGCATACGCGTTAATAGGGTACGGATTGGCCGCAATTGGTCCTGGTGTTGGTATCGGGTTAATTGCTGGTAATGCCGTGCAAGCTATGGCAAGACAACCAGAAGCTGCTGGTATGGTAAGAACAACTATGTTCTTAGGAATCGCCTTTACTGAGGCGCTAGCACTTATTGGATTCGTTCTATTCTTCTTGGTATAGGAGTAAAAGAGTGAACATGAATTTAGAATTATTATTAGCGGAAGCTGAAGAATCAAGCTCAGGCATTGATCTGCTTTTGCCTGCAACATCTGAACTTGTTGCTGGAATTGCTGCTTTTGCAATTGTATTTTTCTTTATTTGGAAATGGGCACTACCTGCATTGAATGAAACTTTAGAATCAAGAGCTTCTGCTATAGAAGGTCAGATAAAAGAAGCTGAGGAAACAAAAGCCGAAGCTGAGAAATCTAAAGCTGAGTACGACAAGCTTGTATCAAATGCTGATTCAGAAGTTCAAACAATCATTGATGAAGGTAAAGCTGCCGCTGAGAAAATTAAAGAAGATATGCTTGCAGAAGCCAAAAAAGAAGCAGAAGCAATCGTAGAAAAAGCTAAATCAGATTCAGAGGCTGAAAAAGAAAGAGTTTCTTCTGAATTGAAAGGTGAAGTAGCTGATCTCTCCTTAGAGATATCACAAAAAGTTGCATCATCTATGTCAAAAGATGATCAAAAGAAACTTATTGATAAATTTATAAAGGATATGGGGTAGCAGCAACAATGTCAGTTGAGACTTTTTCAAAAGGTTTAGTTGAAATAATTGCATCTTCTGATGATTCAGAAAGAGTTGAAAATGAAATCCTCCAAGTTTTCAAGTCTTTATCAGATTCATCAGAGGCTCTTGATGTATTTAGAAACTTTGGAATACCTGTAGAGAAAAAGATTGAAGCTGTACAAAACTTGTTGAGCACACGAGTTTTACCTTTAACGGTAGACTTGGTAACCCTCACTATATCCCAAGGTTATGCAGATAACCTAAATGATATTGAATCAAGTGTTGCTAATTTTATAGCAAACAAAAGAGGAGCTTCAGTAGCAAAAGTTCTAACAGCTATTGAGCTTGATGATAAAACACAAAAAGCACTACAAAAAGCAATAAAAAGCAAAGTTGGAACTGACGTAGAGCTAAGTATTGATGTTGATCCATCTGTAATTGGTGGAATAAGTGTAAGTGTAGGAGAGAGAACTTTTGACGGTCTTCTCTCATCAAAGTTTTCAGAAATTAAAACTGTATTAGAAGGTAGGTAGAATGAGCGATCTAAATATTGATGCAAAAGCGATATCAGATTCTTTAAAGTCTACTCTTGGTGACTGGAAAGATTCTGTAAAAGATGACGTAGTTGGTTATGTATCAGCGATTGCAGACGGTGTAGCAAGAGTTAAAGGCTTAGAAAATGTTATGGCTTCCGAGCTACTCGAGTTTCCAGGTGGACTAGTCGGTGTTGCTCTTAACTTAGAAGAAGATTCAATTGGTGTTGTTTTGATGGGTGATTCCAATCACATTGAAGAAGGTAACCCTGTTAAGCAGACTGGTGAAGTACTTTCTATTGGAGTTGGAGATGGATTTTTAGGTCGAGTAATTGATCCACTAGGAAACCCAATTGATGGAAAAGGTCCAATAGAGTTTACCGAAAGAAGACGTCTAGAGCTTCAAGCACCTTCTGTTGTTGAAAGACAACCTGTTGGAGAACCACTTCAAACTGGTATTAAAGCTATTGACTCCATGATTCCAATTGGAAGAGGCCAAAGAGAGCTTATTATTGGTGATAGACAGATTGGAAAAACTGCTGTTGCTGTCGATACAATAATCAATCAAAAAGATACTGACGTAAAATGTATTTACGTTGCTATTGGCCAGAAATCATCAACAGTAGCTGAAGTTGTAGAGAGATTTGAACAAGAGGGAGTGCTTGATAAAGTTGTTATCGTTAACGCACCAGCTTCAGCAGCTGCAGCATTGCAGATGTATGCTCCTTATGCTGGTTCAGCTATTGGTCAGCACTGGATGTACAATGGCGAACACGGTCTTATTGTTTTCGACGACTTATCCAAACAAGCTATTGCATATCGTCAGATTTCATTACTTCTAAGACGACCTCCTGGAAGAGAGGCATATCCTGGTGATGTTTTCTATCTTCACTCAAGGTTATTAGAACGTTGTGCAAAAGTAAGTGAAGAGCTTGGCGGAGGGTCACTAACTGGTCTCCCAATTATTGAGACAAAAGCTGGTGACGTTTCAGCATTCATTCCAACTAACGTGATTTCCATTACAGATGGACAGATTTATTTGGAATCAGAACTCTTTTATTCTGGTGTAAGACCTGCTGTAAACCCAGGTACATCCGTATCAAGAGTAGGTGGAGCAGCACAGACTAAGGCCATGAAAAAAGTCTCTGGTCCTTTAAGAATTAACCTTGCGCAGTTCAGAGAGTTAGAAGCATTTGCTGAGTTTGGATCTGACTTAGATGCAGCATCTCAAGCACAGCTTGATAGAGGTAGAAGAGTTGTTGAGTTGTTAAAACAACCACAGTATCAACCAGTACCTATGGAAGAGCAAGTGGTTTCTCTTTACGCAGTAACAGAGGGATTCCTTGATGTAGTAGATCCAGCTGATATTCCACAAGCTGAGCAAGATTTGATTGAGTTTGTAAAAACAAGACACTCTGATGTTATTAATTCAATTAAAACAACTGGTGAGTTGCCTGGAGAAGAATTAAAAGCTGCTGTTGAGGCTTTTGTAAGTACATTGGAGAAAAAAGAAGAGTAAATTATGGCAAGTGCTGAATTACGAATCATAAATAGAAGAATTAAGAGTGTTAAATCTACTAAGAAGATAACACGTGCAATGGAACTTATTGCTTCTTCAAGAATTGTAAAAGCACAGCAGAGACTTACCTCTTCCAACAATTACACAAACTTACTCGCTCAGATTGTTGAAGAACTTACAGGGAGTGGTGAAATGCCAACTTCTCCTGCGATTGAAGGAACAAAAAAGATAACACTTGTTGTTATTACTTCAGATCGTGGACTTGCGGGTGCGTATAACACCAACATTTTAAAACTTGCTGAGATAAGAAAAAGTGAGTATGAAAATCTAGGTAACCAAGTAGAGATAGTCACTGTTGGAAAGAAAGCAAATGGATATTTCAAGTACAGAAATGTTGAACCTAAGCAGAACTACGAAGGCATAACTGATGAACCTAATTTCGAAAATGCTTTACAAATAATGACTCCATTAGTTGAAGAGTTCTATGAGGGAAAAACAAACCAAATTGAACTTGTTTATACAGAATATCAGTCTGCGATGACTCAGACAGCACTTTATAAAACTGTCCTCCCATTTGAGGTAGAGCAGATTGCTAAAGAGGTTGAGTCAGTTGGAGCATATACTTTTGAACCTTCTGCTAGCCAGGTTTTAAGTAATATTATTCCAAAATACACAAATGCAACAATATTTTCTGCATTACTTAATGCTTCCACATCAGAGCATGCAGCGAGAATGAGAGCTATGAAAGCAGCAACTGAGAATGCAGAGGAATTAATCAAGATTTTATCACGTCAAAGTAATCAAGCTAGACAGGCTGAAATTACTACTGAGATTTCAGAAATTGTAGGTGGAGCGGAAGCTCTAGCAGGATAAGGAGAAAATAAATGAGCGATAGTTTAGGCAGAGTTGTAAAAATTGCAGGTCCAGTCGTTGACGTTGCATTTGCACAGGATTCTTTGCCAGAAATTACAAATGCACTTGAAGTAGATGTAGAAATTGATGGTTCAAAAAGCACAATCGTTTTAGAGGTTGCACAGCACCTTGGAGAAGGAAGAGTTCGTGCAATTTCTATGCAAGGTACAGATGGTTTACGTAGAGGTGCAGAAGTCTCTGATACAGGAGCTCCTATCTCAGTCCCTGTTGGACAAGAAACTTTAGGTCACATATTCAATGTTTGGGGTGAAACACTAGATGTGGAAACAAGCTCAATTGGTGTAAAACAAAAATGGCCAATTCACAGACAACCACCTCCATATGAAGAAGTAACTGCTCAAAATGAAATGTTTGAGACAGGAATTAAAGTTATTGATCTCTTAATGCCATATGTTCAAGGTGGAAAGATTGGTCTATTCGGTGGTGCTGGTGTTGGTAAGACAGTTCTTATTCAAGAAATGATCAACAGAGTAGCAACACAACACGGTGGTGTATCAGTTTTTGCTGGTGTTGGAGAAAGAACACGTGAAGGTAATGACTTGTTTAGAGAAATGCAAGAATCTGGAGTTATTGATAAAACCGCACTTGTATTCGGTCAAATGGACGAACCACCTGGAGTTAGATTAAGAGTTGCATTGTCAGCACTTACTATGGCTGAATATTTCAGAGATGAAGAAAAGCAAGACGTTCTGTTGTTTATTGACAATATTTTCAGATTCTCTCAGGCAGGTTCTGAGGTGTCTACATTATTAGGGCGTATGCCATCTGCTGTAGGTTATCAACCAACACTTGCAGACGAGATGGGTTTCTTGCAAGAGAGAATCACATCTCTAAAAGGTAGATCTATTACATCACTCCAAGCAGTGTATGTGCCTGCAGACGACATTACTGACCCTGCACCACACACAGCTTTTGCTCACTTAGATGCGAGAACAGTTTTGTCTAGAGGTATTGCTGACCTTGGTATTTATCCAGCTGTTGATCCTCTTGACTCATCATCAAGAATCTTAGATCCAGGCGTTGTTGGCGACGACCATTACAACACAGCTAGAGAGGTTCAGAGAGTACTTCAGAGATACAATGACTTGCAAGACATTATTGCAATTCTTGGTATTGACGAGTTATCAGAGGAAGATAAGCAAATAGTTGGTCGTGCGCGAAGAATTCAGAGATTCTTATCACAACCTATGTTTGTTGCTGAACAGTTTACAGGTATTGAAGGTAAATTCGTATCTATTAAAGACACAGTTGAAGCGTTTAAGACAATTTTAAGTGGAGAGCTAGACTCAGTCCCTGAGCAGGCTTTTTATATGACTGGTGGACTTGATGAAGTCATGTCCAAAGCTAAAGAACTAGAAGAAAGCGTTTAATGTTTGTCGAGGTTGTCTCACCAGAGGAGAATTGTTTCTCAGGAGATGCAACTATGGTTATTTCAAGAACTCCAAATGGAGAAATAGGAATTCTCGAGGGTCATGAACAAACAGTTGCAACTTTAGTACCTGGTGGATTAACCATTGAACACGATAACACAAGAACAAGCTTTGCAATTTCTGGTGGAATTCTACAAATAACTGGAGAGAAAGTAATTGTTCTAGGCGAACTTGTTGAAAAGATTGATGGAGATCACGAAAAAGCTGTTGAAGTTGGTCAAGAGTTAGCTAAAAAAGCCTTTCCAGAGGAATAATGTCATCTCTTCTAGCATTTCACGCTCATCCAGATGATGAGAGCGTTTCGACTGGAGTCACTCTAGCAAAATATGCAGACGAAGGTCACAGAGTAGTAGTAGCTACAGCTACTGATGGTTCTGCTGGTGAAATTCATAACTACGATAATCCAGAAGAGCTTTTTCCTAAACTCGCTGAAATGAGAAGAGAAGAGTTAGAGGCAAGCCTTGAAGCACTGGGTGTCAAAGAGTATGAGTGGATGGGGTTTAAAGATTCTGGAATGATGGGTACTAGTGAAAACGATGACCCCGATTGTTTCTGGAGACAAAACTATTTTGATCCTGTTGGGAAACTCGTCGACATAATTAGAAAATATAAACCTGATGCTTTAATCACATACGATCCTTTTGGAGGATACGGTCATCCAGATCATATTCAGACACATAGAATCGGAACCGCAGCCTTCTTTGCAGCAAGTGATTTAGACAAATTTCCTCTAAAAGAGGGTCAAGAAGTATGGATTCCAGAGCGTCTTTATTTCAGTGCCTGGTCTAAAAAAAGAATGCAATCTAGAAGACAACAAATGTTTGATGCTGGAATTATTTCAGAAGAAGAATTTAACAGGTTTAACCCAATTGGAAGTGAACATGATGATATAGATGTTGAGGTTGATGGAACAAAGTATGTTGAACATAAAATTAAATCGATGAAAGCTCATCGAAGTCAGTTTAAAGATGACTGGTGGGGTTTTAATATTCCAGATGAATTTAAAGAGGACTTTTTAGGATATGAAAATTATATTTTAGCTTTTAATAGAGGAGATTGGTCTTCTCCGTCTGAACTTGTTTAAGTTTGAATCACTTTTAACTTTGGTTTACTTCATTTTTACTTACTAATTTTATATTTTTAATTAAGTAATAAAAATTAGAAAGGGAATTTAATGACTAAATTTAAATTTACTTCATTAATATTGATTCTATCTTTACTAGTAGTTGCATGCGGTGATAGCAATGAAGCTAGTTCTGATATAGCAACAGATGATGAGAAATCAGTTACTCAAACAACCGTTGAATCTACAAATGAAGTTTCTGAGCCAGCAGTAGAGACACTTACTGGTGAGATATTGATTGATGGTTCTTCAACAGTTTTTCCAATTACTCAAGCTGTAGCTGAAGAATTTACAATTTTAAATCCTGATGTCAAAATTTCAGTTGGAGTTTCTGGAACAGGTGGTGGTTTTAAGAAATTTTGTCCTGGAGAGACTATGATATCAAATGCATCAAGGGCAATAAAAGATAAAGAAGTAGCACTTTGTGAAGAGAACAACACAAAATATTTAGAGGTGCAAGTTGGTATAGATGCATTATCAGTAGTAATTCCATCTTCAAATGACTGGGCAACATGCTTGACAGTTGACGAGTTAAATTCAATATGGCTTGCTGATAGTTCTGTAAGTAGCTGGAATGAAGTAAGAAGTACATTCCCAGATGTGCCAATAGATTTGTATGGACCTGGTACGGATTCAGGTACGTTTGATTTCTTCAATGAGGAAATAACTGGAGAAGCAGGTAGTAGATCTGACTACACAGCATCTGAGGATGATAACGTTTTAGTAAATGGAGTTTCTGGCTCTGAAGGTGGTCTTGGTTATTTTGGACTTGCTTACTATGAAGAAAACAAAGATAAATTAAACGCAGTACAAGTTGACGCAGGAAATGGTTGTCAGCCACCAGAAGCTGCTTTTGAAGGAAATTACTATTTAGCAAGACCGTTATATATATATATTTCAGAATCTGTAAAAGAGGATCAAGTAGTTAAAGAATTTGTTGACTTCTATTTTGAAGCAATGGATATTATTGTTCCCGCAGTTGGATACGTACCTATGCTCGAAGATCAAAAAGCCAATGCACTATCTGCTTGGCAGAACTTCAGTAGCTGAAAAACATAAGACGTATCTGTGTAGAGATACATGGATACGTCTTTGTTTAATTCCAAGATAATTTCAATTTACTTTCTATTTACCTTTTCTAATTAAATTTTTTATAAATAGAAATGTATAAAGATTTAAATCTAACTAAAACTAAAACAAAGCCCCTTGAGTCTGTTGTAAAGTTTTTTATAACGTTGTCAGCTTTTGCAGCAATCTTAATTTCAATAGCTATAGTTTTTACTTTGTTAACTGAAGCTATTAATTTTTTTCAAGATCCAGAAGTCACAATTAGAGAGTATTTTACTGCTACTCGATGGACACCAACATTTAAAAACCCAGTGTATGGGGTCTTACCTTTGATTTCTTCAACCCTCTATATCGCATTGATTGCATGTTTGATCTCTTTTCCTTTAGGTTTGTTTTCAGCAATTTACCTTTCTGAATTTGCTTCCAGAAGAACAAGAAAAGTTATAAAGCCAATTATGGAAATACTTGCAGGTGTACCAACTGTTGTTTTTGGGTATTTTGCCTTAAATTGGATTACACCTAATATCGTTCAGCGTTTTATACCTGGGTCAGGTGTTTTTAATGCTATTTCAGCCGGTATTGCAGTGGGTATAATGATTATTCCAACAATCGCATCAATTTCCGACGATGCGCTAAATGCTGTTCCAAAATCTTTGAGGATGGGTTCTCTCGCATTAGGATCTACGCGGAGAATAACAGCATTAAAAATAATGTTACCTGCGGCTTTGTCCGGAATCATTGCATCATTTATTTTGGGATTTTCGCGAGCCATTGGTGAAACAATGATTGTGACCATTGCTGGTGGGCAGTATCCTGAGTTGAATCTTGATCCTAGAAAAGCTATGTATACGATAACTTCTTCTATTGTAAATGTTTCACTTGGGGACACTCCTCATGGAACAACAGCTTACAATGCTTTATTTGCGCTAGGAATAACACTTTTTATTATGACTTTTGTTCTCAATATTTTTTCAGATTACATCGCTAGAAAATACAGGAAAGAATATGAACAGTAACTCTGTGTTTGACGAAACTAAAAAGGAAAGGCAATTTAAAGAATTGGCTTTTTTAAGTATTTTGTATTTTTGTGTAACGGTTGCAATTGTTACCTTAATGACACTTATTTATGATGTAATTTCAACAGGGTATTCAAGGTTATTTAACGATTACGAACTAGGGCTTATTAGCAAAGTAACAATTGATAATCCAAAAGATTTCTTAACAAGCTTAGATTCTCGTGATCCACTTAAAGCCGGAATAGGTCCAGCATTTGCAGGAACAGTTTGGTTAATGATAATAGTAATATTTGCAACATTTCCTCTTGGTGCAGGTGCAGCTATATATCTACAAGAATTTGCTCCAAAAAATAAATTAACTAGAT